>Ga0194127_10002580_pt1 | contig 24458 bp, 19 predicted proteins | sample TA2KigC100mmetaG_FD_148624 | JGI IMG/M metagenome (GOLD analysis project Ga0194127, IMG submission 148624) | Freshwater microbial communities from Lake Tanganyika, Tanzania - TA2015036 Kigoma Deep Cast 100m | ecosystem: Environmental > Aquatic > Freshwater > Lake | place: Tanzania: Lake...
TTGTGGCCGACGGCCGCGAGCTGCCAGCGCAGTTCGAGCGGCGACGGCCCGGCGACGACCCCGTCGATCACGAGGCCGCAGTAGCGCGGGCAGGCCCCGCGGTCCTCGATCTGCACCTCGATGCGTTCGCCCGCCGCCGGCAGCGGCGCGGGCACGGCCGCCGGCCGCAGTTCCCGGCCGTAGATCGCGGCGAGCTCGCGCGCGAAGCCGTGGTGGCCCCACAGGTCGGGCCGGTGGTTCACCGACTTGTTGTCGATCTCGAACACCCAGTCCTGCACCGGCAGCACGTCGACGAATCGCGCGCCGATCGGCCCGTCGGGCGGCAGCACCAGGATGCCGTCCTGGGCGTCGGACAGGCCGAGTTCGGCCTCGGAGCAGATCATGCCGTGCGACTCGACGCCGCGGATCTTGCCGACCTTGATCTTCAGCGCGCCCTTGCCGCCCTTCTCGGGCAGCGTGTCGCCGGGCCGGATCACCGCGACGCGCTGGCCGGCGGCGACGTTCGGCGCCCCGCAGACGATCTGGTGCACGCCGTGCTCCGGGCCGAGGTCGACCTGGCAGACCGTGAGTTTGTCCGCGTCGGGGTGTTTGTCGCACCTGCGCACGTGGCCGACCACGAGGCACTCGAGCCCCTCGCCGAAGCGCTCGAGGCCCTCGATCTCGGCCGTGCTCATCGTCAGGTCGGCCTGGATCTGCTTCGGCTCGAGCCCGGACAGGTCGACGTGGCGCTGCAGCCAACGCAGCGAGAGCTTCATCGGACCACCTCCGGGAACTGCCGCAGGAACCGCAGGTCCCCGCCCATGAACTGACGGATGTCGTCGATGCCGTAGCGCAGCATCACGACGCGCTGCAGGCCCATGCCGAACGCGAACCCCGTGTGCTCCTCGGGGTCGATGCCGCCCTTCTGCAGCACGTTCGGGTGCACCATGCCGCACGGCAGGATCTCGATCCAGCCCGACTGCTTGCAGACCGGGCAGCCCTGCCCCTTGCAGAACGGGCAGTTCACGTCGAGTTCGAAGCCGGGTTCGACGAACGGGAAGAAGCCGGGCCGCAGCCGGACCTGCACGTCGCGTTCGAGGATCACGCGCAGGCAGGTCTTCATCGTGTGGATCAGGTGCGCGATGCCGATGCCCGAGGTGCTGGTGGCGCGGTCGACGACGAGCCCCTCCATCTGGTAGAAGGTGTGCTCGTGGCTCTTGTCGACGGTCTCGCTGCGGAAGCAGCGGCCCGGCACGATCACCTTCAGCGGCGGGTGGAACCCCTGCTTCGTCAGCCGCTGCATCGTGCGCACCTGCACCGGCGACGTGTGCGTGCGCAACAGGCAGCGGGCCTGGCCCGACGTCTCGCCGAGCCAGAACGTGTCCTGGCTCTCGCGCGCCGGGTGGTCGCGCGGGATGTTCAGCGCGTCGAAGTTGAAGTACTCGGACTCGACCTCGGGGCCGTCCTCCCAGCGGAAGCCCATGCTCGTGAACAGGTCGACGAGTTCGTTCTGCACGATCGTGATCGGGTGCAGCGAGCCGCGCGCGGCGCGCGGCCCGGGCTCCGTCGGATCGAACGCGTCCGCGGCGAGCTCCCGGGCCAGCGCGCGCTGCGCCAGCGCACCGCGCCGCTGCGCCAGCGCCTGCTCGACCTCGAGCTTCACGCTGTTCGCGGCCTTGCCGAACGCCGGCCGCTGCTCCTTGGGCAGCGCGGTGACCGAGCGCACGAGTTCGAGCACCTCGCCCTTGCTGCCGAACAGGCGCGCTTCGACCGCGGCCAGCGCCGCGTCGTCCGCGGCCGCCCCGATCGCCGCGAGCCAACGGTCGCGTTGTGCGGTGGGTTCCATCTGGACTGCTCCTGTGGGTTCTCCGTACAGCACTGCGGCGCTGGATCGCACCAGCGCCGCCATCGGAAACCGGGCGGCTTGCCCGGACGAGCGCCGGTGCGATCAGGCCAGCACGGCCTTCGCCTTGCCGCAGACCGCCGCGAAGGTCGCCGGGTCGCGCAGCGCGAGCTCCGACAGTTCCTTGCGGTTCAGCTTGATGCCGGCCTTCTGCACGCCGTGGATGAACGCCGAGTAGCGCAGGCCGTGCGCCTCGACGGCGGCCGACAGGCGCGTGATCCACAGGGCGCGGAACTGGCGCTTCTTCTGCTGGCGGCCGAAGAACGCGAACGCGTCGGCGCGGATGCCGGTCGCGCGCGCCATGCGGAACAGGTTGCGGCGGCCCTGCCGGAAGCCCTTGGCGCGCTTCAGCGCGCGGTTGCGGCGTTGCCGGGTGGCGGGACCATTCGTTGCGCGGGACATGCTCGGCTACCTCCCACCCAGCAACTGCGCCATGCTGACGGCGACCTTGCCCTTGCACAGCCCCTTCTGGCGGAGCTGGCGCTTCCGCTTGGCGCTGCGGCGCACCATGATGTGCGACGTGAAGGCATGGCGGAACTTGACCTTGCCGGTCTTGGTCAGCTTCATGCGCTTGACCACCGCCTTCTTGGTCTTCTGCTTCGGCATAGTGCTCGGACGTTTGGAAGGCGGAGAACCGTAGCGAGGGCCCAGAGCCGCAGCAAGCCGCCCGCGGCGAAAAGTCTCGCAATGCGGGTCCGCCGGCGCGAAAACCCCCGCTCGCCGGCAGTTGCCGCTGCCCGCCCCCGCATGGACACGATCCTCGCCTGCCTGCACGGCGCCGCCTACGTCGCGGCTGCCCTGGCCCTGCCGCTGTGCGCGCTGCGCCGGACCGCGATGGTGGTCCTGCTGCTGGCGGCCCTCGGATCGCTCGGCGCCGGCTTCGCCGCGCCGGGACCGCGCACGCTGACCACGGTGCACAGCTACGCGGGCTTCGTCGGCGCGAGCCAGGAAGTCAGCATGCGCGCCTTCCCGACCGGCGAGGCCGCGGCCGCCGGCTGGCTGTGGCCGTTGCCGTTCGCGGCGTTCGCGTTGCTGTGGGTCCTGGTGCTGCGCGGCCTCGGCGACCGCCGGCCGGCGCGGCCCTGGCTCCTGCCCCTGTCGCTCGCGTGGACCGCGACCGCGGCCTGGCTCGGCCTGCAGGCGCTCGCCGCCCCCGCCGCGACCGTGCAGCCGCTCGGGCTCGACCGTTTCCTGTTCCCGGCGGGCCTCGCGCTGGCGCTGCTCGCCGCGCGCAGCGCCGCGGGCCTGCGCGCGCTGCTGTTCACGATCTCCGCCGGCACGCTGGCGGCACGGCTGCCCGCGGCGCTGTGGAGCAAACTCGCGAGCGACCTGCGCCTGGGCACCTGCCTCGACGTCACGCCGGTGCGCGACATCGTGAACCCGATGACCGGGCTCCTGTTCGACCCGCGCCTGCTCCCCGGCTCGCCCGAGCAGCAGTTCTGGCTGATCTGGCTCGAGCACGTGGTGATGTTCCCGGCCCTCTACCTGCTGAGCCTGTTCGGCATCGGGTTCGCCGTGCACATGTACCACCGGCACGGCGCGTGAGACGCGCCCCGCGCGCGCACGCCGGGGCCGCGGGCTACTTCCCGCCCGCCGGTCCCTCCGCCGGTTTCTCGGCCGGTTTCCCGGCCGGCTTCTCGACCTGCTGGTCGCCGGGCGTGCCCTTGCGCTCGAGTTCGTCGGCGAGCCGGCCGGCGCCGTAGATCTTGCGCAGCGACTCGATGATGATCGCCGGGTGCACGGACACCGTGCGCGCGACCTCGTCGTCGAACACGAAGCGGTTGCCGAGGCTCTCGATGTTGCCGTCGAACACGAGGCCGACCACCATCTGGCCCTTGTCGATCACCGGCGAACCCGAGTTGCCGCCGATGATGTCGCACGTGGAGACGAAGTTGAACGGCGTCGTCAGGTCGAGCTGCTGCTCGGCGTCGAGCCAGGGCCTGGGCAGGTCGAACGGGTACTTGCCGCCGAACTCGTGGTGGCGCGCGAACAGGCCGTAGAGGCTCGTGAAGTACGGCGCCAGCGTGCCGTTCATCGGGAAGCCCTCGACCACGCCGTCGCTGATGCGCAGCGACATCGTCGCGTCGGGCGGGATCGTGAAGCCGTAGACGGCGAAACACGCCTCGCCGACCATCTTGTTCAGCGCGGCCTCGGCCTGCTGCAGTTCGCGCGCCTTCTCGGCGTCACCGGCCGCGGCCACCTTCTGCTGCTGGATCGCGGCGATCTTGTCCCAGGTGTCGCCGTACTTCTGCTGCAGCGCCGGGTCCTTGGCGACGGCGGCGCGCAGGTCGGCCTCGGCCTTCTGCTTGATCGCCATGATGCGCGGGTTCCGCAGCCCGTCGAGGTAGCCCTGGAAGGCCTTGCGCGAGTTCTCGACGCCGAGGATGCGCGGCAGGAGCCGCTTGTGGTCCGCAGCGCTCTTCTCGGCCTCCGCGTAGAGCGACTTCAGCTGGTCCAGCATGCGCTGGACGAGGCCGGGGTAGTTCCGGTCGCGTTGGTACTCGCACTGCGCGACGGTCTGCAGTCGGCCCGTGCTGCCCGGGTTGCCGGTCACGAACACGGCCTCGCCTTCCTTGGCCCCCTCGGTGCGCCACTGGAAGCAGAACCTGCTCGTGTCGGCGGGCTGGTCGTTCTCGTAGGCGCGCAGGAAGGCGAAGTCGAGGCCCCAGCGCGGGAAGCAGAAGTTGTCGGGGTCGCCGCCGAAGTGCGCGCTCTGGCCGTGCGGCGCGCAGACGAGGCGCAGGTCGCCGTAGATCTTGTGGCTGTAGAGCTGGTAGTTGCCGCCCTGGTAGAGCGAGATGATCTGGTGCTCGAGTCCGGGCTGGTCCTTGCGCGCCTGCGCGATCACCGCCGCCTGGCCCTGCTCGCGGACCTCGGCGGTCACGTCGCGCTGCTCGAGCAGCTGCGAGACGCGGGCGCCGGGGATCTTGACCTCGTTCTCGTAGCTGCCGGCGTAGAAACCGTCGTGCTGCCAGTCGTGCTCGCCCTGCACCGACGCGATGAAGTCGCGCGCGCAGTGGTGGTTGGTCATGATCAGCCCGTAGGGGCTGACGAACGAGGCCGAGCAGAAGTAGCCCCCGCCGCGGCCCAGCCGCAGCGACGACAACCGCGCGTGGTCGAGCCAGTCCCTGGTCGGCTGCCAGTCGTAGGCCTGCTGGAACCAGCCGAGCGGCGCATGCTCGAAGGTCCACATGCGCCCGAGTTCCTTGCGTTCCTGGGCGCCGGTGGTCGGCGCCAGCGCGAGGGCGAGCAGCAGCGCGGGGAGGGCGCGGGAGAGGGGGAAACGCCGCGATGGCACGGCCCGGGCGAGGTTCTTGGTCATGCGTGTGGTGGGCCAGTCTACGCAGCACGGCGAACCCCCGCGAAGCGCCGGCGGCGTTTTCCACCGCCTGTGCTGCGGTCCAGATCTCGCCCGGTTGCGCCCTACGGCCCACCTGTGACCTTCGCGCCTCGGGCTAGATTGCCGGCATGGACGCGGGCGTCTTGGATTGGGCTGCGACCGACGATCCGATCGATGTTCTGCTCGGGGAACACCGGACCATCCTGCAGGTCCTCGACGAGGTCGAGCGCGAGAGCCGCCGCCTCGAGGCCACCGGCGTGCTGCGCGAGTCCTTCTGGCAGGATCTGCTGCGCTTCTGCGACGAGTTCGATGCCGGCCTGCACCACCAGAAGGAGGAACACCTGCTGTTCCCGGCGCTCGAGGCCTCCGGCCTGTCGCCGACCACCGGGCCGACCGCGGTGCTGCGCGACGAGCACCTGCGCAGCCGGTTCTGGCGCCAGCGCATCGAACAGGCGCTGCAACAGCGCGACCGCGCGCGGCTGCTGGCCGCCGCCGGCAGCTTCCTCGACCTGAACCGCGCCCACGTGCTCAAGGAGAACCAGATCCTGTTCCCGCTGGCGCGCCGCCTGCTGCAGCCCGGGGACCTCGCCCGGCTGCACCGCGAGTTCCGGCTGCTCGCCGCCGACCAGCGCCTCGGCTGCTGGATGCGGCACCCCTACGAGCAGGCCGCCGGCGCCTGAGGCGTGCACCGCCGCCGCGCGGCGTCGCTGCGGCGGGTGCCTATCGGGTCCGGCCGCGCAGCACGAGCCACTGCACGGTGGGCGTCAGCAGCAGCGTGAGCAAGAGGCTCAGCAGCTGGCCGCCGATCACGACCACGGCGATCGCCTTGCGCTCCTCGGCGCCCGGCCCCGCGCCGACCGCGAGCGGCAGCATGCCGGCGACGAACGCCAGCGTCGTCATCAGGATCGGCCGCAGCCGGTCGCGGCTGCCCTGCAGCACCGCGTCGCGCCCCGGCAGCCCCTCGCGCAGCAGCTGGTTCGTGTGGTCGACCTGCAGGATCGCGTTCTTCTTGACCATGCCGAACAGCACCAGCACGCCGAGCGCCGAGTAGAGGTTCAGCGTCTGGTCGCCGAGCCACAGCGACAGCAGCGCGAACGGCGCGGCGACCGGCAGCGCCAGCAGGATGATCAGCGGCTGGCCGACGCTCTCGAACTGGGCCGCCAGGACCATGTACATGAACGCCAGAGCGAACAGGAACGCGAACACGAACTCGCCGCCGGTGCGCTCGAGCTCGCGCGCGCGGCCGGTCACCGTCGTGCCGTACTCGGCGGGCATGCCGAGCCCGGCCGCCGCCTGCCGCAGGAACGCCACGCACTCGGCGAGCGACCAGCCCGGCGCGACGCCGCCGCGCAGGCTGGCCTGCCGCTGCCGGTCGAGCCGGTCGATGCGCGACGCGGTCGTCGCCTCGTCGATCTGCACGAGGTTGTCGAGCCGCACGGTGCCGCCGTCGGCGCGCCCCACCAGCAGTTCGCCGATGCGTTCGGGGCGCTGCCGGTCCTCGGCGCGCAGCCGCAGCCGCACGTCGTACTCCTCGTCGAGCGACGGGTCGCGGAACCGCGACACCTCGGTCGCGCCGCCGACCAGCAGACGCAGTGCCGACGCGACGTCCTGCGTGTCGACGCCGAGTTCGGCGGCGCGCGCGCGGTCGATCTGCACGCGCAGTTCGGGCCGCAGGAGCCGCAGCGTCGTGTCGAGATCGACCATGCGGCCGCTGTCGCGCGCCACGTCGCGCAGCCGGTCGGTGTAGGCGGCCAGCGCGGTCAGTTCCGGTCCGCGCACCGCGAAGTCGACCTCGGCCGGGCCGCCGCCGAGGTTGAAGCTGCGCTGGTTGCGCACCGACACGCGCAGGTCCGGGAAGGCCCGGAGCCGCTGCCGGATCTCGCCCATCACCTCGCGCTGGCTGGTGTTGCCGCGGAACGCCGAGACGGGATCGCCGGCGAGCAGCGCCTGCCACAGCCGCCCGAACGAGAACCGCCGTTCGCCGTGCGGCGCGATGCGCACGTAGACCGAACCCTGCGCGACGCCGCTCAGGAACCCGCCGCCGACGGTCGTGAGCCGGGTCCGCACCGCCGGCAACTTGCCGAGTTCCGCCTCGATCGCGCGCATCACGCCGTCCATCGCGGTGACGCTGGCGCCGTCCGGCCCGCTGACGCCGACCTCGAACTCGCCCTCGTCGACGTCGCTCGGGATGAAGTCCTGCTTGACGACCCCGTAGAGCGGCACCACGCTCGCGGCGACCAGCACCGCGGCGGCGACGCAGGTCCACGGCCGGCGCAGGCACCAGCGCAGCGCCGCCAGGTAGAGCCGCGCGCTCCAGGTCGGCCGCGCCGCGGCCCCGCGGGCGTGCGCCGGGCGCACGATGCGCGCGCACATCGCCGGCGTCAGCGAGAACGACACGACGAGGCTGATCAGCACCGCGACCGCCGCCGTGATGCCGAACTGGTAGAGGAAGCGGCCGCTGACGCTCGACAGGAACGACACCGGCACGAAGATCACGGAGAGGCTCAGCGTGGTCGCCATCACCGCGAGCGCGATCTCGCGCGTGGCCCCGCGCGCCGCCGCGAACGGCGCGATGCCCTTCTCGTCGGCCCAGCGCTGCACGTTCTCGAGCACGACGATCGCGTCGTCGATGACGACGCCGACCATCAGCACCAGCGCCAGCATGGTGATGCCGTTCAGCGTGAAGCCCAGCGTCCACATCACGCCGAACGTCGCGACGATCGACACCGGGATCGCGATGCCCGCGATCAGCATCGCGCGCCAGCTGCGCAGGAACCACCACACCACCAACGCCGCCAGGATCGAACCGACCACCAGGTGGAACTCGATCTCGTGCAGCGCCGCGCGGATGTAGCGCGACTGGTCGCGCACGACCAGCAGCCGCAGGTCGGACGGCAGCGTGCGCTGCAGCGCCTCGATCGAGCTGCGCACGCCGTCGATCACGGCCACGGTGTTGGCGCCCGACTGCCGCCGGATCTCGAGGATCACCGTCGGCACGCCGTCGAGCCGGGCCAGCGACCGCGCTTCCTCGGTGCCGTCCTCGGCCGTGCCGAGGTCGGCGATGCGGACCGGCACGCCGTTGCGCGTCGCCACCACGAGCTCGGCGAACTGCGCCGGATCGACCACGCGCCCCAGCGTGCGCAGCGTACGTTCCGACTTGTCGTCGGTGACGTTGCCGCCCGGCACGTCGCTGTTCTGCCGCGCGAGCGCCTGCCGCACCGCGGTGACCGGCAGGTCGAACGCCGCGAGCCGGCCGGCGTCGAGCCAGACGTTGATCGTGCGCTCGAGGTTGCCGGTCAGCCGCACCTCGCCCACCCCGCGGCAGCGCTCGAGCTGGCGCTTGAGCTTCTTGTCGGCGATCTCGGTCAGTTCGCGCAGCGGCCGGTCGCCCGACAGCGCGAGCGTCAGCACCGGCGTGCTGTCGTTGTCGAACTTGGTGACCACCGGTGGCTCGACGTCGTCGGGCAGCCGGCGCAGCACCTGCGCAACGCGGTCGCGCACGTCCTGGGCGGCGGTCTCGATCTCGCGGTCGAGTTCGAACGTGATCATCACGAACGACATGCTCGGCCCCGAGATCGAGCGCAGTTCGCGGATGCCCTCGACGGTGTTGACGGCTTCCTCGATCGGGTAGCTGACGGTGACCTCGACCTCCTCGGGCGAAGCCCCCGGCAACTCGGTGCGCACGGACACGGTCGGCAGGTCCACGGCGGGATACCGGTCCACCGCGAGGTGCGCGAAGCCGACCGCGCCCGCGACGACCATCGCCAGGATCAGCATCGAGGCGAACACCGGGCGGCGGATGCAGACGTCGGCGAGGGCCTGCACGGCGGCGTCACCTCCCCACGACGGGGACCCCGGGTGCCAGCCCGGTCGCGTCGGCGACGATGCGCGCCCCGGCCGCGACCCCGCGCACGACCTCGACGACCGCGCCGGCTTCCCGGCCGAGTTGCACGATCACGCCCACGGCCGGGCCCGGCGTGCCGGGCGGCGCGTCGACGCAGAACACGCGATCGACGCCGGCGAACGACGCCACCGCCTGCTTCGGCACGACCACCACCGGTTCCGCCGCGGCGACGACGATCTGCGCGCGGCAGAAGCCGCCGGGCAGCAGCGCGCCGTCGGCGTTGCCGACCTCGGCCTCGACGAGCAGCGTGCGGTTGCTGCGGTCGAGTCCGGCGCCCAGGCGCACGACGCGGCCGCTGCGTTCCGCGGCCCCGCCGTCGACCGTGAAGCGCACCGTCTGGCCCACGGCGACGCCCGGCGCGAGCCGCTCGGGCACCGGCAACCGGAGCCGCAGCGGGTCGGTGCGCAGCAGCGTCAGCACGCGCTCGCCCGCGCCGACCACTTGGCCGGCGGCCGCGTGGCGCGCCCCCACGCGGCCCGGCCACGGGGCCAGCAGCCGCGCGTCCTGCTGCCGCTTCTCGACCTGCGCGAGTTCGGCGCGCCGTTGCCGCGCCTCGGCGATCCACGTGCGCACGTCGTCGCGCGCGCGCTGCAGCCGGCTCGTCGCCACCGCCAGCGCGGCGTCGGCGGCCTCGAGGTCCGCGGGCGCCTTCAGCTGCTCCTGCACCATGGTCACCACGCGCTCGCGCTGCAGCCGCGCCTCGACCAGCACGGCCTGCGCCTCCCGGACCGGCGCCGCGGCCTCGACGTCGGCGCCGGCGTCGCCCTGGCCGAGCCGCGCCAGCGCGGTCGCCAGCGCCGCGGCCGCCCGCGCGTGCTCGAGGTCGAAGTCGCGCGGATCGAGCGCCGCGAGCTGGTCGCCGGCCGCGACGCGGTCGCCGACGTCGACGCCGAGCTGCAGCAGCCGGCCGCCGACCTGCAGGCCGAGCACGAGTTCCTCGTGCGCCGCGAGCCCGCCCGTGACGGCGACGGTGCGCGGCAGCGCCGCGGTGCCGACCTCGTGCAGTTCCACCGGCCGCGGCGCGGCGGCGGCGCGTGCGGGAGCGTTGCCCGGGCCGCCACAGGCGCCGGCCAGCCCGACCAGCCAGGCGGCCGCGATGGCGAGGCGCTTCGTCATCCGGCGACCACCGTCAGGTCCTCGACGAACGCTTCCGACATGCGCAGCGCCTGTTCGAGGTCGGGATGCCGCACGACGAGCCAGCCGTCGCCGACGACCACCTGCCGCCAGTCGCGCTTCCGCTCGCCGATCGGCGTCAGTTCGAGGCAGGCGACGTGCTGGCCGTAGCGCTGCAGCAACCCGGCGAGGCCGCGGTGCTCGCGCACCACGCCCTCGCCCTGCGCGCGCTTGAACACCATCGCGGCGTTGTACTTCCTGGTCGTGTCCTGCGACAGCCGGCCGTAACACGCCGCCTCGGCCCAACCCGCGAACAGGTCGGCGTCGCACGCGTAGTTCATCGCGTGCACGAGCCTCGCGCCGGCGGGCCGGCCGCCGATCTCGCCGAACACCGCCTCGCCGGCCGCGGTGCGGAACCACTCCATGTGCGTGAAGCCGGTGCGGAAACCGAGCGCCTGCAGCACGCGCCGGCCCAGCTCCACCCCGGGCCGCGGCAGGTCGGCGCCGAGGTCGCGCAGCACGATGTTCTGCATCGAGATCCAGTCGTTCTGCGCCAGCACCATCGGTTTCGGCCGATACCAGGAGACGCTCTCGAACAGGACGCGCCCGTCGGCGCAGACCGTGTCGTAGGTCAACTCCTCGCCGTCGACGTACTCCTCGACGGCCAGTTCCGGCACGTGCGCGGTGCGCTGCAGCGCCTGCTCGAACGCCGCGGCGCCGTCGCAGCGCCAGGTGTCCTTGCTGCCGGCGCCGTCGATCGGCTTCACGATCGCGGGGTAACCGGTCCGCGCGACCGCCGCCCAGGCTTCCTGCTTCGTCTTCGCGCGGCCGTGCCGCGGCACGCGCAGGCCGGCCCGTTCGACCGCCTGCTTCATGCTCTCCTTGTCGCGGAACACCTGCGTCTGCTCCATCGTCATGCCGGGCACGCCGAACGCCGCGCGCAGCCGCGCGGCGAGGTACATGAGCCGCTCCCACAGGCACTCGACGCGTCCGACGTTGCGGCCGCGCAGCCAGCGGCGCACCGCGTCGACCACGGCCTCTTCGTCGCCGAACGTGTCCACCCGCAGGTAGTCCGCCAGCGCCCCGCGCGCTTGCTCCGGCAGCGCGCCCGCGGGCTGGTCGCCGACGCCGTAGACCGTGGCGCCGACCTGCCGCAGCCCGCGCACGAACAGCGGCATCTCGGCGGGGAATCCAGGACTCAGGAACACCACGTGCATGTTGCCTCCGCGACCGGTGGGAGCACCGGGTTCATCCTCGACCGAGTTCGACGCGCAGCGTCCGCACGGCGTACTGCACCGCATCCGTCACGACCTGCGTGTCCGGGTGCCGCACGATCAGGTGACCATCGCCCTCGTAGCTGCCGCTCGGCGCCTGGCCGGGCTGCGGCAGCCGCAGCTCGACGACGAGGTCGCCCAGCCGCTGCCGCACCGCCTCGACGCCGTGCACCGCGACGATCCTGCCCTCGCCCTGGCCGCGCAGGTAGGCCGCGCCCGCGGCGTAGCGGCGCTCGAGCGGCGTCCAGGTCTCGAAGACCATCAGCTGCGCCCAGGCGCGGTACAGGTCGGCGTCGTGCGCGCAGCCGATCAGCGTCGTGAACTGCGCGCCCGGCGGCCGCGCCGCGACCTCGCCGATCGCGATCGAGCCGTCGGCCCGCCGGAACCACTCCATGTGCGTCATGCCGGTCCACATGCCGAGCGCACCGAGCGCGCGCGGCCCGTCGCGGTGGATCGGCCCGTACTCGGGCCCCGCGACGTCGCGCGGCAGCACCACGCACCACTGGATCCACGGGTTCTCCATGACCCACAGCGGCGTCGGCAGGTAGCAGCTGACGCTGTGGAACACGTGCCGGCCGTGCAGCGTGACCGAGTCGAACGAGAACTCCTGCCCCTGCACGAACTCCTCGAGCAGCACCTCGCGGCCCGCGCCCGCGTGCGCGTCGGCGAGGAACCGGCGCAGCGCCCCCTCGTCGGCGCACCGCGCGGTCGCCCTGGCCCCGGCTCCGGCCGGCGGCTTGGCGACGACCGGGTAGCCGGTGCCGCGCGCGAACTCCACCGCCTCGTCAACCGTCGCGCACAGCCGATGGCGCGCGCACGGCAGCCCGTGCGCCGCGAACAGCTCCTTCATGCGCGCCTTGTCGCGGAAGTTGCGCGCGGTCGCCGCGTCCATGCCGCGGATGCGCAGCCGCTCGCGCACGGCCGCGAGCGGCTCCTGCAGCGGTTCGAGGATGCCGAGCAACCGGCCGGCGGGGCCGAGTTCCTGCGCCAGCGAGCCGATCGCCGCGGCGAGGTCGTCGGCGCACAACCCGTCGCGCACCTGCCGGAAACCGGCCAGCTGGGCGCGGAAATCGGCCGGGAACCGGCCGGCGTCGTCCTGCGCGACCACCGACAGGCGCACGCCCGGCAGCGCCGCGACCGCGCGCGCGAAGCGCAGCGTGCTCTCCATCGCGAACGGGACGGCGAAGACGGCGTGCACCATGCGGCCCGACAGGCTAGCCGCCCGGCGCGCGCGCTGCCACGCTGCCCCAGCGCCCCAGAACTGGCTCGCGCCGGCCGCGGCTTCGTGCGAGCATGCGCACCCCATGCGCCCGCTGCGCCTGTGCCTCTGTGCTTCCGAAGTCGCCCCGTTCGCCAAGACCGGCGGCCTCGCCGACGTGGTCGCCGGCCTGACGCGCTGGCTCGGCCGGCGCCGGCCGGGGGGGCGCGGCCACGACGTCAGGCTCTTCGTGCCCTACTACGCCAGGGTCGCCGGCAGCGGCCTGCCGACCCAACCGCTGCCCGGCGCGGCAGACATCGACGTGCCCTTCCCGGGCCGCAGGATCCGCTTCTCGATCCGCACCGCACCGCTGCCGGGCAGCAACGTGCGCGTGCACTTCGTCGACTGCCCGGAGCTCTACGGCGGGCGCGACATCTACACGCACGACGGCGACGAGGCGCTGCGCTTCGGCCTCTTGTGCCGCGCCGTGCTGGAGACCTGCCAGCGCCTGCAGTGGGCGCCCGACGTGCTGCACTGCAACGACTGGCACACCGCGCTGCTGCCGATCTACCAGCGCCACGTCTACGGGTGGGACAAGCTGTTCGCGAACACGCGGTCCCTGCTGACGATCCACAACATCGGCTACCCGGGCTTCTTCGCCGAGAGCCAGATCCACGCGCTGGGCCTCGGCGACCAGCGCGCGCACGTGCACCAAGGCGACCTGCGCGAGGGCCGCTTCTCCTTCCTGAAGACCGGCGTGCTGCACGCGAGCCGGCTGTCGACGGTCTCGCGCACCTACGCGCAGGAGATCCAGACCGCCGAGTTCGGCATGGGCGTCGACGACCTGCTGCGTTCGCGCAGCCAGGACCTCGCCGGCATCGTCAACGGCGTCGACTACGGCGACTGGGACCCCGCCACCGACCCGCTGATCCCCCACCACTTCCGCGCCGGCGACCTGTCCGGCAAGGCGCGCATGAAGGCGGCGCTGCTCCTGCGCCTGCAGGTCGCGCCGGAGCCGCGCGCGCCGGTGTTCGGCATCGTGTCGCGGCTCGCCGCGCAGAAGGGCTTCGAGCTGTTCGCCGACTCGATCCCGGCGCTGCTGCAGCGCGAGGACGCGCGGCTGTGCGTGCTCGGCGCCGGCGAGGACCAGCACGAGCGCTACTTCCAGTGGCTGCGCGACACGTGGCCGGACAAGGTCGGCCTCTACAGGGGCTTCCACGACGAACTCGCCCACTGGATCGAGGCCGGCAGCGACGTGTTCCTGATGCCGAGCCGGTTCGAGCCGTGCGGGCTGAACCAGATGTACAGCCTGCGCTACGGCACGCCGCCGGTCGTGCGCCGCACCGGCGGCCTGGCCGACACCGTCGAGCCGTGGGACCCGCACGCGGGGACCGGCACCGGCTTCCTGTTCGATGCGTTCACCAGCCAGGCGCTGACCGGCACGATCGACTGGGTGCTGCAGAACTGGCGCGACCAGCGGTCCTGGCAGAAGCTCGTGCAGAACGGCATGGCGCGCGACTTCTCGTGGGACCGCCAGGGCCCCGAGTACGAGGCCCTCTACCGCTCCATGCTACGAGCCTGACCCGCCGCCGCCGCGACCGACCATGCACGTCGTCCTCGTCGAACCCGCCTTCCCCGACAACCAGCGCGAGTTCCTGCGCGGCCTGCTCAGCACCGGCGCCCGCGTCTCCGCGATCAGCGAACGCCCGCCCGAAGCGCTGCCGGCACACCTGCGCGAGGGACTGTTCCAGCACGAGCGCGTGCGCTCCGTCGTCGACGAGCACGCGCTCGCCGAGGCCGTCAAGCGGCTCGCCCAGCGCGCCAGGGTCGACCGCCTGGAGGCGACCGTCGAGGCGCACGTGATGGCCGCGGCGCACGTGCGCGAGCAGCTGCACGTCCCGGGCACGACCTCGCGAACCGCGTGGCTGTGCCGCGACAAGGCGGCGATGAAGGAGGCCGTGCGCGGGGCCGGCCTCCCGTGCGCGGCGAGCGCGCGCATCGGCTCGGTCGCCGACGCGCAGGCGTTCGCGCAGCGGACCGGCTACCCGCTGATCTGCAAGCCGCTCGACGCGGCCGGCGCCTCGGGCACGCACAAGGTGACCGACGCGCAGGAACTCGGCCGGGCGCTCGACGCGCTGCAGGTCGGCGCGGGCAGGACCATCGCGATGGAGGAGTTCCTCGACGGCCACGAGGGCTTCTACGACACGGTGACCGTCGCCGGGAAGGTCGTGCTCGACTTCGCCTCGCACTACTACCCGAACGTGCTCGAGGCGATGCGCACGCGCTGGATCTCGCCACAGATCGTCGCCACGAACCGCATCGACCAGGAGGGCTACCGCGACCTGCGGGCGCTGGGCCAGCAGGTGGTCGAAGCGCTCGGCATCTGGACCTCGGCGACGCACATTTTGTGGTTCCACGGCGGCAAGGGCCGCAAGTTCTCCGAGATCGGCTGCCGGCCGCCGGGCGTCGGCGTCTGGGACCTCTACTGCGCCGCCAACGACTTCGACCTCTACGCGGCGTGGGCGCACGCGATCGTGCACGAGAAGGTGCCGTTCCATCCGTCGCGCAAGTACGCGGCCGGCATGATCGCGCTGCGGCCCGACCGCGACGGCGTGATCGACCGCTACGAGGGGCTCGACGCGATCTCGCAGCGCTTCAAGGAGTGGCTGCTCGACGTGCGCACGCCGCCGGCCGGCACGCCGACGCAGGGCGTCGAGGCCGGCTACATGGCCAACGCCTACGTGCGCATGCGGCACCCGGACTACGACACGCTGCGCGGCATGCTCGACACCGTCGGCCGGACGGTGAGGGTCGTGGCGCGGTGAGGGCCCGGCCGCCGGAATCGCGCGGCGCGGCGCGCCCGCGCTAGCCGGTCATCAGGAACCGGAAACACCGCACGGCCACCGCCGCCGCGCGCAGCGCCGCGGCCGCGACGTACTCCGGGCCCGGCGACACGTCGAGCAGCGACCAGTGCTGCGGGAACTCGCGCCCGTCGTGGCACTGCAGCACCGCGGGCGTCTCGCCGAGGCTCACCTCGAACGTGTCGAGCGGCATCGACAGGCCCTCGCCGAGCGCCTTGATGTAGGCCTCCTTGCGCGTCCAGCAGCGGTAGAAGGCCAGTTGTCGCGCCTCGCCGTCGAGCCGCTCGAGCGCCGCGAACTCCGCCGGCGAGAAGTGCTTCCTGGCGATCTCGGCGAGGCTCTCGAGGTGGCGCACCTTCTCGCAGTCGAGGCCGACTTCGATCCGGCTCACGCCGATCAGCGCGAGCTTGCCCGAGTGGGACAGGTTGAAGTACGGCCCTGCTCCGGCGAGGTAGGGCTTGCCGCGCGGGCCCTGCACGAACTCGAGGTCCGCAGGATCCACGCCGAGGTACCCGCCGAGGATCGCGCGCAGCGCCCCGTGGCCGATCTGGAAGCGGCGGCGATGGTCGGCGAACCGGAACCGCTCGAGCCGCTGCAGTTCCCCGGGCGAGAGCGACGCGGCGAAGGTCTCCGCGTCGCCGTGCAGCGGCACCGCCCAGACGTGCAGTTCGTGGTCGGCCAGCGGGACGGCGCCAGGGGGCTCCAGGTGGAAGGCAGCGTGCAGCGCGACTTCGTCCATGCGGTGCCGGGAGCCTAGCAGACCCGCCGCCGCGTGCCCAACGCCCCCGGACCGGCGTCAGTTGCCGACGTGGATCCGGCCCGCGTCCGTGGCGACCGCCAGCGCCGCGTTCGCCGCGGACGGATCGGCGGCGAAGTGCTGGCAGTAGATCGACAGACCCACCAGCGCCGGGTCGTTCGGCAGCACCTGCGGGTAGCTCGCCGCGCCGCCGCTGGTCGGCAGCCAGACCGACACGTCGGGCCGCACGAACAGCGAGCAGCCCGGCATGCCGTGGGCCGACAGGTCCGCGGGCAGCGCGCCGCCCGCCCACGACGACGCCGAGAGCCCGAGCAGCAGCACGCCGAACTGCGGCGCGTTCGGGTAGTGGCCCGCGACGCCGATCGTCACCGTGTTGCCGACGTCGGGGATGCCTGACAGCGCGAGGCTCGGGGTGCCGAAGCCGCCGGCGCAGCCGCTGCCGAACCGCGCCAGCGAGCCGGCGACCTGGCTCTGCGACAGGATCGCGGCGGCGGTGGCGAGCTGCTGGTTGCCGAAGCCGCCGGCGCAGCCGCTGCCGAACCGCGCCAGCGAGCCGGCGACCTGGCTCTGCGACAGGATCGCGGCGGCGGTGGCGAGCTGCTGGTTGCCGAAGCCGGTGCCGTAGTTCTGGCCGCCCGCCGCCGTGCAACCCGCGTGCGTCGTGATGCCCCACGCGCGGCCGGTCGCCATCTCGATCACCGGCGAGCCCGAGTTGCAGCCGGTCACCGACACCGCGAACGTCATCAGCGACGTCGAGCCGCCCGAGCGCGGGCCGCTGTGCGTCTTCTGCGCGAGGCTCCAGGTCGGGTTCGCGTGCACGCCGTAGCCCGTCACCGTCACGTACTGCACGCCGATCGCGAGCGGCGGCTCCCAGAGGAACCAGCTGCCCTGCGCCTGGCCCGGGTAGAGCCCGGTGTTCGAGTTGCGCACCGCGGCGACGACGGCCCAGTCGCTGCCGAGCCCGTTCGCCTCGCCGGCCCAGGAGCCGGCGCGAAACGCGTACTGGTCGCTCGGCGGCGGATACTGCGGGTTGCCCGCGGGATCCGACAACGGCACGTTGAACGACACGATGCCGCCGGTGCCGCCGAGGCAGTGGCCCGCGGTCGCGAGCACGAACTCGTTCAGCAGGAACATCGTGCAGCAGCCGCCGAGGCGGCCGACCCGCGGATCGTTGCTGAGCACGCGCTGGTCGGTCGGGCCGCAGATGCCGACATCGGTCGAAGCGCCGTCGCCGTGCAGCACCGCGGTCACGATCAGCCGGTTGTTCGCCGATCCGGGCGCGGCGACCAGTTCGATGCGGACCGCGTCGCCGTTGAAGTACGCCGAGCCGTGCCCGTATTCGGCGAGGCTGCGCGCGTCGAACCACTGCACGGCGCCGTCGCGCAGGGAGACCAGCCGCAGCCGGGAGCCGTCGGGCAGGTGGCAACTGCCGAACTCCACGCGCAGCCAGACCGCGGCCGGCTGCGAGGCCGTGAAGTTCGCGACGACCGCCGGTGCATTGCCGTGGTGGTCGACGTAGCCCGAGTCGTAGGGCACGGCCGTCGCGAGCGGCGGCGACGGCGCGGACTGGGCGGCGAGGGCGATGGGCAGCAGCGCGGCGGCGAGCAGGTGATGCGGCATGGGCGTAGGGAGGGCGGTCAGAGGATACCCGGTGCCGGCCGCGCGCTTGTGCCCCGGCCGGCCCGCGGTACCGTGCCGCCATGCTGCCGCGTTCCCCCGGCTCGTCGAACCCGCTGCGCATCTACATGGTCGGCGCCCATGCCACCGGCAAGACGACGCTGGCGCGCTGGGTGCGCGACCACTACGGCGTGCCGATGATCGCCGAGGTCGCGCGCGGCGTGCTCGCCGAGATGGAGGCGCAGCTCGACACGCTGCGCACCGACATCGCGCTGGTGAACCGCTACCAGCGCGAGGTGTTCCAGCGCCAGATCGAGGCCGAGCGCAAGGTGCAGGGCCCGTTCGTCAGCGACCGCGCGTTCTGCAACCTCGCCTACGCCGCGCACCACTCGACGATCCTCGGCGACGTGTTCCAGCGCCAGATCGAGGCCGAGCGCAAGGTGCAGGGCCCGTTCGTCAGCGACCGCGCGTTCTGCAACCTCGCCTACGCCGCGCACCACTCGACGATCCTCGGCGACGTGTTCCGCGACCGGCGGCTCGCCGACTACATGGACTGGGTCCGGCAGGGCATCGTGTTCTTCCTGCGCCCGCACCGCGAACTCGTCGTCGCCGACGGCGTGCGCGCGGGCCTCGAGTGGGAGGAGGTCGTGCGCATCGACGGCATGGTCAAGCTGCTGCTCGAGGTGTTCGACGTGCCCTACATCCCGGTCGAGTCGCTGTCGATGCAGGAGCGCGTGCGCCTCGTCGAGCGCGTGCTCGACCTCGCGCGGCTGACCCCGCCGGACACCCTGCCGCCGGCCAACCCGTCGCCGGCCGCCGCGGCGGAAGGCGCGCGGCGGCTGTGAGACCGCCGCACCCCGCGGTCACTTCGCCAGCGACGGGGTGCGCAGCCGGAAGCCGTGCGGGCCGCGCGGCAGCTTGCCCAGCAGCCCCGCAGCACCGCCGACCACGAGCGCGCCGAAACCGTGCCGCGCGCGCACGGCGTCGACCGCCGCGAACAGCCGCCGCCGCGCCGCGTCGCCGTCGTCGAACAGCCGGCCCTGGGCCGGCCCCGGTGCCACGAGCGACGCCAGCGTGACGCCGACGAGCCGCACGAGCACGCGCCGGCCGAGCAGGTGCTCGAGCAGTCCGCCGGCCGCCGCGACGAACTCGTCGGTGCGGTCGGTGGCCGCCGGCAGCGCGCGCGACCGCTCCGCGCGCACGCCGTCGACGTGGCCGACGCGCACCTGCACGGTGCGCGCGCAGAGTTGCAGCCGCCGCAGTTCGCTCGCCGCGCGGTCGAGCAGGTAGGCGAGCATCGCGCGCAGGAACGGCCGCTCCTGCGAGCCGACCTCCGCGCGCGGCTCGAACGACGTCTCGCGCGAGATGCTGCGCAGGGCCGGGCTCGCCAGCACCGGGGCGTCGTCGAGCCCGCGGCAGCGGCGCCAGATCTCGTCGCCGCGCGCGCCGAAACTCCGCCGCAGCAGTTCGCGGTCGACCGCCCAGAGTTCGCGCACGGTGCGCACCCCCACCGCGTGCAAGAGCCCGCTGGCCTGCGGGCCGACGCCGGGCAGGGCCTCGACCGGGAAGCCGGCGAGGAAGTCGAGTTCGCGGCCCGCGGGCACCTCGCAGATGCCGCCCGGTTTGGCCTTGGTCGTCGCGAGCCGCGCCACCGTGCGCGTGCTGCCGAGACCTTGCGCGACCGACAGGCCGGTCTCGGCGCGCACCGCCGCGCGCAGCTGCCGGCACAGCGGCCCGAGCGAACGTTCCGCGTCGACGGTCACCGTGCTCGCGAGCGCCTGTTCGATGCGCAGCGGCACGCCGGTGAGGTCGGCGTAGAAGTCGTCGAGCGAGCACGCTTCGACCACCGGCGAGAAGCGGCCGATCACCTCGGCGACGCGCTGCCGGTAGCGTTCCGCCAGCCGGGAATCGCCCTCGCGCACGACGAGATCCGGGCACCGCCGCAGCGCCTCGTGCAGCGGCATCGCCGTGTGCACGCCGCGGGCTTTGGCCTCGTAGGACCGCGATGCGACGACGCCGGTGCCGACCGCCACGGGCCGGCCGAACAGCGCCGGGTCGCGCAGTTGCTCGACCGAGGCGAGGAAGGCGTCGATGTCGACGTGCAGGATCCGGCGGTCCATCGCCGAGACACTAACGGATACCGAACCGATCGCCAGGGTGGGCCGCCGGACCGGTCGCATCGCAGGGAGCGCCTTCTCCACAACAGTTTCCCCAGCCCGGCGGTCCTCTACATCTTTTCCACAGCCGAAGCATCGTTCCCAGCGCGGCCTCCACAGTCCTCCACACCTCATTCCCCATCCGGTCCCTTTGTTTCCGCCGGTTCCGGGGCGACAGTGCGCCCCCTTGGAACAGCCCCCGCCCGCAAGCCAGCTGCCGAGCCGCACGTTCGGCGACGAACTGCGCCAGCTGCTGCGCCTGGGCGGGCCGATCGCGCTCGTCCAGCTGGGCACGACGGCGATGAACTTCGTCGACGTGGTGATGCTCGGCCACCACGATCCGGCGGCCCTGCCGGCGATGGCGCTCGGCAGCACGCTGACCTGGATCGCGATGATGTTCTGCATGGGCGTCGTGACCGCGGTCGACCCGCTGCTGTCGCAGGCGATCGGCGCCAACGACCTCGCCGCGGTGCCGCGCGTGCTCGGCCGCGGCGCCCTGCTCGCGGTCGTGCTGTCGCTGCCGGCCGCGCTGCTGCTGCTGCCGGCCGGGACCTGGCTCGCATGGTGCGGCCAGCCCGACGCCCTGCTGCCGGAGGCCGCGACCTACGCCCGGCTGCAGGCGTTCGCCGTGCTGCCGTTCCTGTGGTACATGCTGCTGCGCAGCCTGCTGTCGGCGCGCGCGCGGCTCTGGCCGCAGGTGCTGACGATCCTCGCCGCGAACCTGCTGAACGCGCTGCTCGACTGGCTGCTGATCTTCGGCCGGTGCGGCCTGCCGGAACTCGGCGCCGCCGGGGCGTCGCTCGCCACGGTGTTCTGTCGCTGGGGCATGCTGTTCCTGCTGCTGTGGTCGGGCCGCGCGGACCTGCTGCCACCGCTCGGCGCGCTGCGCCAGCACGGTGTGCGCGCGCAGGCCTGGGCGCTCGGCCCGCTGCTGCGCCTGCTGCGCCTGGGCGCGCCGATCGGCGCGCAGTTCCTGCTCGACCCGGGCGTGTTCGCGGCGACCGCGCTGCTGATCGGCCGCCTCGACGCTGCGGCCGGCTCCGGCCCCGGCGGGCCCGGCCTCGCGGGCCACCAGATCGCGCTGCAGCTCGCGTCGCTGAGCTTCATGGTGCCGCTCGGGCTCGGGATCGCCGCCTCCGTGCGCGTCGGCTGGGCCGTGGGCCGCGGCGACCACCGGGCCGTGCGGCGCACCGTCGCCGTGGCGCTCGCGGCGGGGGCCGGCGTGATGACGGTCTTCATGCTGCTGTTCCTGCTGCTGCCCGGCCCGCTGGCCTCGCTGTTCACGGGCCACGCCGAAGCGCTCGCCGTTGCCGCGGTGCTGATCCCGATCGCCGGCGTGTTCCAGATCGGCGACGGGCTGCAGGTCGTCGCGATCGGTTGCCTGCGTGGACTCGGCGACGTGCGTTCGCCGGTGCCCGCGAACGTCGCCGGCTTCTGGCTGGTCGGCCTGCCGCTCGGCACCTGGTTCGGCTTCGGCCTCGGTGCGGGCCCCGCGGGCCTGTGGTGGGGCCTGGTCTCGGGGCTGTTCGTCGTCGCGGGCCTCGTGCTGCTGATGTTGCGCTGGCGGCTCCGCGAACGGCGCGCCCGCCTCGCGGCGGACTGACCAGCACCCGGCGGCGGGCGGTCAACCGAGGACCGCGGCCGGGTTCCAGCAGCCGATGCGCACCGCGTTCGCGTAGACGTCGAGCACGCCGAGGCCGCCGTGCGGCAGCTGCAGCGAGACGCAGCGCGAGAGCCGCATGCCGAGCATCGCCGCGCCGAAGCCCGACAGCAGCGAACCCGGCAGCACCACCGCGAGCGACTTGCCGAGGCCCTCGGGGCGCCGCTCCGACCACCAGGCCAGCATGCGCTCGACGGCGTCGCCGAGGCTCTCGCCGCCGGGCGCCCTGGCCTCGCCGAACTCGGCGAAGAACGTGCGCACCGCCCCGTCCTCGTCGCGCATCACGTCGGCCCAGGCCCGGCCCTGCCAGCGGCCCAGCTCCTGGTCGCGCAGCCGCGGATCCTCGCGGGCGGCGCGCTGGTGGCTCTCGGCGAGTGCCTGCGCGGGACCGGCGCACTGCGGTTGCGGACCCGTCCAGACGTCCGCGAAGGCGACCGGCTTCGTCCAGCCGAGCCACGGCAGCACCTGGGCGCGGCCGCGGCGGCCGAGTTCCGCGGGCCCGGCACCGACCGCGCGATCGCCGTGCGCCGGGTCCGGTTCGGGGTGGCGGAACAGCCAGAGGCGGCAGAAGTCGGTCGGGTCGGCGAGCACGCGCGCATCTTGGAGCGGCGCCCGGACCGGGTCCATCGTGGCCTCGCCCGCGCGGGTCCGGTACCCTGCCCGCGTGAGCTTCCTCTTCCTGAAGACCGGCATCGACGGCCTCGACGGCATCCTCGGCGGCGGCATCCGCTACCCCGACGACTCCGCCGTGTTCCTGTGCCTCGCCGGCGGGCCCGGCACCGGCAAGACGCTGCTCGCGCTCGAGCTCGTCGTGCGCGCCTGGCTCGCGGCCGAGGACGGCTCGACGTTCCTCTACTACTCGGTCGAACACTCGCCCGAGAGCATCCACCGGAAGCTCGACGCGGACTTCGACTGGTTCCGCACCGGCGCGGCCGTGCGGGCCCTGCCGAAGGAGGTGCCGAGCAAGCTCGTGCTCGAGGCCCAGGGCCCGCGCGGCAGGAGCCAGCTCGTGCTGACGCAGGCGCGGCCCGCCTCGATGCAGCAGAAGAGCGCGCGCGGCACCACCGTCGACATCGACTGGATCCTGGCCGAGATCGAGAACCACCAGCTGGTCGCGCCCGTGCGCATGGTGGTGATCGACAACGTCGGCCTCTTGCTGACCGACCTCGAGTACTTCGAGAAACGCACGGCGCTGCTCGAGACGCGGCGCCGGCTGCTGCAGTCGCGCATCCACGGCATCTTCGTCATGGAGGAGGCGCACCCGCGCGACCTGCGGCTGCCGTCGCCCGAGGAGTTCTCGACCGACCTGATGCTGTTCCTGTCGTTCCGCGAGGAGGCGACCGACTTCAAGGTGCGCGCGCTCGAGATCGGCAAGGCGCGCAACCAGTACTACTACCGCGGCGTGCACCACTTCTCGATCGCCGGCCGCGGCCAGAACCGCGACGTCTACCTCGGCGCGCGCAGCGAACGCGGACCGGGCATCCACGTCTACCCGTCGGTCGCCGCGCAACTGTCGATGGCGCGCGACCAGGCGCAGTTCACGGTGCCGCCGCGCGGCGACCGGCCGATCGACCTGGGCCACCCCGACCTCGGCAGGGCGTTCCTCAACGACACGGGACCCGCCCACCTGAGCTCGACGATCCTGCTCGCCGAGCCGGGCACGCGCGCGACGTTCCTGGCCCTGCGTTTCCTGGCCGCGGGCCTGCGCGCCGGCGAACGCGTGCTGTTCGTCTCGACGCGCGAGGACCGCGACTCGATCCGGCGCATCTGCGAGCGCGAGCCGGTGCTGCGCTGCGTCTGCCTGTCGCCGGACGGCGGCTTCGCGCCCGACTTCCGCGTCGTCTACCTGCACCCCGAGTTCATCGCGCCGGGCAAGTTCACGTGGGACCTGATCCGCCTGTGCCAGGGTGGCCACGCCGACGGCCAGCCGCGCCGCGTCGCGCGCATGGCGTTCGACAACATCTACCGCCTGCACGACCGCTTCCCGCTGATCCACGACCAGCGGTTCCTGATCGCGGCGGTCACCGACATGATGCGCTACGAACGCGTGACCCCGCTGTTCGTCGACATGGTGCCGCCGGGCACCAGCCGCGGCCGCACCGACTTCGATCCGTCGTCCTACCTGATCGGCTTCGACAACGTGCTGCACCTGTTCTTCGAGCACGAGGAACAGAACGAGCGGCCCTTCTTCCGCGTGCTCAAGTCGGTCGGCAACGACTACCGGCAGGAACCGCTGCCGATCGAGTGGCGGGCGCCGTGACCGGCGCGCGCCGTCACGCAAAAGCGCGGTGCCCCTGCACGATCTGCTCGACGACCTGCGGCTCGGCCAGCGCGGTGATGTCGCCGAGGTCGGTGTAGTTGCCCTCGGCGATCTTGCGCAGGATGCGGCGCATGATCTTCCCGCTGCGCGTCTTCGGCAGTCCCGGCACCACCTGGATGCGATCCGGCGTGGCGATCGCGCTGATCGCCTTGCGCACCTGCTGCTTCAGCACCGCCTCGACCTCGTCGGCCGGCACGCCGTCGGCGGGTTTGCCGGCGATCACGTAGGCGTAGATGCCCTGGCCCTTCAGTTCGTGCGGGAAGCCGACCACCGCGGCCTCGGCGCAGAACTCGTGCGCGACCAGGGCGCTCTCGATCTCCGCGGTGCCCAGGCGATGGCCGGCGACGTTCAGCACGTCGTCGACGCGGCCCGTGAT
>Ga0194127_10002588_pt1 | contig 24375 bp, 19 predicted proteins | sample TA2KigC100mmetaG_FD_148624 | JGI IMG/M metagenome (GOLD analysis project Ga0194127, IMG submission 148624) | Freshwater microbial communities from Lake Tanganyika, Tanzania - TA2015036 Kigoma Deep Cast 100m | ecosystem: Environmental > Aquatic > Freshwater > Lake | place: Tanzania: Lake...
AAGCCAACAACGTATTGGGGATTGGGTTGGGGTCGATACCTCAAAGGTCATCGCTTGAAATGGCAAACTGAATTGGGTCAGACCCTGTTGAATCCCTCAAACACCTCGATGACCTCAACTTGGATTTGGCGTTTCCAAATTGAAGCCGGCATTTAAATACCTAAAACTTTAAAATCCTCAATGTTATGAGCCTGAACAGTATGCTTTCGATTTTCTTACCCAAGGACAAGGTTTTTTTTACGTTGTTCGAAAAAGTCGCTACCACGGTGGGTGATATGGGGGACCTGATCACCCAAATCGTTCATGAAAATGATTATAGCCAACGTGCGGCGCTAATTACCAAACTGGAGCAGTTGGAGCATCGTAACGACGAGTACACCCACCAGATTTTTCAGGAATTGGGCAAAAACTTCATCACGCCCTTTGATCGTGAGGACATCCATTACTTGGCTATTGCTTTGGATGACATTTGCGATTATATCTATGCCTCTGGCAAAAAAATTAATTTCTATAAGGTTAATCCGGATGATAACGGAATTCGAAAAATGGCCGAAATCATTCGTCAAGGAAGCCATGAAGTCAAGGCAGCCGTTTACGAATTACGTAACATGAAAAACATCAAGAGGATTTCGGATTCGATCATCAAAATCAATTCGTTCGAGAACCAAGCGGATGATGTTTTTGACATGTGCATTGAGCGACTTTTTGATATGGAAAACGATGTCAAGGAGTTGATTAAAAAAAGGGAAATCTACCAAGTTATGGAAATAGTCACGGATAAATTTGAGGACGCAGCGAATGTTATGGATTCGATTTTAGTTAAATACGCTTAATTTTTGAGTTTTTTGGTGATTGGTAAAGTAATACGGCATGACATTCCTCCTGGTAATCATTGTTCTGGCTCTGGTATTTGACTATATAAACGGATTCCACGATGCGGCTAATTCAATCGCTACCGTTGTTTCCACCAAGGTTTTGACCCCATTGCAAGCAGTGGTATGGGCAGCTTTTTTTAATTTCATTGCTTTTTTTATTTTCAAAGATCATGCGGTGGCGAATACCATCGGCAAAACAGTTCAAGCGGAATTCATAACGCTTGAAGTTATTTTTTCGGGATTAATCGCGGCGATTACATGGAATTTGTTAACCTGGTGGTACGGTATACCGTCCTCCAGTTCCCATACCTTAATAGGTGGATTTGCAGGGGCGGCTTTGGCCAACGCTTTTTGGAACCAGCCTGGTTTGGATTTCGATGCGATTGTGGCGATGGACAAAATCTCCAAAACGCTATTTTTTATTTTTTTGGCCCCATTGATTGGCATGTTAATTTCTGCTTTTATCACGTTGGTGACTATTCAGCATAATTTGGTCTACAAGACGGGAATTATCGTAGCATCTTGCATGTTGACTTGGTTTGCCTTTGATTATTTTGAGCAAGCCAAAATGGTGGAGGCCACCGAAAAGGTTTATGGTTTAGAAAAAATTAAAGCTACGCTTTCGCGGGGTTCCCAATCTGTAGCGGGTTCCGAGTCTGGTTCCGAAGATATTTTGGATGCGGAACAACGTTTGGCGGTATGGAGGGAATTGAAGCCCCAAGTGAAAGAGGCTATTCGGGGGTACGATGAAGTAGGTTCTGAAGGTTTATCGCTTCAAGTCATGCAGCTGTTTCCGGAATCGTTGCAGTTGGATGGCCAAAAGTTATCCAAGGCGTACAGTAAGGCGGATAATTCGGTGATGGTTTGGGGGATTATGGTGGTGGCTTTTTTGTTTGTTTTGGCTTTTTGGTATGTGGAGAAGTTCACAACGCCGACGGCGTACAGGGTGGGTGATATGTTCAAAAAATTGCAGTTGCTTTCATCGGCGGCGTTTAGTGTGGGGCACGGGGGCAATGATGCCCAAAAGGTGATGGGGATCATTGCAGCGGCGATGTATGCGAATGGCGATATCGAGGACATCAAGAACATGCCTGACTGGGTTCCTTTGGCATGCTATACCGCCATTGGTTTGGGTACGCTCAGCGGCGGATGGAAAATTATCAAAACAATGGGCACCAAAATCACCAAGGTGACTCCATTGGAAGGAGTTTGTGCGGAGACCTCCGGGGCCTTGACTTTGTTCATGACCGAACAAATGGGAATTCCGGTGAGCACAACGCATACCATTACGGGTTCAATCATCGGGGTGGGGGCCACCAAAAGGCTTTCGGCGGTCCGTTGGGGGGTGACCATACAATTGCTCTGGGCCTGGATTTTGACCATACCCATTTCGGCCCTTTTGGCGGGTTTGGTGTTGATGCTGGTTCGTAGCCTATCTTGAGGGCTGTTATTGCCCAATGACCGACTTAGAAATTGCCCGTCAGGCGACCCTGCTACCCATCGATCGAATCGCGGAACGTCTGGGGATTCCCCCCGCTGACCTGGAGCATTACGGGAAATACAAAGCCAAAATTCCATTGGAATACACCAAGGGGGGCGGGGATCAACCGAGCGTTGATCAACCGAGCGTTGAACAACCGCGTGGGCGTTTGGTCTTGGTTTCGGCCATTAGTCCAACGCCGGCGGGGGAGGGCAAAACAACCTGCACCCTGGGTTTGCTGGATGGTTTGAATCGGATTGGGGTGCGGGCGGTCGCGGCCTTGAGGGAGCCTTCGCTGGGTCCGGTTTTTGGGATCAAAGGGGGAGCAACCGGGGGAGGTCGGGCCCAGGCTGCACCGATGGAAGATATCAACCTCCATTTTACGGGGGATATTTATGCGGTCGAGCGGGCCCACAATTTGTTGGCGGCCCTTGTGGACAATGCCTTGCATTTTGGGACGGCCCCCGGTGGCTTGGATGCCCGTTCGGTGCTTTTTCGGCGGGTCATCGACCTGAACGATCGTTCCCTGCGCAAGGTGACCTTGGGATTAGGGGGCAAGGCCAACGGGGTACCCCGCGAAAGTGGTTTTGATATTACCGCGGCCTCGGAGTTGATGGCCATCCTTTGCCTATCAAAGGATGCAGCCGATCTGCAGGCTCGTTTGGATCGAATTTGCTTAGGCAAGGGCAAGGAGGGGCCGGTATTGGCCGGGCAACTGGGGGGAACGGGGGCTTTGGCGGCTTTGCTCCGCGATGCCCTCAAGCCCAACCTGGTCCAGAGCCTCGAAGGGAACCCGGTGATCATGCACGGGGGGCCGTTTGCGAACATTGCCCAAGGTACCAATTCGTTGTTAGCAACTTATACCGCGCTTAATCACAGTGATGTTACGGTGACCGAAGCGGGCTTCGGCTTTGATTTGGGTGGCGAAAAATTCATCGATATCAAGTGCCGTAACGGGGGTATTTTCCCGGATGCGTTGGTCTTGGTGGCTACATTGCGGGCATTGCGTTACCACGGTGGGCAGTCCTTGAAGCAATTGACCGAACCCGATACCGAGGCCTTGAAGCGAGGCCTGGAGAACCTGCGCCAACACATTACGAATGCGGGCCATTTTGGGCTGGTTCCCTTGGTGGCGCTCAATCGTTTTGGTACGGATACCGACGAAGAAATTCGCATCGTGCAAGAGGAGTGCCGGGGGTGGGGCGTGGACGCCGTCGTCTGCGACGCCTGGGCCCTGGGAGGCCAAGGAGCCGAAGCCCTGGCCCACGCCGTCATGCACCGCCTACAGGGCCCACCACCCCCGCCCCGTTTCCTCTACGAAACCTCGGCCCCGCTCCTGGACAAAATCAACACCCTGGCGACCCGCTACTACGGTGCCTCGGAGGTCGTTCTCAGCCCCCAGGCTGCCGATCAATTGGCCTACTTTGAGCAGCACCTAGGACGAGATCTTTTGGTCTGCATGGCCAAAACCCAAAAATCCATCTCCGATAACCCTGAACTCCTCGGCGCCCCAAGCGATTATACTTTCCGGATCCAGGAGGTCCAAATCAGTGCCGGTGCCGGCTTTATTGTTCCCATCGCCGGTGAAATGATGCGCATGCCCGGTCTACCCAAAGTCCCTGCCGCCAACCATATCCACATCGACCCTCAGGGTCAAATCCACGGCTTGTTTTGAAAATCCCCTAGCGAGTTACTCCACCGTGACGGACTTGGCCAGGTTGCGGGGCTGGTCCACGTTGCAACCCCGGAGGATGGCGATGTGATAGGCCAGCAACTGCAGCGGTATGCTGGTGAGCAGGGGGGCAAAAGCTTCTTGAACCGCCGGAACTTCGATCACATAATTGGCAATTTCAGCAGCTTGCACATCGCCTTCGGTCACCAAAGCGATGATGACCCCTTTGCGGGATTTGACCTCCTGCATATTGGAAATGACTTTTTCGTACTGGGCATTTTGGGTGGCAATAAAGACCACCGGCATTTCTTCGTCGATCAGGGCGATAGGACCGTGCTTCATTTCGGCAGCAGGGTAACCCTCGGCGTGGATATAGCTGATTTCTTTGAGTTTGAGAGCGCCTTCCAAGGCCACAGGAAATTGGTAACCCCGGCCCAAATAAAGGAAATTGCGGGCACCGCAGAATTGGGCGGCGATTTCTCGAATATGGGCATCGCTTTGGAGGATCCGTTCCACCAGCGGTGGAATGCTCTCTAATTCCAAAAGGTTGTTCTGCAATTGGGTTCTCGATATGGTGCCTTTGCGGTAACCGGTCCACAAGGCCATCTGGGCCAGGACCGTGACCTGGGCGGTGAAGGCTTTGGTGGAAGCCACCCCGATCTCGGGACCGGCATGGGTGTAAGCCCCGGCATCGGTGGCGCGGGCAATCGATGAACCGATAACATTGCAAACACCCAGGATGGTGGCTCCTTTGTCTTTGGCCATTTCGATGGCAGCCAGGGTATCGGCTGTTTCACCGGACTGCGAAATGGCGATGACCACATCTTCGGGGTAAATCACGGGGTCCCGGTAGCGGAATTCCGAGGCATATTCCACCTCAACGGGGGTGCGGGCGAATTCTTCGAACAGGTATTCCCCAATCAAACCTGCATGCCACGATGTACCACAACCGATGATGAGAATGCGTCGGGCGTTGACCAGTTTGAACTGGTATTCTTGCAATCCACCCATTTGGATTTTGCCAATATCGATGCGTATGCGTCCGCGCATTGAATCAGCGATAGAGCGGGGTTGTTCCCAAATTTCTTTGAGCATAAAATGGTCAAAACCACCTTTTTCGATGGCCTCCAATTCCATTTCGAGCTCGTGGATTTTGATGTCTTTTTGTTCGTTGTGGATGGTTTGGATGCTGAGCTTACGATCCCGAATGCAGGCCATTTCACCGTCATTCAGGTAAACCACGCTCTTGGTATGTTCGATAATCGGCGATGCATCCGATGCCAGGAAAAATTCATTGTTCCCAATACCGATCACCAAAGGAGATCCTTTACGTGCAGCTACCAAGGTGTCCTTATCTTTTTTGGAGAGCACCACGATGGCGTAAGCCCCATGTACTTCGTTGAGGGCCAAGCGAACCGCTTCTTCGAAGCTGACCTTCTGCTCGGTATAAATGTATTCAATCAAATGCGTCAAGACCTCGGTATCGGTATCCGATTGGAAGCGATGTCCTTTGTTGTGCAACTGGGTCTTGATGGTTTGGTAATTTTCGATAATTCCGTTGTGGACCAAGGCCAACAAACCGTTGTGCCCAAAATGGGGGTGGGCGTTGCGGTCGTTGGGTTCACCATGCGTCGCCCAACGGGTATGGCCTATGCCCAAACGGCCTTGGGTATCCCCCTCTCCGATGGTGTTTTCGAGGTCGGCCACTTTACCCGCCTTCTTGTAGGCGGTGATGTCTTGGTTGCCGTTCATAATGGCAATGCCGGCGCTGTCGTAGCCCCGGTATTCCAGCCTTTTGAGACCTTTGATCAGCAGAGGCGCCGCTTGGCGATCTCCCATATAGGCTACGATTCCACACATAAGGAATTTGGTTGAAGGATAGGGTTAGGGGTTTAATCCAAAATTATTCCGAAGGAATGTTCAAAGATAGGGCTTGGCTTTGATAAGCGCCGAGCGGGAGATGATGTTAGGGAATTCGAGTGTAGGTGATGCGCAGGCGGGGTTTGGTTTTGAGCCGTACCCTGGCAAGATTGCCCATAGGGTTCCCGGGGATCACGGCCAGATCATAGCCTTTGGGGCCTTCGGCCATTAATTTCTGGAGATATCGGGTGATCCCAAATTTGTACCGCCCGTTGCGCAGGTAACCGTCGTAATACGATTCAAAGAGGTCGGGCATCAGCGATGCCATGTTACGGCCTTGGCTATCCAGGGGAACTAGAAAGAGCTGTGCAGGGGGCGCGATTTTACCAAAATCAAGGGTATCAGCGTTTTCGAATTCCAAAGTTGCTTGGTGAATGACCCAACGATTCCCCGTAGGTAGGTTCAAGCTGTCCATGCCGGAACGATTTCGCAACACACGGTACAGGGAATCCGAACTCAACCGGGTTTTGACTCCGGAACCTGCTTGTACATAGCTGATTTGGAGGCTGCTGTCTGAACCGCTGTGCCGATTCAAATCGTGCAGAAGCGTGGAGCCTGCATAATCAAATCGAAAGATGTTTCGGCTTCCGGATACAGGACGTAACATCAAATTTAGCCGTCGGCGTTTGTTACCGCTACGGTAATACAAATAAAGCCCGGTTTTGGTCGCGAGTGGGTTGCTTTGCAAGAGCAAACCGGTACCATTATTGACGGCATCCGGGTGCATGATCGCCTCCACCCACAGCCCTTTGAAGAATTGAACGAAGGCGTCTGCGTTGCGGTATTCCACGCTGTCCCGTCCGCTCAATAATTTGTTGGCAAGGATGCTGCCCTCAGGATAGGCATCTTGGCCGTCCAATCGCATGCGCAATACACCACTCACATTCACCACCGTTCCCGATGATGAGTCAGCAGGTTCGTTGATCGGTTGAACCAAACCGCTGCGGTAACGGAAATTACGAACGGCCAAGGGTGTTCCGGTGGTTCGAACAGGGTCTCTCGAAAAATAGACTTTGGAGCTGCTGACGGTAGGGTTGATTTCGTGAGCACGCAACAGGAGGGTTGTGTTGGTATCCCCTTGGTAGCCGGCCAGACTGATTGACAAAATCAATGAATCTAAGGTGAGCGTGGAATCCGGATCTGCCAAGCGAATATTCTCGCTGGTTGGGAGGACTTGAAAGGCGAAGGAAGCCGATGATTTCCCGAAGGAGGGATCATTCAATTCGCCCATGAGCAGGGCCGATGGCAATTGACTTTGAAGAGAATCCTCCATCACGGTGGAACCGACCAATTCTACGCTATCGGTGATGGTCGGAAAGCGATTATTTTCAGGAAGCAGGTCAAGGCCGAGCATCCCTTCCTGGTTGCAAGCGGCCAGCATGGACCAGGTGCATGCCCAGGAAAGCCCCTTCGCAAACCTTACGGCCTGCAGCAGGGACGTTAAAGACCAAGAGCGATGGCCCGAACCGCAGGGCCCGGTAAAACGAAATGCACGGATGTTCTTCACGAATTGACCGTTTCAGAAACGGCCTGCAGAATGTTTTGGTACAGGCCCTGGTGGGCTTCGACCAAATTCCCATAGGAAAATACCGTGTGCGGTACGGCAGGATCCACGTGGGGATAGGCATCTACCACGCTTTCTTGATAAGATACGGCATCGGCATGGGCGATGGCCAATTGGTGTAATGCCTTTTCTTCCAGAGTTTCCAAACTTTCCAAGTCGCTTTCGGAAACCATTTCAATTTTGGCTTTGGCGACGAGGTCTTTGCCCAATTTCTCTTTGAATTGGGGTGGATGAACCGAATAAACCACCTTAGTTTGACCAAAAACGGCGGTATGGCGGTAATAACGACGGATATAAAGCGGAATGAGGGAGGTCATCCAACCGTTGCAATGCACGATGTCCGGGGCCCAACCTAGTTTGACGATGGTTTCGAGGACTCCTTTGCTGAAAAAGATCATGCGCTCGTGGTTATCGGCAAAAAAATTGCCTTTGTCATCCCGAATCCCGTGTTTACGATGGAAATAATCCTCATTATCCAGGAAGTAAACCTGCATGCGGGCCTGGGGTAGGGAGGCGACTTTGATGATCAGCGGGTTGTCCGTATCGCCGATTACGATGTTAATTCCGGAAAGCCTGACCACTTCGTGCAGGCGATGCTTGCGTTCGTTGATGGAGCCGTATCGAGGCATCAAGACCCTGATCTCCATACCTTGTTCCTGCATGGATTTTGGCAACTGCAAAGCAGCTTGTGCGATTTCGGAAATTTGGAGGTAGGGGTTCATTTCGTGGGAAACGAACAAAATGCGGGTTTTGCTGCTCATGGATGGACTCAAAAACGGGTAAGGAATAAAATTTGAAGATTTATCCTGCAAAAATATAGACATTAAGGCCAAAATTGCAAAATTTACCCTCCTCGTTTCAGTCATTTGCTCTAATTTTCCTAGGATCACAGCCCATGCTTGTTACCAGAACCGTTGAAGAACTTCGTGAGGCCCTGGCCTTTTTGGACTCGTCCATGGGAAAGAATGGAGGCTTGGTCCCTACCATGGGGGCATTGCACGAGGGCCACGGGGCCTTGATGCGTGTTGCTCGGCATTCGACGGCTTGGGTTGCCGCGACCATTTTCGTCAACCCCCTCCAATTCAACCGATCCGATGACCTGGTGAGATACCCTCGCCGTGAAGAGGAGGATTTTCTGCTCCTGCAAGAATATGGGGTGGATCTTGTTTTTGCGCCCAGTTTTGAGGTCGTCTTTCCCTATAATTGGGTAGCACCCGACTTGGACCTGAATGGGTTGGACCTTCCTTGGGAGGGGGCTTTTAGACCGGGGCACTTCAAGGGAGTAGCCACCGTGGTCAGCAGGTTACTGGACCTTATTCCGTGCACTAACCTCTACATGGGTCTCAAAGATTACCAGCAATGCCTAGTGGTGGAGCGCTTGCTGCACCTGCGCAAAGCCATGTTGGGGTTGCCTGGCCCCGCCATGGTCCAAGTGCCCACGGTGCGGGATGCTGATGGCTTAGCCCTGAGTTCGAGGAATCTGCTGCTGGCTCCGGATCAACTGGCTCGGGCCAAAGGCATAGCCCGCACCTGGTCCTGGATGAAAGCCCATGGGCAAGGGCTCGAGCCGGAGGTCTTGATTGAACGTGCATTGGAGCGTTTGGCAGCCGAAGGACTGCGTAACGAATACCTTGCCTTGGTCCGTGATGGAAGTTTGGACCCCTGGAAGAGGGGAGATGGAGCCCCCAGAGCTTTGTATGCGGGTTGGTTGGATGAGGTTCGCTTGATTGACAACGAATCTTTGCCCATTGCTTAAAATGCAGCCTGCAAGCGAATCCAAGGTCAATGCATATTTTCTTTGCCACGCAAATACTTTCAATTTCGACGCTATGTGGGTACAGATGGTCAAATCCAAAATTCACCGGGTCAAAGTCACCCAGGCTGAATTGCATTATATCGGGAGCATTACCATCGACGGGGTCTTGATGGATGCCGCCGGATTGTTGCCCTTTGAACGTGTTCAAGTGGTGAACATCAACAACGGGGAACGCCTGGAAACCTATGTGATTGAAGGGGAACCGAACACGGGAATCATCTGTTTGAACGGACCCGCCGCCCGCAAAGCCCAGGTGGGTGACTTGGTGATCGTGATTGGCTATGGATATTACACTCCGGAGGAGGCCAAATCCCATCAGCCGTTGACGGTTTTCCCGGATGCCAACAACCGGCTGGTCACCGCCTAATGGCAAGCACAGCTTTAGAAGAGAAGAAACCCCGGTTTTCTTGGGGGGCCGTTATATCGCTCTTGGTGGGCGCCATACTTCTGTTTTTGGTGTTCAGAAAAATTGATTTCAAAGAATTTTCCGGAGCTTTGGCCCAAACCCGTTGGGGATGGATTGGCGCCGCCTTGCTCTGCGGCCTCCTGAGCCATTGGTTCAGAGGACTGCGTTGGGTCATGTTGGCGGAACCCTTGGGGCATCGTCCAGCAGCCTTGCCCACATTTTATGCCGTGATGTCGGGATACCTCGCGAATTTGGCCTTGCCTCGTTTGGGTGAGATCACTCGTTGTTTGCTTTTGGCCCGCAAAACGCCTTTGCGATTCAATGCCTTGGTGGGCACGGTGGTCATGGAAAGGCTCATGGATTTTTTAGTCTTGGTGCTGTTGTCTTTGGTGGTCTTGGTGGCTTACAGTGAATTGCTATGGGATCCGGTAATGGCCTTCTTGGGCGCACGGACTTTGGGTATCGGTTGGTTTCAAGGAATCTTGATTTTGGCGTTTTTGGTTTTGCTGCCCATGATGTTATGGAAATTGTGGGGGCGTTGGATTCCTGTTCCCGATAAATTGCGGACGATGTTGCGAGATTTTGGTCAAGGCATGGCGGGATTGGGGAGCTTGCCTAATCCGGGTTTGTTTGTGCTTTATACCGTGTTGATATGGCTGGGGTACTTTATGATGACCTACCTCTGCTTTTTTGCTTTTCCCGGTGCAGAAGTTCTTGGCCTTGGGGAGGCCTTGTTGCTTTTAGTGGCCGGTGCCTTCGGTTTTGTGATGCCGGTTCAAGGAGGAATGGGTGCCTACCATGCGGCGATTGTTTGGACCTTGGGTCGTATTCCTGGAGTGGCCATGAGCACTAGTTCGGCCCTTGCCTTTGCGACCCTCAGTCATTTGGCTCAAACCGTGCTGGTGGTCCTTGTGGGTGGTTTGTGTTATTTTTTGATGTCTTTGTTGCCTGATCACCCCAAGGCCCATTAAAGCGTATGGTTCCATGAAGCCGTCCTCCTCGTCCAAGCCTATGACTTTCCAGGAAGCTCAAGAGCAATGTGCCGCATGGAGATCGCAGGGCCTTTCGGTGGTTTTCACCAACGGCTGCTTCGATTTGCTTCATCCCGGTCACTTGGCCGTTTTGCACGAGGCGGCGATGCAGGGGGATCGCTTGGTGGTTGCCCTCAATTCCGATCTTTCGGTCACCAGACTCAAAGGCCCGGCCCGCCCGGTTCAACGGGAAGAGGCGAGAGCAGCAGTTTTGGCTGCGCTGCAGGTGGTGGATGCGGTGGTGATTTTTGGGGAAGACGATCCGGCCCTACTGATCGAAGCCTTGCAACCCGATGTCTTGGTCAAAGGGGGTGATTATACCTTGGAGCAAGTGGTGGGGGCGGAAACGGTTATGGCCAATGGCGGAAGGGTTCATCTGGTGCCTACGCTTCTTGGCCATTCGACTACCGCTTTGATTGAACAATCCAATCGTAGGTAATGGGTTGGTTCGGAATCGCTAGGTTCATTTTGCGTCAACGAGTTCCGCTCTTGGCGGTAGTGCTTACGTTGACGGTTTTCATGGCCTACCAAGCCTCGGATATCCGCTTGTCATACTACGGGAATCGTTTGATTCCCGAATCGGATCCCGACTTTATCACCTACCAAGACTTTCGAGAAAAGTTTGGGGTCGATGGCAATGTGTTGGCGGTCGGGCTGCAGTCGCGCAGGTTGACCGATCCTTCCTTGATGCAACAATGGGTCAAACTCTCGGAACGTATTCGTGATATTCCAGGAGTAGTTCGTTGTTATACGGTCGCAGATTTGCCGATTTTATTGCGCAACGATTCGACACGTTCCTTTGAATTCAAGCGACGCTTCCAAGATGGCGCATGGTTCCAGGGGGTTGCTCCATTTGGGAAAACCTATGAGCGTTTGTTGATCAATCCGGAAGCCTCAACGACCCTGATGGCTGTTGCCCTGGATCCCGTAGCCTTGAACGATGCAAGGCGTTTGCGCATTGTGGCAGAGGTAGAAGATTTGGCTCATGCCTTTGCGGTTTCCACCGAATCCTCCGTTTATTTCTCGGGCTTACCCTATATCCGTACGGTGATGGCCACTACCATCAAGGACGAATTGATTCTCTTCTTGATGGCCTCCATTTTGGTGACATCGTTGATGCTCTTCCTTTTTTTCCGTTCACTACAGGCGGTATTCTTGTCGCTTATCTTGGTGGCGATTGGCTCGGTATGGGCCTTGGGGCTGATGAGCTTTTTGGGGTATCAAATCACGTTGGTATCGGGGTTGATCCCGGCATTGATGGTGGTCATCGGAGTACCCAACGGGGTTTATTTGGTCAACAAATACCACCATGAATTCCGAAAGCATGGGAACAAAATCAAGGCCTTGACCCGGATCATTGAAAGAATCGGAGTTGCTACCTTGATTACCAATGCGACGACTTCGGTGGGGTTTTTGGTGTTCTATTTTACTGAAAGTTCGATGCTTCAAGAGTTTGGCTTGATTACCGGGGTCTCGGTCTTGCTGATGTTTGTGATCAGTATTGTGATGATTCCGGCGCTCTTGAGCTTCTTGCCGGAGCCCGGTTTTGGGCAAATTAAACATCTTGAAAATCAGCGTATTCGTCGATGGCTTGAGCGGCTTGCCCGATGGATAGAATTCCATCGCCGCAAAGTATGGTGGTCAGCCGTCTTGTTGTTTGTTGTATCAGCTGTTGGTATGTTTCAGCTTCGTTCCAATAGCTATGTGGTGGATGACCTACCGCATGACGATAATGTATACACGGATTTGCGTTTTTTGGAAAAGCGCTTTGGTGGGGTGATGCCGATGGACGTGGTCATCGATGCAGGTCGGCGCAATTTGGCCCAATCTCCTTCTACCTTGCAACTTGCTGACGAGGTGCAGCATTTGTTTGCGGAACAACCGATTTTTGGACCACCCATGTCGCTGGTGGAATTGATCAAGGCGGCAAACGAAGCGTATTTCATGGGCGATAGAGCGCATTATCAATTGCCCAATGCTCAGGAACGGGCCTTTGTCTTGCCCTACCTTCTGCGAAGTAAGGGGGATTCCGGAACCGTGATGACCAGCAGACTCATGGACTCGACCAAGCGTTACTTGAGAATTTCATACAGCATGGCGGACGTGGGCACCGATTCTTTGCGTACCGTGATGGCGACTCTTCAAAAAGGGGTGGACTCCTTGAATCAGGGGGGTAAAGCCAAAGTCATCTTCACGGGGAATGCCCTGATTTTTCTCAAAGGCAACCAATACCTTGTTCGGTCCTTGGCAGGTTCGATTGGTTTGGCCGTTGTGTTGATTGCTTTGATGATGGGGATTACCTACCGAACTTGGAAAGCTGTTGTTTGGGCTTTATTGCCTAATCTACTCCCATTGATGTTCACGGCTGGTATCATGGGGTGGATAGGGATCTCCATCAAGCCCAGTACCGTGTTGATATTCAGTATTGTGTTGGGCATTGCTGTGGACGACTGCATCCATTATTTGGCGCGCTACTTCCAGGAGGTGCGGCGTCATCAGCGTTCGACCATGGAACATTTGCGTGTTTGCACCTTGGAAACCGGGGGGTCCATGATTTACACCTCCATTATTTTGTTTTTTGGGTTCATCATCTTTGCCTTTTCCGATTTCGGGGGGACCCAAGCCTTGGGGTTGATGTCAGCAATCACCCTGCTGCTGGCCATGGTCGCTAATTTGGTTTTGTTGCCGACCCTTATTTTGGCCATGGAGGGGTGGGGTTCATCGCGTAGGAAATCAGCCTCCAAGTCCTAGAATTTTTCCTATTTTTGGGGAGCGATGGAGAAAAGATACAGGGAACATGCCAAGGCCGATTGGACGTCCTTTCAAGCCGAGGTAACCGCATTTTGGGAAACCCACCAAGTTTTTGAACAGGCGGTGGCGGAGGACGGTCGGCCATCCAAAGTCTTTTACGAGGGGCCTCCTTCGGCCAACGGTATCCCCGGTATTCATCATGTCATGGCAAGGGCCATCAAGGATTTGTTGTGCCGGTATTGGACCATGCAAGGTTACCGGGTTGATCGCAAAAGCGGTTGGGACACCCATGGCCTGCCTGTGGAATTGCAGGTGGAGAAGAAATTGGGCATCCGCAGGGAGGATATCGGCCAGACCGTTTCCATCGAGGACTTTAACCGGCATTGCCGGGAAGATGTCATGCAGTTCACCGGAAAATGGGAGGAATTGACGCGGTTGATGGGGTATTGGATCGATCTTGATCGCCCTTATGTGACCTATCACAACGAATACATCGAATCCGTGTGGAATTTGTTGCAGAAATTGTACAATAAAGGATTGCTATACAAAGGATTTACGATTCAGCCCTATTCCCCTGCGGCAGGAACTGGGTTGAGCTCGCACGAGCTTAACCAGCCTGGCACGTACCGGCAGGTGAAGGATTTATCCATGGTGGCTCAATTTCGCCTTGAGAAGGATTCTGCCCAACAGGTGCTTGGCATGATGGCTGAATCCGGGGACACGGCCTCTGCTGATCCGGCTAAGGTGAGCATGCTTGGATTGCCCGTTTTTGCATTGGCATGGACCACCACCCCTTGGACTTTACCCTCCAACACCGGTCTTGCGGTAGGTTCTAATATTATCTACGCAGTAGTTCGCTGCGCAAACCCCTACACGTCCACGGATCAGTTGGTGATCTTGGCCCAGGATCGTGTAACATCGTATTTTTCCAGTAGCGAGGCTTCCAGTGATGCCCAGGCCCAATTGGGCTCTCACATCTTGGGGCATGTCCAAGGTTTTGCCCTTCAAGGACTTCGTTACGAGGCTCTCCTGCCGTATGCTAGGCCAGAGGATGGTGATCCCTACCGGATTGTGGTGGGTGATTTCGTGAGTACCGAGGACGGTACCGGGATTGTTCATTTGGCGCCCAGCTTCGGGGCAGATGATTTCAGGGTGGGAAAACAGAACAACCTGGGCAATCTTACCCTGGTGGATCGTTCTGGTCGCTTCACCGCCGAAGTCCTTGACGCAGAATTTCCCTTGCAAGGTTACCCGGTCAAGGAAGCTTTCTTGACGGATGACGAGAAATCCCAATGGTTGGAAATTCAGCGGGAACGCTTGTCCGCCATGATCAGCGACCAACGAAAACTGTTGAGTGCGGATGAATTGATCGCTCTCAAATTGAAGAGGGAGGGCTTAGCCTTCCGCATTGAGAAATACGAGCACTCCTATCCCCATTGTTGGCGAACGGATAAACCAATTTTGTATTATCCCTTGGATTCGTGGTTTGTGAAAACCACTGCCGTCAAGGATAGAATGATTGCCTTGAACCGTGAAATTCAATGGAAGCCGGAGAGTACCGGATCCGGTCGCTTTGGCAATTGGTTGGAGAATTTGGTGGATTGGAATTTGTCACGTTCGCGTTATTGGGGTACGCCTTTGCCGATTTGGAGTACCGATGACGGTTTGGAAACACGTTGCATAGGGTCCATCGAGGAACTTCGTGAAGCGATTCAAGAGGCCAAGGTCGCCGGGATTGCCAATCCGGATTCCTTTCATGATTTGCACAGGCCGGAGGTGGATCGATTGGTCTTGAAATCTTCCACCGGAAAGCCTATGCGTCGAGAAACGGATTTGGTGGATGTTTGGTTTGATTCCGGGGCAATGCCCTATGCCCAAAACCATTTCATGTTTGGCAAGGACGACCAAGGTAACGCATCTTGCCCCACCAATTTTCCAGCAGATTTTATCGCCGAAGGAGTGGATCAAACCCGAGGGTGGTTCTTCACCCTGCATGCCATTGCGGTCATGCTGTTCGACAGTGTTGCGTTTAAATCGGTAATATCCAACGGTTTGGTCCTTGATAAGGACGGCAACAAAATGTCCAAGCGATTGGGAAATACGGTGGATCCTTACCTAATGTTAGGAAAATATGGAGCGGATGCCTTGCGATGGTACATGATCAGCAATGCCCCGCCTTGGGATAATCTGAAATTTGACACCAAAGGGGTAGAGGAAGTACAAAGGAAGTTCTTTGGCACCCTGTATAACACCTATCAATTCTGGGCTTTGTATGCCAACCTTGATGGTTTTACAGCAGTTCTCCCCGAGGGCAAGGGTTCGGCAATGGGCTCCGCCAGCCCATTGGTTACCGCCTCACTGACGGAGATGGATCGTTGGATCCTCTCGGTATTGCATTCCCTGATTCAAGAAGTGGACAATGCCTACGCCGAAATGGAGCCAACCCGTGCGGCCCGGGCGATCCAGGACTTTACGGATATGCACTTGAGCAATTGGTATGTTCGCCTAAGTCGCAGGCGCTTCTGGAAAGATGGCTTGAGCCAAGACAAGGCCGCGGCTTTTCAAACCCTGCATCAATGTTTGCTGACGGTGGCTCATCTGATGGCTCCGCTAGCTCCATTTTATGCCGAGGTCTTGTACAGCGATTTGTTAGGCTTGGGATCTTCCAAGGCAGCAGTCCCGTCCAAGGCGGAGCCGGGTTCATGGCCTTGTTCCGTGCATTTGTCTCGTATGCCCCAACCAGCGATCGATCTGATTTCGGTGGACTTGGAGGGGAGAATGGAATGGACGCAAGCGGTGTGTTCTTTGGCCCTTTCGTTGCGCAAAAAAGCCGGCATCCGAGTCAGGCAACCGCTGTCCCGCTTGGGTTTGATCTTGCCCTCTGGATTTACGGAGGAAAGCTTAAGCAGCATGCTCGATTTGATTCGTTCGGAAGTTAACATCAAGTCGGTGGTCTGGGCTGGAGGGGATTCATTCCGCATCCAGCGCAAAGTGAGACCAAATTTCCGTCGTCTCGGCCCGAAGTATCCCACGGTGATTCAGCAATTGGGTCCTGCCCTGCAAGCCATACCTTCGGAACAGGTGGAGGAATTTCTTAACAATGGATTCCTTGAACTGGAACTTGACGGCGTACACGTCCGATTGGAGACCGAAGATTTGGATGTGCTTACCCAAGACATCAAGGGATGGCAGGTAGCCAGCGAAGGTGCCATCACGGTGGCGTTGGATACGGCTCTCACTCCGGATTTGGAGAGGGAGGGTCTGGCTCGCGAATTGGTGAACCGTGTGCAGAAGCAACGCAAGGACATGGGTTTGGACCTCACCGATCGTATTGTGCTGCACTGGGAAACCTTGCCTGGAATGAGGGAGGTGGTGGAAGAATTTGGCGCTTATATCGCGGGTGAAGTACTGGCCGATCGCCTCCAACCCTTGGTTCAAACCCGCGAAACGGCGATTCAGGTGGATTTGGAAGGCTTGATTCTGCAAATAGATGTGGAAAAAGTGGAAAAATAGGGGCCGGGTATTATTTCTGAAATCACCTTTCTTCCCTAGCTTCCGTGATTATTTTTGCCATCCCTCAGACAGGTCCTTGGATTATTTTATAATTTGAACACGATGGAGAATCCCAACAAAACCCGGTACAGCGACGAAGAGTTGAACGACTTCCGCTCGCTTATTTTAGAAAAATTAGAAACGGCGCGTGCAGAATTCCGTTACCACCAAGAGCAACTGATGCACGTCAACGAAAACGGGACCGACGATACTTCCAATTCCTATGTTACTCTGGAAGAGGGATCGTTGACCTTGGAGAAGGAACAGCATTCTCAGCAGGCCTCCCGTCAGCGTAAATTCATCGATCACCTAGAGAACGCCTTAATTCGTATCGAAAACAAAACCTACGGTATTTGTCGCGAAACCGGAAAGCTCATTCAGAAGGAACGCTTGATGGCGGTGCCTCACGCCACCTTGTCTATGGAGGCTAAACTCAAGCAATAGGGGCGTGAACCGCATGAAGCTTGCGGCTTGGGTGGCCTTGGCTTTGTTGGTCGCAGATCAAGCTTCCAAATTGTGGGTACGCACCCAGATGTTTCCCGGCGAATCTTTCGAGGTTCTTGGAAGGTATTTTCAGATTTTTTTTATTGAGAATAACGGAATGGCCTTTGGTTTGGAATGGGGTGGTCGCTTCGGTAAATTGATGTTGACCTCATTCAGGTTGGTCGCTGTGGTGGGATTGGGTTACTATTTCCGACGTATGATCCAAAGCGGGCAAACAAGCCAAGCGGGTACGTTGGCTCTGGCCTTGATCTGGTCAGGGGCATGCGGTAACATTATCGATTCTTTGTTTTACGGACCCTTGTTCGGTTACGAGACTTTTATGCACGGGCGGGTCGTGGATATGCTTTACTTTCCTCTTTATCAAGGCTTTTTGCCGTCATGGCTGCCGATATGGGGTGGGGAATACTGGGTTTTCTTTCGTCCTGTTTTCAATTTGGCCGATGCAGCCATTTCGGTAGGCGTGGGGATGAGCATGTTGTTTTATAACCGCCTCTTTGTAACCTTACCGGTGGAAGAGCAACCGTTGTCTTGAATCAATGGATTTGAGAACTATCCATCCTTTTAATTACGAACAATGCGCTGTTTAATTTTTCGATTTCCAAGCTTCAGGCAAGGTCGGAGCCTTGCTGCCTTGCTGCTCTTGTTAACCCTAGGGGCCTGCAATTCACCCAAGAAATTAACAGGCAGAGGGGATGAATTGGCGATTGCGGGAATGTACGAAGAGGCTAGCATGCAATACATGCGGGCTTTGCGTTCCAAGCCAACCTACGTCGATGCCCGGGTGGGTTTGAAAAGAGCCGGTCAGAAGCATCTGGATGCTCTGCTTGTCAAGTTCGATAGGCTCCATGGGGAGCGGCAGCACTACGATGCAGTGTTTGCTTTTGTCAAAGCGGAGACCTTCTACAGGCAGGTCGAAATGCTGCGTGTGGATTTGGATTTTCCGGCCAGGTACCGGGCGGATTACGAATCGGACAAGGCGATTTATCTGGAAGAGGCTTACAACAAAGCCGCCAGGTTAATGGACCAAGGCCAGTTTACCGAGGCTCAAGCCGTATTGTCGGATATGAAACGGGTGGATCCCAATTATAAGGATGCCGCTCAGATGGAGAGGGAAGCCAGGGTGATCCCAATCTACGAAGACGGCATGGCTATGTTTGATAGGCAACGGTATCGGGCCGCTCATCAGCGCTTCAAGGATGCGGAGGCCATTCTTCCGGGCTATCGTAATCTGGATTCCATGATGGTGGCCTGCGAGAATCTGCTCACCTTGAAGGTCGCCATTCTGCCCTTCGACGGAAGCTCAGGTTTTGCTTTTATGCTCAACCCGCACACCTTTCTCCGTTCGTCGTTGACGATGGAGCGCAATCGTTTTCTTCAACTGGTGGATGAGAACGCTATTGCCAATGCCCTGCAACAACAAAGCAATTTGTTATACGGAGGTAACAAGGTCATCCTGGAAATTGCCCGCAACTTGGGGGCCAATACCGTGATTGGAGGCAAAGTTCTAGAATTGCAGGTGGTTCCCCCGGAATTGCGTTCCGAAATTAAGCGAGGTTGGGAGGCCTACACGGCCGAAGTCACTAATCCGACCACTCAACAGAAAACTACCGAAACCCGTTACCAGAAAGTGGAATACAGCGAGTGGAGCGGTCGCTCCCTGGTCCGAATGAAAGTACAATGCCAAATGGTGAATGCCCTCAACGAGCAAGTGTATTTCTCGGATATTTTTCAGGTGGAGACCGGTGACGAGGTTCGTTATGTCATGTATGACGGTGACAAGTCCAGGCTCTACGCCGGGGTTTGGGCAGACCGTAACCGGGATGATGCGACGGACAAGGTATTCAAGGAAAGGGATCAGCGCAGGGATATGGAAAGGCTACTGAATGGGCGCAGAGAATTTGCGCCGGTATCAGGGATGATGGGCGAATTGCAAACCGCTATGTCGCTGCGCCTGCGGGATGCGGTACTCTTCGCAGAGCGTAACCGGCCTTAGCGGACCAGGTGGAGCAAGCCTGAGCGCAGACCGCTCTTCCCTGCGGCGTCCACGTAGCTCAGGAGGTAGGTGTAGGTTCCCGAAGGAGCTTGCCCTCCGCCTCCGGTCCCGTCCCATCCAAAATTCGGATCCTGAGATTCAAAGACGACCTGACCGTATCGATCAAAGACCTTGACATCCACCTTCACAATGTTATAGGCCAACATGCTGAACTTCCTGTTTTCGGGTCGCGTCGGATCATCGGGAATGAAGGCGTCCGGTAAATACAAATAGGCGTTGCATTCATCGTGAACGCGGATGCGCAAAACCGCGGTATCGGAACAGCCGAATTCATTGGTCACCCTGTAGCGAATCTCATAATCTCGCTTGGCGTTGGGTTCAAAGGAATTTCCTCGTACCCCATCCCCCCAATAGATGCCGCCCGCAGGTTGCCCTTGATCCAAAGTGATTGGGCCATCGTCCAAACAATGCTCCAAAGGACCGGGCAAAGTCGCATCGGGAACAGGGCGCACCGTGAGCTGCAATTCCAGCAAGGAGTCGCATCCCGCGGGGCCTGGAATAACCCGTGTATACGTTCCGGATTGGCTGTATAACATTCCTCTCCATCGGTACGGCCCGCAGTTGTTGATTTGCTCCGAAGCCGCATAGCTGCTTCCTACCGTTAACTGCAAGCGAACGATGCTATCGCAACCTTGCAAGCTGACCAAGGTATCACGGTAAGAGCCGGATTGTCGAATCCATCGCCCATCAAAATAAAAGGAATCGCAAACCGTGCGTTGAATTTGTTGGTTGTACAGAGTGTTAATTGTCAATTGAATACGGCTTAGGCTATCGCAACCCCAGCGATTGCGCAGGGAATCGGTGTACAGGCCGGATACCGTGACATTTCGCCCGTTAAGGCGATAGTAACCGCATGCCTGTACCGGAACAGCGGTGAGGTTGAAGGTGTCTTTGGGATAGACCGTGAGGTAAAGGGTGACGGTGGAGTCGCAAAGCCTGGTGGTGCTGTAACGAATGATGTAGATCCCCGTGGTATCGTAGCGACGATTCCCAATAAACACTGCTTCTCCCCTGCAGAGGGTATCGTAGAGATCGCGGTTGGAACTCAAACCGTAATCCGAAAAATAGGCATAGCGAATGGCATTGTTCGAGGTTTGTGGGTCCCCTTCAGGGGAGCCGGCAATAATCCCTGCATGAAAATTAAATTGGCTGTTGAGCAAACTCATGGTCCCCGAAGCAGGGAGCAGGGGGCCGATATTTTTGCGCGCGACCCACCATTGATTGCCCGGGAGGGGAGCGAAATCTGCCGCAGTCAATAAGCTTGTATTGCCGTTCAGGGTGAACAAGCCTTGCCCGCCGTTTTCGACAATGGCCAGCAAGAACAGGGAATCGCCTGCATGTCGATGGAAGAGGGCTTGGCGGGATCCGGTGCAATTGATGCGGGGAAGCAGAGCGCCTCCAATTTCGCAACCCATACCTGTAACATGGAATACATAAACAGGCTTGGTGGTTTCAATGGTTTCGGATGGGTTATTTACATTGAGTAAATAGGTTTCTCCTGCGGAACTGAAGGTGTGCAGGGTCAGACCGTTGATCCGTAGCGCCGTTCCCGTGTCCGTTGAGGTGACGTAGTAACGGTCGGGCATGGAGCCAGGACCGTTGCTTAGGATGCCCCGACCGACGATATAGTCTTGGCCAACGGATTGGACCGGTACCAATTGGTCGCCAATCATATCGCGGCATGTGCCGTAAGCGGGATCGTACACCGCATCATCCGAATAGGTCACCGCGATGGGCTTATCGGAAACGATGCGGGATCCGGTAACTTTCTGAAGGCCACCAACCCCGGAGGCCACATAGGCCAGGGTTTGACCCCGCATCAACAGGCGTTGGAAGGGGACATTTGCAGGATGCCCAATCAAAGGATTGCGTGGGGTCACGGTCACCAAGGTGCTGTCTTGGGTGGCAACCACATCGAAGCGGCTCTTGGCGTTGCCTGGTGCAAGAGTCGTGTCGTTAACCCATGCGCCTAGCGCAAACGGGGTGCCTTGGCCACCTACGAAGAAGCGCGTGCCCAATGCGGTTTTGCCTTTGAGAGTAAAAGATGCGGCATTGAGGGGGGATTTGATTTCGTAGAGGACACCTACCGGATGGTTGGAGCGAATGCGGAGACCAAAAGGTTGAACAATGTTGGGGGGTTGATTCTCGAGTTGGCCCAAACGCGATGTCAAATCATGGACCAGGACCGAATTGGGCGGGACTGTGAGGGTGATGGCCGGAAAATTGGTGCTGTTGGCCGGTTGGTCCACCACGACTTGCGCCCCTGCTGGTCCTGCGCTTAAATGCAGTGCTACCGGGGATTCCCCTAGGCCCACCACAGCATCTGGGGCTACGAACCAGAACAAGGTGTCGGTTTGTCCGAAAGCGATATTTCCTTGGTACATTAAGAGGAACAAGGAACAAAGGCCCAGCATCCTGGAGGAATATGATTTTAGGGAAATCATCGTTACGGGGTATAGGGATAAGGACAACCGTGCAGATTAGTCTTCGGAATGCGTACATAATCACTGAATTCCAAATCGCGCAGGGCTTCGGCAAGATCGGCTCTCATGGGGCTTGCAGGGTTTTCGGCGTCAGCGTCCACGGCGCCGCTGTAACATATTTTCCATATGGAGCGGTGTTTCGTGGAACAGCGGCTCTTGGGACGAGGAGCTGCAGATTTTTTGATGACCACGATATGCGGGATTTTGCGGATTCCGTAGGCAGCGAAGGTTTCACCGCGAAAGTCTTGAGCAAAGACTGCCTCGGCATGAGGTAGCATGGAAGGGTTCAGGGAATGCGGAAATATCCACAGGGCTTGACCCTGCAATCGTTGCCACATGGGCTGAAGGGCCTTGATCTTGGGTTGGTACAAATGATGCGCCGGGCAAGCGTAATGACTGAAAACCAAAACCAGGACTTGGGCATCCTTGAATTGATTGAGGCGAAGGTTCTGGTCAAGGTGATCCTTAAGCAGGAAATTCGGGGCCTGTTCCCCCCATTGATGGGCCGGCAATTGCCCGAAGGCTGCCGAGCAAAGCGCGGTTAAGGCAAGCATCCACCACCATTTGGCGACCGATAGGACTGGTATTGAACCACCCCTTAGGGTTGGACCGCTACTCTCACGGGGGTTCTTGTCAACAAGGAAGGCCATTTCAAGGAATGTCGCTGAACGTACGGAATAGGGTAGCCTCAAATTTATCTTTGAGAATGCTCACGCAGACCCGTTCGACCGAGAATTATCTCAAGGCAATTTACAGGCTTTCGGGTCTGGATTTTGGAGGTCTGCGCGATGGGGAATTACCGTATTCGGTGGGGACCAACGACTTGGCGGTCGAGCTTCAGACCAAGGCTTCTTCGGTCACGGATATGTTATTGAAACTGGCCGAGAGGGGCCATGTGGATTATGTGCCTTACCAAGGGGCGGTGCTTACTCCTTCGGGGATCTATTTGGCTTACCAGGTGGTGCGCAGGCATCGGCTTTGGGAATATTTCTTGGCGCATCGCCTGGGCTTCTCTGCGAATGAAATTCATGATTTGGCCGAAGAAATGGAACATGTGCGCTCGCTTGCGCTCACCGACCGCCTTGCAGAATTTCTGGGACAGCCTAAATGGGATCCGCACGGTGACCCAATTCCTGCAGCGGATGGTCAAATGCCCGCCATGAAGCGAGAGTCCCTCTGGGATGCCATGGAAAGGGTATCCCACCAAGGGGGGGCTACGGTGGTCAAATTCAACCTCTGCGGTTTGGGTTCTCGTGATCCGGAATTAATCAAGGGTCTGCAAAGCCTGGGCATGAGAATAGGGGCTTTATTGCAATGGACGGTCCAGGTCCAGCCCCTGGAAGGTCAGGCTGTCCTGCACTTATATGGCAACAAGCAGGTGGTGTTGCCCTCGGCATGGGCCAAACTCCTTTGGGTAGTCCAAAAACATCCATTCCATGAAGACAGCGCTCTTTAAGCCTGGAGACCGCCTCGAGACCACCTTTGTGGTGGAACCCAAGGATTGGGCTTCCTTCCATGGCGAAACGGTTCATGAGGTTTGTTCGACCTATGCCTTGGCCAGGGAAGCGGAATGGGCCTGCCGTCAATTTGTATTGAAGATGAGGGAAGACCACGAAGAGGGCATAGGCCATGGGCTCAGCATCCATCACAAGTCCCCTGCCTTGACCGGTCAAATCGTGGAGATGCAGGCGACCTTGCTGGCCGTGGACGGGATGAAGGTGGATTGCACATGGGAGGCCAAGGTCGGTGATCGACTCGTCGCCTCCGGCACTTGCGCTCAAACAGTTTGGCATCGAGAAAAGATCGACAGGCATTGGAAATCTTATGTGACCAATCCATGAGCCGCGCATCAAAAAGTTCTCCAACGGTTCCGGAGATTGTGAACCGCAAGGCCAATTTTGAATACGAGATCTTGCAGAAATTCGAGGCGGGGATGGTATTGACAGGCTCTGAAATCAAGAGTCTTCGGGATGGCAAAGCCACCATGGGGGACGCTTACGCCTGTTTTGATCAGGATAGGTTGGTGCTTCGTCACATGAACATCGCCTTGTTCACTCAGGCTTCTTACCTCAATCACGAACCGTTGCGGGATCGTTTGCTCTTGTTGAATAAATCCGAACTCCGTAAAATCCGACATCGTGTCACCGAAAAGGGACTTTCGCTGGTGCCTTTGAGGTTGTATTTCAGCGAGAGAGGTTTTGCCAAGGTGGAAATTGCTTTGGCAAGGGGTCGCAAATCCCATGATAAACGCCAGGCCCTCAAAGAGAA
>Ga0194127_10002589_pt1 | contig 24360 bp, 16 predicted proteins | sample TA2KigC100mmetaG_FD_148624 | JGI IMG/M metagenome (GOLD analysis project Ga0194127, IMG submission 148624) | Freshwater microbial communities from Lake Tanganyika, Tanzania - TA2015036 Kigoma Deep Cast 100m | ecosystem: Environmental > Aquatic > Freshwater > Lake | place: Tanzania: Lake...
GGGAGTGGCTTCGCATGGCGCGCTCGGCATCCATGCTCTTCACCAGGAAGATCCCGCCGCAGAAGAGGGCCATCGGCAGGGCGACGATCGTCATGACCTGCAGCATGCCACGCGCGCCACCGGCCACGACGGGGCTGAAGGCCCACGGCACGAGGATGGCGGCAACGAGCAGGACCCGCACCCAGATTCGTGTGCGTTGTGGTGCAGCGATGGCTGCGTCGTCGGCCGGTGCTGCTTCATCACGCGCCAAGAGCGACACGGCGACCGTGGATGCGAAGGCAATCAGCCCCGGGAAGAGCACGAGCCCCCACGCACTGACGGACGAACCGTTGTACTGCATGCCGGAAACGCTCATCACCGACAGGGTGGCGCACCAATAGGCCAGTGCGCGGCAGAGCCCCATCAGCACGACGCTGCCGCGCCAGGTCCGATGCAGCAGCGAGTAGGCCACGATGGCTGCGACGAGCAGGAGCACGGCCTCGAAGCCCCAGGGCGTGCGCAGTTCCACATGACGCCAGTGATCCAGCCAGTTCCAGAGGATCGCACCTACGCCGACCACGGCCCACGCCTCGCCCAGCCATTGGATCGCATTGCGCTGGCCCTTGGCAAAGCTGCCGAAGGCAAGACCGATGGCGATTGCAGCGAGCCCCGGGACCGGGAACGATCCGCCACCGACGAGCCAGACACCGGTCGCGACGAGCGTGGCAGCCAACAGGATCGCCGGTCGCATGGCAACGCGGCCGCTGGGAAGTGGACGAGCGGGGCGCTCGTGAGCATCGATGTCACGATCCAGGAGATCGTTGAGCACCATGCCGAAGAGGTAGAGCAGGCAGAGGCCTGCCACGACGCCGATGTGTCGAGGCATCCATGCGATGAACTGCTCCATGGTCGCCTGTCCGGCAAGCAGGTGCGCGACCCAGAGCCCGACCATCGCGTTGGTTGCCACGGTCAGCACATTGGAGATGCGTGTGAGTTCGAGCCAGGCCCAGATGCCGTGTTGCGGCAGCGGCGCAGCCACGAGTGAAGGTTCCTCGGCGACCGCATGACTGGATGGCTCGCTCAAGATGGGTTCGTCGGACGCCACTTCGCTGCGCCAGCTCGGCATGCCGTGCAGGGCGATCACCGGCGCGCGGCCGCTCGTATCGCTCGGTTCCACGCGACGGAAAAGGATTGCTTCAGGGCTCGACGCGGTCTCGGAAACCGCGGTGGGCAGAGCAGTCTCAGTGACCTCCATGCGGTCACTGTCTGGCGTCGAATCGGTCGGATCCGGCAGCTCCGCAGCCTCGACCACGACCTCGACGCGATCGCGTCGATGGTCCATCTGCACCGACCCGATGGACTCAGTCGTGTCGGCTATCCCCGGCGTTTCAGGACTCGGCATCGGGTCGTCAGCATCGGCCTGCTCGTCAACCTCGGTTGATCCAATGGCTTGCATCGGATCAGCGTCGTCCATGGGCGGGCGGGTGGGCTCGATGGACTCCTCGGTGGCGGCGTCGATGCTGGTCGGATCGCCAGTGCCCACGGTTTCGCCATCCACAGCACCGATCGCACCGTGAGTGGGATCCTCCACGACATGTTCGCTGGTGCCGCCTTGGGAGACAGGCGACGGCTCGCCCATCATCGATGCCTCGCTTGATTCAAGCGTCGAATCGCTGGCGTCCTCATGATCCTCGGCGCGATCGATCGCCAAGGGTGCCATCGCAGCATCTTCCGTCGGCGGTGCGATATCGGTGTGGCCGATCGCCTCGGGCTTGCGCTCGACCGACTCCCATGGGTCGATGGTCTCGACCGCTCGTGGCGCCGTCAGGGACGGATCCTCATCACCCCATGCCGCGAGCGTTTGGCCGGGCTGCGGTACGGTGGGTTCGTGCACCTGCAGCTCAGGCACGCTGTCCATCGAAGGTGGATCGATGCCTTCAAAGTCGGCCGCCACGATGTGGTCGAAGAGGCCAGGCTGCTCACCTTCCTGCTTGCGTCGAGTGCGATCTCCGTTCGCCATGCCGGGAGCCTACCGCGCACGCGGGGATTCCCCGTGGTTCGCCCGGACTTCGGGGTGACTGCCGTGTCAGACCACGAGCCCGCATGCGGTCATGCGTTCGCGTGCCCAGCGGAGTTCCTGCGCGATGCCATCGGCCAGCGAAGCCATGCGGTGATCCAACGGCAAGGCGCCCCAGGCATAGGTCTCGGCCTCGAAATCCGTGATCCCATCTTCGGGGCGGATCGCCGCGAGGCACGACACGAGGTCCGCCTGCGTCGTGCCAAGCACGCCACCCTGGCCCAGGCGCTCGGCGAAGAGCGGCACATGGAAGTGCGTCCGCCACAGTCCATCCGGAGCATGATCGAAGGCACGGTCGAGGTCGGTGAACAGGTGCCGTTCGCCCGCACCATCGAGCACGCAGGTCTGGTGGAGGTAGACCGGCTCATCGAAGTGCCGCAGCGCGCGGAACGCCCGGTCGCTCGACGGGCATTCGATGGCGCTTGAGAGCTGCACCTTGCCGATGCGCACCCCGGCATCACGGTAGACCTGCAGCACGCTCGCCTGGTCCTCGAACATCACGGCTGCGTGGCAGGTGTCGTGGCAGACACGGATGTACCGACGCAGGTCGGGTTCGCCGGCGCGCTGGCGCAGCACCTGGTCGAAGAACCCCGTCACATCGCGCGCGGTGTCGAGCATGCAGCCGGGTTCCGGCTCAAGATCGAGGTGGATGCACCGGCCCGTGCGTTCCTCAAGCCGCGCCGCGTGGCGCGCGAACTGCTCGAGCTGCGCACTCGCCAGGCCGACACTGCTCCCGCAGCCTTCGAGCGAGAACGAGAGGCGCCATCCCAAGGGCAGCGTGCTGATGCCGGCTTCGTGGCGATCATCATGGATGAGCTCGACCAGCAGATCCGCCAAGTCGATCGAGAAGAGCAACCGCCGCGCATTCGCCCAGTTGGGTTCGTAGACCGATTGCTTCACGCGCTTGGCATGGAAATCGCCGTACGGGAATCCGTTGATCGTGAAGACGCGCAAGCCGCGCTCATCGAGCCACGCGCGAAGCCGCTTGGCTCCGGCATCCTGCTCCTTCAGCTCGAAGAGCGAACGGGCACTCAGCCACAGGCCGATGTCGAGCCAATCGACGCCCAGCTCCCGACGCACCGCCGTGGCATGCCGATCGAGCTGCTCCTTGGCCTCGGCGAGCGTGGCCCCCGCGTGCACATTGGTGCAGTAGCCCAGCGTGGCCGTCATCGACTCGCCTCGACGAGCCGTTGCACGATGCCATCGCCCATCAATCGGTCCGGCGTTCGCTCAGGGTGCCACTGCACGCCGACCACGAACGCTCGGCTCGGGTCACGGATCGCCTCGATCACGCCGTCGTCGCTTCGGCCGATGAGTTGGTACGGCCCCGCGTCGCCCAAGGCCTGGTGGTGCCAGCTCGTGACCGGTCCGTTGCCGAGCTCGCTGGTCACCTCATGGATGCGGTCGTTGCGGTGGCGCTCGCCATCGGCGATCTCGTCGTGCAGGTGCTGGATCAGGCGGCAGCCGCGATGCACGCCCATGAGCTGCATGCCAAGGCAGATGCCAAGCACCGGCATGTCGGGGTGCTCATCAAGCCAGCGGAGCGTGGCAAATTCGGCCTCTTGGCGCTCTGGGAGCATGCACTGCGCCTTGGCATGGAGGGCGATGCCCAGGGGTCGGGTGTCGATGTCGTCGCCGCCAGTGATCATGACGCCGTCGACGGCCTCGAGCATGCGCGCCCGTTCTCCGGCGATGCAGGGCAGGACGATCGGTGTGCCGCCGGCACGAAGCACGGCCTGCACATAGGTGTCGCTGAGACGGTGGCGGAGCCGGCCGCCATCATCGACGAGGTCTGCGGTGATTCCTATGACGGGCATGGACGGATGGTAGGGGCGCGCGGTATCACGCCACCATGCGCATCGCCTTTGCCGCGTCGATCCTGCTGGCCTTGGGAGCTGCACGCATGCTCGAGCCCACGCCTGCCGAGCTTCTTGCACAGGATGCGAAGGCGTTCCTCGATGCGCTTGATCCGGCGCAACGCGCAACAGCAGCCGTGGCGATCGATGCGCCCGCTCGCACGGCCTGGTCGTTCGTCCCTGGAGACCGCCCTGGCATCAGGCTCGACGCCTTGCAGGCGGAACAGCGCGAGCGCGCGCTGGCGATGGCACGCCGTGCGCTCAGCGACCATGGCTGGAAGGTCGTACGCGGCATCTTCGCGCTCGAAGGCATGCTGGGTGCCGGGCAGCCCGATCGGTACAACCCGCTTTGGTACGACGTGCTCGTCTTCGGTGATCCGATGGCGCCGCCGTGGGGGATGCGACTGGAGGGACATCACCTGTCGCTGCAGGTCATGAGCGACGGCAACCAGGTCACGGTCACGCCGATGTTCATTGGGGTGGCACCGTTCACCGTGAAGGGTGGTGAGCTTGATGGCTTCTCACCCTTGGGGCGCGAGCGTGAACTGGCGTTTCTCCTCTGGGGCATGCTCTCGCCCGAGCAACGCACGAAGGCGCGCCTGGGGACCGAGGCACCGGCGGATGTGCTCGGCGTGCCCGGTGGTGAAGCGCGACTCAAGGATCGAGCCGGCCTGGAGGCGATGCACATGACCCGCGAGCAGCGCGATGTGCTCTGGTCACTGGTGCGTGCTTTCGCTGCGCGGCTGGCCTCGCCGCTGGAGAAGATCGAGGTCGCACGGTGGCGTACGGCGAGCGTCGATGCGATGGTGTTTGCATGGATGGGTGCCGATGACCCTGCGCAGCGGCATTACTTCAGGATCGTTGGCGATGGATTTGCGATCGAGTTCGACTGCACGACTGGCGTGGACCATGTGCATGCGGTCTGGCATGACCTCCGCCGCAACTTCGGCGATCCATTCCTCGAGCATGCGAAGGAGCATGCAGCCGGTACGGCGCATACGCATCCGTGATCGGTGCGGATGGTGCATCGATGCACTGCCTTGAGCCATCGTCCTGCCCGCACGCATGGCGGCCGGCGCTAGACGGTCCGTCCGGGATCCCGTTCACTGCCCAGGCTGTTCGCGCTTGCGGTTGGCCCACTCGGCACCAGCCTGCTCGACATAGGCAATCATGTCGATGATGTCGTTCTTCGAGAAGGAATCGAGCAGGTGCGCCGGCATCGGGCTTGTGGCCGAGAGCGCCCGGCCGCGGATCCGCGCAGCCGGGACATCCTGCCGGACCCTGCCATAGGGATCGATGGTCAGTGTGACCGTTCCGTCTCGTTCACCCACGATCCGGCCCGTGACGGTTGACCCGTCATCAAGCGTGAGCGTGGTGAAGGCATACTGATCGCTCACGACCTTGCTTGGCTCAAGGATTGCGGTGATGAAGTCAGCGCGCGAGAACCGGCTGCCGGCCGCCGTGATGTCGGGCCCGATCGATTCGCCCCCATCGGCGAATCGATGGCACTGCAGGCACATGCCGGCCTCGAGGACACGACGGCCGTTGTCAAGGTTGCGTGGGGTCGTCGCTTCGGCCAGGTGTGCGTAAAGCGCCTCGAGCTTCCATTCGGTGAGCGGCTTGCCTCCGCCTGCGGCGACCGGTGCGCTCTCCTCGCGCATCGCTGCCCGCATGCGGTCGTAGGCCTCACGCTCGTCCTGCGGCGTGCGTTCCTGCACCTGCCGCTCGATCGCATCGACGAAGCCCTGCAGGCTGAAGCCGCCGCGGAACGCGCGTGCATCCTCGATCCAGAGCACGAGGGCGCGGCGCTGGTCAGGCGTGAGGTCGCTGCGCAGGCGCAGCGGCATCGCAAACGCCATCGCATCGGTGCCTTCGGTCGACTCGAGCAGCTCCACGGTCGTGGCGATCGCCTCGGGTGATCCGAGGCTCACGAGGAGTTCGGCGAGCGTTCGGTCCAGTGCCACATCACCTGATGGGTAGAGCTTGCCCAGCGCCGCGATGACCGAAGTCGCCGCATCGGGCGCGGGTTGCGAGGTCGACCATGCGCCGGTGTGTTCGCTGCACCATGTCGTGCTGCCGAGCCGAGCGATCGCGATCGTTGCCATGCGTGCAAGGCCCTGCCGGCATTCGACCTGGTTGCACAGCGGGAAGTCCGCCATGATCGCCGGCAGCATCGTCAGGAGCCCGCAGCGATCCTCGTTCGACCCAACGCGGGCAAGGGCCACCATGAGCTCCAGTCGCGTGCGGAAGGCAAGCGTGGCATCGCTCACGCGGGCGCGCCACGACTCGATCGGCAGGGCTTCTACGGCGATCCTGGCCGTGAACCGCGTGAAGCGGTCAGGTGAATCAAGCAGCGGCAGGAGGGTGGCCAGCCGAGCCTTTGTGGCAGCCGCATCGGGGGCGGGACCTGACAGCATGGGCGCGAGCGCGAGTCGCTCGACAACATGCGGCGGGGTCGGCGATGGATCCTCGCCGTACGGCTCATCCGTTTTCATGTGTAAATACGAAATCCGATAGAGACCGCTCTGGGTTCCGCGGCCACCCGTCAGGACATACATGGCGCCATAAGGACCAAACTCGATGTCGGTCACTGGCATCGGTCGGCCCGTGGCGAACGGTTCCCAGCGCCCGCGCCAGCTCGTGCCATCACGGACCAATTCGACGGCAAGAATCCGGCCGTACGACCAGTCAGCGATGAAGAGCCGATCCCGCCACGGCGCAGGAAACGCGCTGTTGCGTGCGAAGGTCACACCGACGGGGCTCGCAGGATCCGTGTCGACGACGGCGGGCAGCGTGTCGATGGCGGTCGGATGCAGCTTCGCACTGCCGGATCGCCAGCCGAAGTCGCCGCCTTCGACCAGGTGCAGCACGCGCGGGGCGCGGTACCACGGTGCACCAATGTCCCACTCCATGTCGCTGTCGTAGGTCATGGCCTCGCCATCGACGGTGAAGTCGATGTCGCATGCGTTACGCATGCCGCACGCCACGATCTCGCAGCGCGATCCATCGGTGGCGCATCGCACGAGCATGCCACCAGGTGCCATGATGCCGTGCGCGTGCCCGCGCGGATCCCATTCGCGCTCCATCACGAGGTCTTCGGCCCAGTGGCGCACTGGTGAGTCCTTCGCCACGAACCCCGGAACGGGAACATGGTTGCCCAGGATGGCCCAGATGCGTCCATCCGGCCCCTTGCGGATCCCGTGCGCGCCATGCTCGCCGCCGCCACCCCAGGCGTAGAGCCGCTCATGCTGCTCGTAGGCGCCGTCACCATCGGCATCGGTCAGCTTCCACAGGCCGCCGCCATCCTTGGGTTCGCGTGTGCTGTTGGCCCACAGCACATTGCCGTCGACGACGAGTCCGTGCACATCACGCACCGGGACATCGAGCGGCGTGATCGTGGGCGGCGTGGTGGATAGGTCGATGCGGTGCAGGCCCTCGTACTGCGAGCCGACGATCGCACGGCCCTTGTCGTCGAAGCACATCGAGATCCACGATCCCTGTCCCTTGCCGGCGCTCGCGAGCAGTTCGATCGAGAAGCCCTCGGGCACCGTGATCATGTTGGCCGGCGGCGCCTGGCCGCCATCAGCCAGGGCAAGTGCGGCCACGAGGAGTGACGCAGTCAGGCCGATGGTGCGCATGCAGCCATGCTAGGCCGGAGCGCGCAAGGCACGATGGGTCAAGGCGCTGATGAATCCAAGCCGTCAGGGCTTCGGGATCCGGTTCAGGGTGTACATGGCCAGGTCATGCAGCAGCGGCTGGCCATCACTGGCCCGCTTGAGGCCCGCTGCCCGGAGTTCATGCACGAAGGTGGGTCGCAGCCCCTCGACGGACAGGTCGATGACCATTCCATCGGCGCTGACGCCGAGTGGCGACACGCTCAGTTGCTTGGTCTCGATTTCCGGGCTGCCGTAGGGCTCGAAGTACCAGTAGGTGTAGCTCGACATCGTCCATGCCTTCGGATCGAGCGCGCTTGCACGATCGACCGGCTGCGTGGTCGTGATGCGGAAGCCCTTCGGCGTGGCCCGCATCGAAAGGATCTCGAACGGGACATCGCCCTTCCACGAGAGTCGCTGCAGTCCCTCGCTGCGGGAGCCGGCGCTGGCCCAGCCCCGGTTCGTCTCCCCGCACAGGATGGTGCTGGGCGATTCGAGTGCGATGCGGATGATCCCGCAATCGAAGCCATGACGGAAGGGGAAGACCGCACCTTGCCACTGCCCATCGACCTGCTCGAGATCGACACGGTTGATGGTTGCCGCGTACTGATCAGGCACCAGGCACTGGCCAGCAAACGGACCGAACGAGCCTTCCGGGAGCCACATGGGGTTGCCAGGGCTTCGGCCTGCCTTGTCGAAGGGGAACCACACTGCAGGCAACCGGTAGTTGGGCATGCGCTCGGCCGCCTGGGCCTGCGTGATGCGATTGGGATGCTCGCCCTTGCTGCCGTCGGCATTGGGTGCGGGCCACTTCACCAGCGACTCGGGCCGCGCCGTGTCATCGACACCGAAGGGATGGCCGTGATAGTCGCCCCGCACAAGCTGGCTGAGCTTGCTGGTCGCGCACCACTCACCTTGGTTGTCGGTGTAGAAGACATCGCCCCACGGCGCCACGCCCACGCCGCATGGGCTGCGCAATCCGGCACACTCGTAGGTGATCGATCCATCGGGTGCGATGCGCACCGCCCAGCCACGCCACGCCGGCTTGCCGAACGGTTCGGCACCGAAGCCTCGGTTGAGGGTGATCCATGCTGATCCATCCGGAAGGAAGGCAGGACCGAACGCATACTCGTGGTAGTTCCCGCTGATGTCCCAGGCATCCTGCACGGTCTGGAACTCCTCACCACGGCCGTCGCCGTCGGCATCGCGGAACCGCGTGAGTTCACCGCGCTGTGCCATGTAGATCCACTGGTCATCACCGGGCTTGCGTGCGAGCCCCATGGGCTCGAGCAATCCATCCGCGAAGAGCGTCCAGGTGGGCTTGGATCCCGGCTGCTCAAGCACCATCCACAGCTCACCTCGTCGCGTGCAGACAAGCGTCCGGCCTCCACCCATCGGCAGGATGCCGCTGACCTCAGGCACCACCCGCTCCGGCCAGTCGATCGTCGTGATCGTGCTGTAGGCCAGCTCGCGCTCGGCCTGTGAGGCGTTGATCGAGGTCTGGGCTGCGCGCGAGGCATCGTCGCCCTGGGCAAACGCGGGCACCGTGACGAGGAGTGCCGCTGCCACGGCCGCGAATCGAAAGGGCATCACCATGCGAGCTCCGTGCGCACGACGGCGCTGAAGGGGAACGAGGAATCGGTCGAGGGCTGGAGCGGTACACCCGCCACCAGCTCTGCGCGGCCATCGATGGTGCGCACGAATGGCCGTGCACCGCTCACGAAGACCACGGGTCCGCCGTCGACCCGCCAGCCATCACCATCGGCGACGATCGATGAACCCTCGGCGAGCCGGAGCGAGATCGCATCATCGATGGATCGTGCCTTGACGGTGAACGTCCGGTTGAGGCGTGCACCGCCGGTGAAGAGCACTGTGTTGAGCGACTCATCCACTCGCCATCCCTCGCGTCCGATCGAGAAGGTCGGATTGCCGCGTACATCGCGCTGCATCCCGAGGAAGCGCAGGCCGCCTGCTGCAGAATCTGGCCACGGGGCCTCGGGCGAGGCCAGCTCGGCCGCCACCGGACCGATGGGAAGGTCGAGCACCGAGTTGCCGGCTGGCAGGCTGAGTTCACCTGCGCGGCCGCGCCATGTGCCCTCGGCATTCATGAACTTGCCCTTCCAGACCTTCGCCAGGCGCATGCTGCCTGCGTCGTAGACCGCCGAGAGGCGCTCGGGGAAGCCGATCGCATGGCAGCGCGCGCCGACGCCCTCCATGAAGGTGCCGAAGACGATCGTCCGTCCATCCGGCTCAAGGTCGTACTCGCCGGGGATGACGGCGATGCCCTTGGGCAGCGGCATGCTTCCGCCGAGCGAGAGGTAGGTCCAGACGCCGTCGATCTGCTTCGTGCGGTCGCCGCCGGCGATGTCGGGGTAGACCCGTTGGTCGGGCGGCCAGAACGCAGGCATGCGCGTGCCGGGGCGGAACCGCTGCGGGTCGGCCAAGTACGCACGGAACCAGCTCGGCCGAACGCGCCCATGCATGCTGGCGAGGTTCACCGCCGGCACGCCGAGCGACTTCTGGTCACCGAGCGTGTGGCAATTCACGCAGCTCGCGCCTCCTGTGCCGACGATGGCCTTGCCGGCCTCGATCGCCTCTTCGCTGTAGGCAGGCTGTGCATCGGCACCGACCGCAGGATCAGCGGCGGTGAAGTGCGCAGCGAGGTGCGAGACATTTGCACTGCCGTAGGCAGGCATGCGCGTGTTCATGTACGGCCGAACGCGCTCGGTCCCCGAGAGCATGCGTTCGATGGCTGCGGTCTGCAGCTTGGCGCCGACTCCGGTGAGCGAGGGCGGGATGCGCCCCTCATCGCCCAGATCGACATCGCAGGTGAAGAGTGCATCGCGGTCCGGGCCGACGCCGCCGACACCATCACGGCTGTGGCAGGCCACGCAGTTCATGCGGTCCATCGTGTGCACGATCGACTGCTTCGGCGAGAGCGGGCGCTCAAGGGCAGCGTGGTTCGTGACCAGGGTCTGCAGGAGCGATCGCTCGGCCTCGTCGAGTCCATACTGCGGAGCGCTGGCGGGGACCGCATCGGCCAGGCATCCCGCCGAGGGATCGAGCTCGGCCAAGGGCTTCGCCTTCAGAGTGGCGATCGATGGCTCATGGCAGTTCGCGCAGCCCAGCGCAGTCCACTTCGACTTGCCGATGGCGATCAGTGCCTCATCGGGTCGAGCGACTGCAGGCCCCGGGGTCAGACGCACGACACGCGTGGTGAAGGCTGCGGGCGGGACATCGCCGCGTGGCGTTCCGGGACCTGACCACTGCAGTTTGAGTGCTGCGTCGCCTACGGCCTCGAAGTACTGCACCTTGAGGTCATGGGTCCCTTGCAACAGCTGGACCCGTGCCGTCTTGTAGCTGCCCCCATGGATCCCACCATGATCGATCAGCAACTGGCCATCGATCCACAGCGCCGAGCCGTCATCGCTGCCCAGATGGAAGGTCCACATGCCCGACTGGGGAATCTCGATGGCCCCCGTGAAGCGCACGGCATAGTTGTCGTTGCTCGCATCCTTTGGGAGCTCGATGCGCTCGGCGGTGTACTGGCGCACCGGTATGGCGTCGGCACCCGGTCCGATGCCGTCGAAGGCACCTTCGAAGTACTCCGCATCCAGCCCATTGCCGGTCGAGACCGCGGGTGCATCGAGACTTCCGGATTGTGCACGCAGCAGCCACGCTGCAATGTCACGCGCCTCGTTGCGCGTCAGCAGCATGCCCGGCATGTGACCGCTTGGCCGGGCCTTGAGCGGATCCTCAAGGAAGTCCGTGAGTGCAGCAAGCGAGGTCTTTCGTGCCAGATCCAGTGCATTGAGCCCCTCGCCATGGCATGCAAGGCAGCCCACGGTCTCATACAGGCGCTTGCCGCGCAGCAACGATCCATCGCCCACAGAGACTGGTTCGGAGGCGAAGGTGCCGCGGGTGGAAAGCCACGCGGCGATCGCCACGGCCGTCCGCTCGCGTGCCTCCTTGTCCATGCCGTGCATCAGGTCTGGCATGCGGGCGCCGAGTTGTCCCACATGGGTGCCCTTGGCGATGAACTCCGCCATCCAGGGTCCGTAGGCGCGCGTGCCGATCTCATCCATCGTTGGCGCACCCATCGGCCGGATGCGGTCGGTCGTCGCCGCGGGTGCAGCGTGGCACGCCGTGCAGTTGGCCCGTGAAGCGAGCGTCTCGGCGGTGACATCGGACCAATCCGCGCGTGGCGATGGGCCCTGGTCACAGGCCGCGAGCATCACAGGGAGCGAACCGAGCAGCGCGAATGTGCGGCCAAGGGTCATGCGATTGAGCCTACCGCCGCGGCTAGGCTGTGCACATGAACCAGCCGCCGATTGAGGGTCCCAACCCGAGCCCGAGTCGTCCGGCGTGGCGCGAGGATGGTCCGTTCGCGGGTGGTGGCCTGGGCGTGCTGCGCGTGGCCCTCTCGGTCGTGGTCGGCTACCTGATCATGGCCATGCTGGTCATGAGCACGATGTTCCTGGCGGTGCAGGCCATGGACCTGGATGCCATCTTCGAGCAGGGATTCTGGAAGGCCACCCCACGCTGGAACACCATCGTGGTCATGATCAGCCTGCTCAGCGCCGTCGCAGGCGGTGCAGTGTGTGAACGCATTGCGCGCAACAAGATGGGAATCAGGCTGCTGGCCATCGTCTTCTTCGTGGCCACCTTCGGTTCGATCGTCACCGTGCTTCGCGCGGGGCCGGATCCCGAACCTGTGCCGCGGCCCTCGCTTGATGTCCTGACGGCTGCCGCTGCCGAGGCCAAGCAGTCACCGACCCTCTACGCCATGGTTGAAGCCGGCAAGCATGCGCGCGAACCGAACTGGCTGAAGATTGCCAATCCCGCGTGCGGGCTGGCCGGTGCGTTGCTGGGTGCGATGCTCGCACGACGCCAGCTCCCGAGTCGCTGAACCCGTCGTGCAGGATCGTGACCGAAGTGCACCGCGCTCCGTCGAGCATCATTGGCGGCCATCGATCACGATGGCTTGCCCTCGTGACGCTCGGCAGCGCGGCGATCCCTGCTCACGCCCGCTCGGGTGCGCTGAACCGTCCGCTCTGCGAGAGGAACGCGCGCGGATTGTCGTAACTGACCTTGCGGATCGTCTCGAGCAGGTGACCACGACGGCGCAGTTCATCTTGGCACTTGGGCACCGCGAGCGGATCGCTCACGCCCCAGTCACCGGCTGAATTGATCCAGAGTCGGTCGGTGCCGTGCATCTCGAAGATGTCCGCAGCGCGTTGGGGCGTGCACTTCGTGTCCGGGTAGAGCGTCATGCCCGCCCAGAAGCCGCGATCGAGCACGGCGCGCACCGTGTGTTCCTCGACATGGTCGATGAGCACGCGCCCGGGGTCAGCGCCCTGATTGCGCAGCGCGTCCATGATGAGGTGGGTGCCCTTGAGTTTGTCCTCGAGGTGCGGCGTATGCACCAGGATCAGCAGGTTGTGCTTCATGGCAAGAGCGATGTGCTCCTCGAGCACCGTCATCTCGTTGCGCGAGTTCTTGTTGAGCCCGATCTCGCCGATGCCCAGGACCGTCTGGCACTCCAGGAACGACGGAATGATCGACAGCACCTCGCGTGCCAGGCCCACATCCTCGCTCTCCTTCGGATTGATGCAGAGCCATGTGTGGTGACGGATCCCGAACTGCGCTGCTCGGCGCGGCTCGAAGTCGGTCAGCATCCTGAAGTAGTCGTGGAAGCCCTGTGCCGTCGAGCGGTCGTAGCCGGCCCAGAAGGCTGGTTCAGTGATCGCCACGCAGCCGGCCAGCGCCATCCGCTGGTAGTCGTCGGTGGTGCGGCTCACCATGTGCACATGCGGATCGATGTACATCAGGGGTGGTCCTTGGCGTGGATGGGCATCGCGCCGAGCGCACCCTTCATCGGCGCCCGCTCGATCGGCTCCTTGGAGTGGTCGCTCCACAACTCGAGGACGCGACGGGCGCGATCGGGGCGGCCATCAAGGACGAGTCCGAGGGCCGCCGTCAGAGCCTGCACGCGGAAGTCCTCTCCGCCGGGCTCGCTGGCTCGGTCGAAGCGATCGAGGAAGGCGGCAAGGTCGAGCACCTTGGCGCGATGCTCCAGGAAGTACAGGTCGGCTACGGCCTGCTTGGTGAGGGGAGTGCCCATGGAGGTGGATGGTAGACCGCGCCACCCCGTGATGCGGCATCACTCGTTGGTCTTGAGCAGTTCCGCCGCGGACTCCTCCATCGCCACGCGATCGATCTCGTGCACCTCGATGGGGTGGCCGATGTCCCGCATGAGCGTGATTGAGAGCATGCCGCCCAAGTGCTCGCGGAATTCCTCCAGTCCCCAGAGCACCTCATCCATGGATGCAAGCATCGGATGCGAGCGAGCCAGTCCGAGGCTCGCCAGCACTTGGAGGATGCGCGTTGCCTGTTCCTGCTGCAGCAATCCGATCCGCCGTGCATAGACGGTGTCGAGCGCCAGACCGATGCCCACGGCCTCGCCGTGCGGCAACTCAAACCCGGTCATGCTCTCAAGCCTGTGGGCAGCCCAGTGGCCATGATCAAGCGGGCGCGCCTCGCGCGTCTCGAAAGGATCGCCACCATCCATGATGTGACGCGCATGGAGTTCCGCCGAGCGCATGATCACCGGCCACGCAGCGTCCATGGACCGGGCGCGGATCGCGGGACCGTCGCGCTCGAGTGTCTCGAAGAGCGCAGGATCCTTGAGCAGTGCAATCTTGACAGCCTCGCTGAAGCCACCGCGCCAGACAGCATCAGGGAGCGTGGCCAGGAAGGCCCTGTCGCACACCACCGCATCGGGCGGTGCGAACGCGCCGGTGAAGTTCTTCTTTGCGCCTCGGTTCACCCCGTTCTTCACGCCCATGGCACTGTCGTCCTGCGCGAGCACGGTGGTGGGCATGCGGACATGGCGCACGCCGCGGTGGGCGATCGCCGCACCGAAGCCGACGGCATCGAGCACCGCGCCGCCGCCGATCGCCAGCAGCACGCTGTGGCGGTCGATCTTGACGTTGTTGACGGCATCGAGGACATCCTCGACGCAGGAGGGATCGTTCTTGCACGCCTCGCCGCCCTGCATCGACTCGACCCACATGAGTTCAGGCAGGCCATCATGTGCAAGCAGATAGCGATAGAGCTTTTCGGTGAGGTCGGGCCAGGCAGCCAGCACGCCGGAGTCGACGAAGGCCGCCATCCTGCGGGGTGCTTCGCGGCCGGGACAGGCGCAGCGCAGCGCGTGCGCGAAGGCGGGGTTGGCTGGATCGAGCGATCCATCCGTGAACCACACCCGGTGGCGGAAGGGGACGGCGATCTCGCGGTCCCAGGCTGGTGTGGCATCGTGCGGGCGCATCGTGGGAAGCGAAGGATAGCCCTCGGATCCCTCGAGCCACCAGCATGGTCGTCCACCGTCGTCGTCGGCGGCCCATGAAGCGAAACAGCCGCGGGATGACCGCGGCTGCCCCGCACAACGCGTGCGGAGATCGTGTGGGCGTGGCCTGCGCTCAGCGGCGCAGGATCACGAAGCGCTGCTCACCATCGCGCACGACCGTCAGGCGCAGGGGTCGCCCATCAGGTACGGCGCTCACGGCGTCGCGCATCGAATCGGCATCCTGCACATCACGGCCGTTGACCTTGGTGACCACATCACCGGCTTGGAGTCCACGCTCTGCAGCGGGGCTCTCGTCCTTGACGGAGGCGATGACCACGCCTTGTTCGAGGTTCATCGACTTCAGCAGGTCCGCATCGGCCTGCTCGACCGTGAGGCCCAGCCGCGCGAGCTCGCTGCCACGCTGAGGCAATGCCGGAACCCCCGCGTTGAGCCGCTCGGTGGTTCGCTCGATGAGCGTGGCCTGCTTGGTCATGCGCTCGCCCTCGCGGATGATCTCGAGGTTCACCTCGGCATCCGGTCGGCGGCTGGCGATGATCCGCATGAAGGCTGCCGTGCTGGGGGTCGGCTTGCCGTCGACCTTCACGACGATGTCGCCGTCCTGGAGCCCTGCCTTCTGGGCTGGCGTGTCAGGTTGCACTCGGGCGATCAGCACACCATCGCTGGGCTTGATGTCGAAGCTCGAGGCAGTCTCGGCATCCATCTCCTGCAGTTGCACGCCGAGGTAGCCACGGACGACGCGGCCACCGTCGCGCAGCTGGCCCACGATCTCCTTGACCATCGCGCTCGGGATCGCGAAGCCCACGCCATCGTTGCCGCCATTGCGGCTGCTGATGGCGGTGTTGATGCCGATCACGTTGCCTTCCAGATCCGCGAGCGGGCCACCGGAATTGCCAGGGTTGATGGCAGCATCGGTCTGGATGTAATTCTCGAACGTCGAAAGGCCAACGCGATCGCGGCCCTTGGCGCTGATGATGCCCGCGGTGACGGTGTGGTCGAGCCCGAAGGGGCAGCCGATCGCCACGACCCAGTCGCCGACCTCGAGCGATTCGCTGTCGCCGAAGCTCGCCGCGACCAGATCGGTGGCCTCGACCTGGATCACGGCAAGGTCCGTTTCCTGGTCGGCACCGATGACGGTGGCCGTGACTTCACGGCCGTCATGCAGCATGACCTTGAGTTCATCGGCGCCGTTGATCACATGGTTGTTGGTCACGATGACGCCAGCCTTGTCGATGATGACGCCGGTGCCTTCGCCCATGCGCGGGGGCATGCGGCCACCACGCTGCTGCGGGGCCTCGGGCACGCCCGGCATGTTGGGGAAGAATCGGCGGAACTCCTCTGGCATCTCGGGCATCTGCTGCCCGCCCTGGCCAGCACGGGACTCGGCGCTGTAGGGAGCCCTGTCGATCGAGACGATGCTCACGACGCTCGGATCGAGCTTGCGCGCAGCGGTGCGGAATGCATTCGAGAGTGCGCGCGCATGCTTGAGGTCCGCCTCGTCCTGCGAGGTGGCCAGCACGGGCGCGGTGGCGGCGAGCGAGAGCGCAAGGCCAAGCATGGCGGTGCACGACGACGGGCGGATCGACGATGACATGATGCAGGTGTCCTCCACGGCCGAATGGCCGACCGGACAACAGTACGGCTGCTCGCCCCCCGCGGTTCAGGTGGTCTTAGCCGGAATTCCGGCCGCCAAGGTCCCATGACCGTGCGCCAGGTGGAAAAGCGTCACCGCACCTGCCACGCTGACATTCAGGCTGTCGATGCCTGCCTGCATCGGAATGAAGGCCAACTGATCGCATTCAGCCTCGACCTCCGGGGAAATCCCTCGGAATTCGTTGCCGACCACGACCACCATCCGCTCAGAGCGCCTGATGGATGGCAGCGGCTGGGCGCCAGGACGGCAGACTGTCCCAAGCACGGAATAACCATGGTCGCGTCGCAACATTCTCAGCGTCGGGGGCAGGACGCAGTGCAGGAACGGCACGCTGAGCGTGTACCCCATGCTGCTGCGGATGCTCTTGCGATAGAGCGGATCGTGGCAATGCTGGCCGAGCAGCACGCCCCGCGCGCCGAAGGCGGCGCTATCGCGGAAAATCGCGCCGATGTTGTCGCGGTCGCCCACGCCATCGGCAGCAAGCACCAGCGCCTCGCCGCTCGTGGGTGCGATCTCCGTGAGCGAGCGGCCTTGCAGCACGCTGCGGTCACCGCACGCGATCGCGCCGCGGTGCATCTGGAAGCCGGTCAGCGCCTCGACGCGATGATCCGGCGTGATGAAGACGGGCACGTTGGGCTGGGCGTGGCGTACGAGCAGGGCATCGATCTCGGCCAGGCGCCGCTCGGCTGCGAGGATCGATCGCGTGGCACCCGGCACGGCAAGCATGCGCTCGATGACCAGCAGTCCCTCGCCGATGAAGGTGCCGCTGCGACCGTCGTCACCGATCAGTTCACGGTCGCGCAGCGCGCGGTAGTCCGCCAGCCGCGGATCGTCGAAGCTCTCGACATCGATGCGCATGCGCTCAGGCGAGCGCCCGGCGTCGATCCTGCACGGCACCCACCAGCGCGGACAGGCCCAAGAGCGCGAACCACAGCCCGATGCCAGCGACGGCGAGCGTACGGGTGGAGACCAGTCGCTCGATCGAGATGATCGGCGCGATGTCGCCCTCGTACAGGACCGATGCTGGGTTGAGGTTGCGCTTCGAGACGGCAACGAGGATCTCGCGCGTGCGGTCGGCCAGATCCGCGATCTGGTTGCTGAGGCTGACCAGGCGTTGGGTGGTGGAGGCTGTCGTCGTCTGCGCCACCGCGGCGGCATTGCAGCGTTCGTTGATCGTCGTCAGGAGCCACGTCTCGAATTCAACACGAGCCTTCTGCTCGACCACATTCAGGTCGGCCTCGACCGTCCGCTCGCTCAACTCGCGGCGGTACTCGACGTCACGGCTCTTCACGGCCTGTTCAATGACCCGGTCGATGAAGCTGCCGTCGACGTTGGCCAGGACACCGCCATCACGAGATGGCATCCGACCACCGCTGTCGATGCGCGTGTCACGCTGCTCCGAGCTGAGCTGGCTTAGCGCCTCGTGGAGCACCTCGCTGCGCTGTTCGCTCTCGGTCAGGGTCGCCTCAAGCATCCTGCGACGGACCCCGGTGATCGACAGAAACTCGGCTGGGCTCTTCTCCTGGGCAGCAGCCATGGTGTCGATGTAGGCCGGCATGATCAAGTTCCGCTGGAGCGCCAAGACCTTCTGGCGAAGATCGATCAGTGTCTCGCCACCAGAGGCGGTGGCGAGTTCCGAGCCCTGCACGGTCATCATGGTGACGATGGTGTGGGCAACGCTTTCCACAAATTCGCGCAAGAGTTCTGCGTGAAGGATTGAGGCGGCCACATCGGTCCCATTCTGCGAGAGCGCTCCAGCGGAGGCCAGGAGGTCCTTGGCTTGCGGCAGCGGGAACTCGTACGCCGTTACGCCACCGGCTTCCGACAGCCGTGCCCACTCGGCCGGCACGGCTAGGACGAACCGCTCCGCCTCGCCCGCGCTCAGCCGGGCGGCCGTGCAGGTGATCGTGAAGTCGGTCTGGGCCAGCGCGTCGAGCTTGGACTTGAATTCGCCCTCGAGCACTTGCCGCTCGGCGGCCGTGAGCTTGGTGTTGGCGAGCTTCTGCGCGTATTCCGACTGGAGCATGGACAGGTCGCGGCTCGAGCGCGAGATCGTGACAGCGCGCGCAAGGTCGGCAAGTTCGATGCGCTCCTGCAGGCCCTGCGCCTTCCAAATCGGTTCGAGGACGCTCGTGCCGATCAGGTCCTGCGGACTGAAGGGCGCCTTGTTGGGGTACTGGCCCTGTACTGCCCCCTTGAAGGTGAGCGTGATCTGGTAGCTCGCCACGGTCGATCCGGGCAGGGCCTGCATGATCGCGTAGCCGCCGACCGTCACGAGCGCTGCGATGATCGTGGACAGCACGAAGAGCGACCGGTGCCGCATGACAAAGCCCATGAGGTCGATCGAGCTTTCGTCGTACGCCACGCCGTCACCGGCGTTCCCCGTTGGAGTCCCTTGGTTCATGGGCGCATCGTAGCGATGCGCCGCAAGGATCACAGCAGCGACGACGGGTCCTCGAGCAGGCCGACGACGGTGTTCAGGAAGCGCGCACCCTCGGCACCGTCAACGACGCGATGGTCGCACGACAGGCTCAGGGGCAGGACGAGTCCGGCGTAGAAGCGACCGTCCTTGACCAAGACGCGTTCCTTCGTACGGCCGGCGGCGAGGATCGCCACTTCTGGATAGTTGATGATGGGGGTGGCGAACATCCCACCGTAGCTGCCGACATTCGAGAGCGTGAAGGTCCCACCCATGCTCTCCTCGCGGCTGATCGTGCGGTCGCGGCAACGGCCCGCGAGCACCTTGACCTGGTTGGCCAGGTCGACCAGCGTGCACTGGTCGGCGTTGCGCACGACAGGCACCATGAGTCCGCTGTCGGTATCGACGGCGATCGAGAGATTGATCACGCCCTTGATCAGGATCTCGCTGTTGGCATCATCGACATTCGCGTTGAGCGAGGGGTGCTTGCGCAGGGCGCGGACGATCGCCGCCATGATGAACGGCATCATGCTGAGCTTCTGGCCCACCACCTTCGAATACTCGCGCCGCCTGCGGTCGAGCGCTGTCACATCAGCCTCGTCCACGACGGTGAAGTGCACGGCCGTCCGAACGCTTCGCTCGAGGCTCTCGGCGATCTTGCGACGCACGCCTCGGAAGGCGATGCGCTGCGAGACCCCGTCCTTGTCGACCGGCGGCATCGGAATCGATGCGGCGACCGCGCGCGGTGCGAAGCCCGCGGCAGCCTTGGATCCGCCAGCGAAACCATGCACATCGGATGCCGTGACGCGGCCGCTGTGACCGGTCCCAGCGACCTTGTTGATGTCGATGCCCATCTCTCGCGCGATCCGCCGCACGGCCGGCGTGGCGAGCGCCTTGCCGCGCACAGGTGCCGCCACGGTGTGCTCGGGCTTGCGCGCGAAGCGGTCGCTCACGGTGAGCGTGCCGCTCATGGTGCCCACGACGGTGCCTTGATCGCCTTCGGCCTCGGCGGGAACGCCCGCAGCGACCGAGGCGCTCACGCAAGCCGGACCCTTGGCGGCTGGAGCGGCGGCGGGCGCAGCGCCCGACACGGCGTACCGCACGAGCGGCTTGCCGACCTTCATGATGTCGCCGGGCTTGCCGCAGAGTTCGCTCACGGTGCCCGGCCATGGGCTCGGCACTTCGACGAGCGCCTTGTCGGTCTGCATCTCGGCAAGAATGCTCGAGGTCGTGACCACATCGCCGGGCTTCACGCGCCAGCTGATGAGTTCGGCCTCGACCAGGCCTTCGCCGAGGTCAGGCAGGAGGAAGTGGCTCTTGTCGTCAGGTTGCTTCAGGCCGGCCATGGTTCGCCTCCGTGCGTGGGTTCAGTAGGCAAGGCAGTCTTCGATGCCGCGCTGGATGCGCGCCGCGTCAGGCAGGTATTCGAGTTCGAGCTTGTAGTACGGCATGATCGTGTCGAAGCCCGTCACGCGCTGGACCGGAGCCTCGAGGTGCAGGAAGCACTTCTCCATGATCTGCGTCGCGACCTCGCTGCCCACGCCGCAGGTGCGCGGCGCTTCGTGCACGATCACGCAGCGGCCGGTCTTGGACACGCTCTGCTCGACTGTCTCCATGTCCATCGGGTAGATCGTGCGCAGGTCGATGAGTTCGATGCTGCGGCCGCAGGCCTCGATCGCCTGCATGCACTGGATCACGCTCGCGCCCCAACTCACCACGGTGAGGTCGGTGCCTTCGCAGACCACGCGGGCCTTGCCGAGCGGGATCGTGTACTCGTCCTCGGGCACTTCCTCGCGGATGGCGCGGTAGATGCGCTTGGGCTCGAAGAAGATGACTGGATCCGGATCGCGCAGTGCGCTGATGAGCAGCCCCTTCGCGTCGTAGGGGCCGCTGGGCATCACAACCTTCAGGCCGGGCTGATGGGTGTAGAACGCCTCTGGACTGTCGCTGTGCAGCTCCGGTGCATGGATGCCGCCACCGACCGGCACGCGCACGGTCATCGGCACCGTGAAGGCGCCACGCGTGCGGGTGCGCATGCGCGCGGCGTGGCTGCAGAGCTGGTCGTATGCCGGCCCGAGGAAGCCCTCGAACTGGATCTCGGGCACTGGACGAAGGCCGGCCATCGCCAGGCCGATGCTCGCACCGATGATGCCGCTCTCGGCCAGCGGCGTATCAACGACGCGATTGGCGCCGAAGCGCTTTTGCAGGCCTTCGGTCACGCGGAAGACGCCGCCGTTGGCGCCGACATCCTCGCCAAGGAGCAGGACGCGATCATCCTTCTCCATTTCCTGGATCAGGGCGAGGTTGATGGCTTGCACGAGGGTGAGGTTCGCCATGGTGTGGTCCTGTTGGATGATCGTGGTGGTGGTCGCCGATCAGCGAGCGTTCGACGCGCTCGGAAGCTGGCTCGGATCCTGCCCGAGCGAGTGCGTGTGACCGGTCTCGCGCTGCGTGAGCAGATCAGTCGGGAGTTCCGCGAAGGTGTAGTTGAAGACATCACCGCGCACGGGGTGCTCGACCTGCTCGCAGCGCTCGATCGTCGCCATGCAACTGGCCTCGGCGGCTTCGCGCAGTGCGGCGTCCTTGGCATCCGACCAGATGCCCTTCTTCGTCATGTAGTTGCGCAGCCGGGTGATCGGGTCGCGCGCCTTCCACGCATCGACTTCGGCCTGGTCGCGGTAGCGGCGGGCATCATCGGCGGTGGTGTGGTCACCGAGGCGGTAGGTCACGCCCTCGATGAAGAAGGGCTTGCCGTTGGTGCGCGCATGCTCGATCGCCTTGCGCATGCCGTAGACGACCGCAAAGATGTCGTTGCCGTCGACCTGCAGGCAGGGCATGCCGTAGGCGATGCCGCGCTGGGCCACGGTCGGTGCACTGCACTGGATGCGTCCGGGCACGCTGATCGCCCAGAAGTTGTTCTGGCAGAAGAAGATCACCGGGATGTCGAGGTTCGCCGCAAAGTTGCAGGCTTCGTGGAAGTCGCCTTCGCTCGTTGCGCCGTCGCCGAAGAAGGTGCAGGCGATCTGCTTCTGGCCCCGGTACTTGGCGGCCCATGCGAGGCCGGTCGCGTGCAGCATTTGCGTGCCGATGGGGACGGCGATGGGTGTCGCGTGGTGCGGTCGGGGCATCGCGTTGCCGCGCTCGTCGCCCATCCAGTGCAGGAGGATGCTGTCGATCGGGACGCCACGCCACATGAGGCCGCAGTTCTCGCGGTAGCAGGTGACGAGCCAGTCATCGTTGTTGAGCGCGTAGGCGGCGCCGAGGCTGTTGGCCTCCTGGCCCATGTTCTGCGGGTAGGTGCCCATGCGGCCCGAGCGCTGCAGCTTGAACGCCACCTCGTCCATCATGCGGCAGGTGACCATCGTCTCGTAGAGCTTGAGCAGGTCGGCATCCGGGATCAGGCCCTTGCCGAGCTTCTCGTCGAAGTTCCCGTGCTCGTCGAGGATGGAGATGCGCTCGATGGTGGTGGTCAGGGCGTTGGTGATGGGCATGAGCTGGAGCCTCGGAGAAAGAGAACGGCCGCCGCTCTTTCGATGCGACGGCCGTGTCGCGCGGGATGGTAGCAGCGGGGGGCTTCTGGCCCTGACGGTCGAGCGTTTCGAGCGATCGCTCTGCAGGCCTCGAAGTGATGGAAGGGCGTCGAAGTCTCAGTGTCGCGGACGGCACGCAACATGCCTGAGGGGTCTATGTTGTTTTTGATCGAAAGGTAACACAAAAGCGAATTTGCGCCAATAATCAAGCAGCCTGCAACGAATCGAATCCAGGAGGCGCGCCTCGCCCAGCGTTGGGGGCATCCTCCACGGGCCCATGTTGGGTCTTGCGTGCAGCAAGCGTCGGCGCAGGCGGCGTTCACCGTCCTGCCGCGCAACCATCGCCGCGCAGGTCGCTGGCGCCGCACAAGACTCCATCGCTGAGCCGAGCGATTGCCTGCCCGCGGCCGAAGGTGACCGAGCGCTCGGCGGCGATGGTGACGGCATGTCCGCGCTCGCGCAGGCCATCGATGGTTGCCTGCGGCCAGCCCGGCTCGAGCTGGACATCGGTGCCCCTCATCCACTGCCAGCGTGGTGCATCGAGTGCGGCCTGCGGGTTCTGCCCATGCACGACCGTGCGCAGCGTGTACTGCGCGTGCGCCTGCGGCTGCATGAAGCCGCCCATGATCCCGAAGGGTCCGATCGGCTCGGCGACCGACTCGCTCGCACCATGCACCGATGGCGCGCCTGCATCACGCGAGAGGAACCCGGGGATGATCGTGTGATAGGGACGCTTGCCCGGCGCGAGTTCGTTCGCGTGGCCTGGGACAAGGTTGAAGCATGCGCCGCGATTCTGGAGTGCGATGCCTGTCCCGGGCACCACAAGCCCGCTGCCGAAGCCCATGTAGTTGCTCTGGATCAAGCTGACCATCAGGCCCGATGCATCCGCCGTGCACAGATAGATCGTGCCGCCTGGCTTGGGGACACCGGCATCGAAATCTTGCGCTCGCGTTGGATCAATGCGCGCGGCCAACGCGTCGAGCCGCTTTGGATCGAGCAATGCCTTGGTCGACTCGATCATGCACGATGGTTCGGCCACATGCAGGTGCGCCTCGCGGAAGGCGAGCTTGATCGCCTCAATCGCCAGGTGCGTGCCTGCTGCATCGTCGACACCGTGCCGATCGATGCCCACGCGTTCAAGGAGCGCCAGCGCGATCAGCGCCGCGATGCCCTGGCCGTTTGGAGGGATCTCATGCAGGCGCGCGCCGCGGAAACCCATCGAGATCGGCGCCACACGCTCGGTCGTGTGCGCAGCCAGGTCATCGAGCCTCATGGCGCCGCCATCGGCGCGTGCCATGGCATCGATCGCCTTCGCGAGCGCACCATCGTAAAGATCGCGGCCGACAGTGGCACCGATGCGCTCGAGCGTGCGCGCGTGATCGGGCAGGCGGATGCACTCACCGGCACGCGGCGCTCGCCCGTCGATCGTGAAGGTGCGGCGCCACTGGGCGTTGCCAGCGAGCGCGGTCGCCGCGCGCTCCCACAGGCGCGCTGTCTGCACAGCGACTGGATACCCATCACGCGCATACGCCGCTGCGGGCTGCATGAGCTGGGCGAACGGCAGCGCGCCGAACGCGCGGTGCACATCGGCCCACAGCGCGACTTGCCCTGGCACGGTGACCGCATCCCAACCGCGTGTGGGCATCGTGCTGCCGCCGTACCGCGATCGATCGAGCGCACGCGGCGTGCGACCCGAACCATTGAAGCCGTGCAAGCGACCGCCATCGGCGGGGGACCAGACGAGTGCAAACGCATCGCCGCCGATCCCGTTGGTCGTTGGTTCGAGCACGGTCATGCACGCGGCGGTCGCGATCGCGGCGTCGATG
>Ga0194127_10002590_pt1 | contig 24339 bp, 32 predicted proteins | sample TA2KigC100mmetaG_FD_148624 | JGI IMG/M metagenome (GOLD analysis project Ga0194127, IMG submission 148624) | Freshwater microbial communities from Lake Tanganyika, Tanzania - TA2015036 Kigoma Deep Cast 100m | ecosystem: Environmental > Aquatic > Freshwater > Lake | place: Tanzania: Lake...
TTTATGTTACAAATAATGATAAACCTGGATTTATTAGAGATCTTTCAAAAATATTAGCTGATAATAAAATTAATATTGCAACTTTTCACTTAGGAAGAGTTGCAAGTGGTGGAGAGGCAATTGCAGTAATTTCTACCGATAACAAGATAGATGATAATGTACTTAGTACTATCAAGAAAATACCTTTAGTAATTCAGGCTAAATATGTAGGTTTTAAAGATAAGGAGTATGAATAGTTCTAAAGGACAAATTTGTACTTTTGTATCTAAAAAAAAAATAAATTTAAAAAAAGTAATTAATTTTTTTTCAAGTATACAGAATACAAATGAAATTATTAAATTATCAAATAGAGCATTTGATTTTTATTCAGATCCAATCTCAAAAAAAGAAGAGATAAAAATTAGAAAATTTTGTTATAAAAATAAAATAGATATTTGTATTCAAAATTTAAAAGATAGAAAAAAAAAAATTCTTTTTTCTGACATGGATGCAACAATTATTAAAAACGAAACTTTAGATGATTTAGTAAAAATAGCAGGTACAAAATTAAATATAGATGAAACAAGCAAACTTGCGATGGAGGGAAAAATATCTCTTAAAGAAACATTGTCTATTAGAGTAAATAACTTAAAAGGAAAGTCTGTAAATTTAATTAAAAAAGTTTTAAAAAAAATAAAATTTTCTCCAGGGTCTAAAGTCTTAATAAACACTTTAAATGATCAAGGTTATTATACTTGTTTACTGACAGGTGGTTTTGAACCTATATCAACTTTTGTTAAGAAAAAATTAAGTTTTAAAAAGTGCATAAGTAATAGATTTATTTTAAATAATAAAAAGTTTACCGGTAAATATGTTTCGATAACTGGAAAAAAAAATTCCAAGCTTTTTTATCTAAATAAAATTTGTAGAAAGAAAAAATTTCAAAAAAAGGATATTATATCTATTGGTGATGGTGCTAATGATGTTGGAATGCTTACATCATCCGGATTAGGAATAGGGTATAATGCTCATCAGATAGTAAGAAAAAAAATAGAAAATCAAATATTTTTTACTGACTTAACTACAGTATTGTTTTATTTAGGTATTAAAGAAAGAAATTTCTCTTATTAATTATTAAAGTTTTAAGTACTTCTTTAACATGGTTTTTAACTTTTACATTTTTCCAAATTTTTATAATTTTTTTATTAGGATCAATTAGATATGTTGTTCTCCTTATTCCAAAGAAACTCTTTCCATACATTGATTTTTTACCCCAAGCTTTAAATTTCATAATAATTTTTTTTTTTGTATCGGACAATAGTTCAAACGGGATTTTAATTTTTTTTTTAAATTTTTTATGACTATCTAAATTGTCTGCAGATATCCCGATTATTTCACAATTATTTCTTTTAAATAGCTTATAATTTTTTGAGAAGTCTTTCGCTTGCAAAGTACATCCTGATGTAAGATCTTTTGGATAAAAATATACAACTAAAAATTTATTTTTTATATTTTTGCTTTTGAAAATATTATTTTTAGTAGAAGGGAGATTGAAAGAAGTAAGCCTATTGTTCTCTTTCATTTTTTAAATTTTATTTTCTTCCCATAGTTTTTTCCAGTCCTTAAAGGGAGACAAACCGTAGATTGAGTTGATATTTGTATAGTGAACCGCAACAGAGGGAATAGGAGATATGCAGTATTTTTCTTTATATAAATCATGTAGTGGCTTTTCAAAAGGCAAATGTTCTTGCTTAGTCATTGACATCAATAGATCAAAATAATCTAAAATAATTTTTTTACTTGTTAGAAATGTTACAAGTGTTTCTTCAACAACTCTCCAGTGATACCTGTGTCCTAAAAAAATTTTTGTATTATCAGACTTATTATAAAGATAAGGATAGTCGGTTGGACATATAATTATTTCATCCCTGGCTTGGCTAGATATTTTTTCATAAGTAAATAACATTTCTGATATAGAATAAATTTCATGAAGATAATCGTCTTCAACAAAATAATATAAGTCATAGTTATCATCTCGAGCAATTTCAAAAGATTTTTGAATATTAGCCATATTTGATTGTTGTGTTTTGGATGCTTTATTGTCTACTAAAGATGAAAATGTATTTTTATCAAGGCTAACATAATTATTTTTAATATTAAAATTTTTCAATATTTCATTTATTTTATTTAAATCTTCAGAAGTTGAACCTGAGTCTATTAACGTTATTTTAAAAGGGATATTTGAGTAATCATTTTTTGCATATTGTATGGATTTTAAAATAGAATTTAAACTTCTAAACGTATATTGATTTTTGTTTTCGCTAAATATTCTTTCTTTAGATTGAGTTAGCATATTAATATTTGTACAAAATCTAAAAATTATATGAATTGAATTAATTTTTCTTGTAATTTTAACTTCACCCATTGGTAGTGTAATAGATTTTTTACCAACACTACTTAAGTTTTCATTAAGGAATGAATCCTTAGTTGGAATAGAAAAACTAGATTGATCAATGATTTCAAATCCGAAGAGCCTGCAGATTTTTATAAAAATTTTTTTTAGAATCTTTTTTTTTTGGCTTTTTTGAATTTTCATATAAAATAAAAAATATTATTATATTAAAGTGAAAATAACTTCCTCAAAAAAACTTGTTCAAAATGTTTTACCACACATAGATACTATTGACTCCAGAGAGGTTAAAAAGAGATTAAAAGAAAATAACTCAGTGTTAATAGATATTAGAGATATTAGGGAGTTATGGAGGGAGGGAACGATTATGGGTTCAAAGCATGTTCCTCGTTGTATGTTAGAGTTTTGGCTAGATCCAGAAAGTTCTTATTTTAAAAAGGATATTTCAATTGAAAAAAATCTTATTTTGTTTTGTGCACAAGGCATGCGGTCAGCACTTGCAACAAAGACTCTTAAAGATATGGGATTTGAAAACGTTTGTCACGTTCAAGGGGGTTTTGAAAAGTTAAAAGAATTTGGTTTTGAAATTCAAGAAGTCAAAAAAAAATAGTTATTTTTTTGCTTCATTTAAAACAAATTCTAATCGGTCCTGTCCCCAAAACATCTTTCCATTTACAATAAAAGATGGAACTCCAAAAATACCTTTATTAAAACTATCACTTGTTCTCTTAATTAATTCATCTTTTATTTTTTGATCACTAATTTTGTCAGAAAATAAGTTTAAAAAAGTATTTGTACTTTCGATAAATTTATTAAAAATTTTTTCATCGTTAAGATTTAAAGACTCTACCCAAATTGCCTCAAAGCATTTATCAACAAATTCTTTTAAAGAGTTTTCTTTTTCTGCAATCAAACATGCTCTCATCAAATTAACAGTTCTAATTGGAAAATATCGATTAAATTGATATTTAATCTTATATTTATCTGCCCACATTTTACAATCTTTAATAAGATATTTAGCTTTTGTTGGAATTAATCCTGGGGCTGTAATTCCAGCGAGTTTATGAAGCCCGCCAACCAAAATAGGTAAATAATTTACTTTTTCATTTGCATCTTTTTCATATTTTTTTAATTGTGTATGTGCGAGATATGAATAGGGACTTCCTACATCGAAATAAAAATCAATTTTTTTCATAAATCTTCATTTTGAATATATTAATCTTTATTCAAAAAGCTTTAGCTTTTGTGCAGCTAAAATTCTTAAAATTAAATAAACACCAAGTCCTATCGGTCCCAAGAAGTAAGTTAGAATTAAAGGTAAAATTACAATAAATTGCAAAGCTTTATTTTTTGAAGCGTCATTTGCAATCCATGCACCAATCATTAAGTTTATTGTAAGAAAGTGTATCCAAAAGATTAGGAGTATATTTTTATCTGCAAGAATTTTTTTTAGTGAGTCTAAACCTTTATACAGTTCAAAAGTTTTAAATTTATCAAGAGCATTTGAAAAAAATCCTTCAGATGTATTAAAATAAACGTATACAACATAAAAATATAATGATCCCAAGATTAATGGAGCAAAAACACTATTCACTAATACTTTGGTTCCATTCCAAGAAGGTAGTAGCACTAGCATCAACCAAAATGGTATAACTCCTATATTTGCAAATTGATAAATCATATCTAGAGTAAAAAAATCTTTTATTGAATTCAGCATGTGTTACTTAGAAATATTATACGAAATGAATTAAAACTACAAAGTATACAGTGATAAATAAAGAAGATTTAAAAGAATTAGCTTTAAAATATTTAGATAAATATCAGCCATCAAAAAAAGATCTTAGGATTTATCTTTTTAAAAAAAGTAGAGAAATTCCTTTAGATAATAAGGATAAAACAAAAACATTAGAAGAAATAGATGATGTAATTTTAAGTCTCGAGAAGCTTGGTTTAATAGATGATAAAATCTACTCAGAAATAAAGTCGAAAAACTTTTTAAAAAGAGGCTATTCTATAAACAAGATTAGGTCTGTTCTTATGAAAAAAGGGGTTAATGATAATCTTTTACATAGGACTATAGAGGGAATTTTGAAAGATAATGAGGATCCAGATTTTTATTCTGCAATAAAGCTTTGTAAAAGAAGAGGTATTGGCCCTTATAGGCCAGAGGCAAATAGAAAAATATTTTACATCAAAGATACAGGAGTTCTTGCAAGGTCTGGTTTTAGTTACGAAATTTCAAAAAGAGTACTAGATTTGGGACAAAAAGAGCTCAAGATTTTTGAGAAAAAGTTTTAGATTTTTTTTTTGTTTTTAATAAATAGTTTAATCTCTTTTTTAAAAAAAAATATACGAAAATAAATAATAGTATTCCAAATATAAGAGTTGATAATATAATTAAAGATGCTACTTCAATATTCAAAATAAAGATAACTTTTAATTAGTCTCTAGGTTCAAACTTTTAATTCTTTCTCTTAAAATTTCTATAGGATCAGCAAATAGTTGGGCTTGATTTGTTTTATCTGAAGTTTTGTTTAAATTTAACTTTTCTGTAACCTTAGTTCTTATTTGTGTTTTATTTTTTTCAACTGCATCTAATAAACTTGCAACATTTCTCTCAATACAGATATTATTAATATCACTAAGCTTAAGCTTACAATCTTTCTCTGTTAAACTTGAAAGGGCATGTTCTGATATTTTTTTTCCAGTATTTGACTCAATTACAATATCAGCCAATATAGATGCAACCCTATCTGGCGTTAGTAAAGTTCCACTTAAAGGTGCAGCGCAACTATTCAAAAATATAAAAATTACTAAAAAATTTGTAAGCTTCATAATTAGTAAGTTAAATCTTTTTTATATCGAATCAATATCATAGATGGATTATAGAATTTTTTTTTACCATAGTTTATGATTTTTCCTGAAAAAGTTCTTAAAATAGCACCAGCATTTTCAGCTATTATATGACCAGCCGCAATATCCCATTCTTTTGCCCTGGGTCTTGCAGCGTAAATATCATATTCACCTGCTGCAATTAGGCAAAACTTAAGGGAGCTAGAGCATTTTTTGAAAGTTTTAACTTTAAATTTTTTATAAATATTTAATATAGTTTTTGAGGGTTTATAAGAGTTTGAGAGTGCTTTAACGTTTTTTCTTTTTAAATAAATCTTTGAATTTAATCTTTTTTTTTTATTTTTAAAAAACTCATAACTTTTATTTTTTTCATAAGTAAAAAACAATCTACCTATTTTAGGAGCATAGATTATTCCAAGTACTGGTTTTTTATTAATTATAAGCGCTGCGTTTAAAGTATATTCTTTTTTTCCAGCAATATATTCTTTAGTTCCATCAATTGGGTCAAGTAGCCAAAAACTTTTATATTTAAAATTTATTATCGAAACAGAATTTTCTTCAGAAACAATTGGAATACTTGGGGTTAGTTTTTTTATTTCTTTTTGGAGGACTCTATCAACTTCAAGATCACCATTTGTAACTGGGGTGTTGTCGTTTTTTATATAAACTTTTAAATTATTTTTTTTTAGATTTAATGTTTTTTTTCCAATATTAATAAAAACAGGAAGTAATTTTTCAATTATTTTTTTTTTACTAATTTTTTGCACTTATTTTTTCTAGTAAGATTTTATCTGCAATTATTGTTTTTTTACCTACATTTTCAAAGTTTACAGTAACTTTGTTATTAATAATTGATTGAATTTGACCAATTCCCCAGTCTTTATTTTCTGGATTTATCACCAAGTCTCCAGGTTCGTAATCAAAAATCATTTTTTATTTATTAATTATTTTTATTGTATTAAGTTTAAATAAATGAACTTTCAAACAGAAACCATTCAAAAATCGAATCTTTTTAACATTGATAAAGCAGCATCTGAGTTAGTCGTTGTTGTTGCGATGTCAGGCGGGGTAGACTCTTCAGTTGTTGCTGCACTTATGAAAAAACATGGTTATAAAGTTATTGGAATAACTTTACAGCTTTTTGACTACTCTGGAATTGAAAAGAAACCAGGAACATGTTGCGCAGGGCAAGATATTTATGATGCTAAAAGAGTTTGTGAAAAGTTAGATATTGATCACTATGTTTTTAACTATGAAAATAAATTTAAAAATGAGGTAATTAATACTTTTGTTGATTCCTACTTAAAAGGAGAGACGCCAATACCTTGTGTAAATTGTAACCAAACAGTTAAATTTAGAGATTTACTCCAAGCATCAAAAAACTTAAATGCTGACGCTTTAGTAACTGGTCATTATGTCAAAAAAATTATTAAGAATGGTAAGTCAATGATGTATCGACCTGAAGACTTATCAAGAGATCAGACGCATTTTTTATTTTCAACAACTCAAGAACAATTAGATTATATTTTTTTTCCTTTAGGAGATATTTCAAAAGAGGAAACACGATTAATTGCAAGGAAACTCGATTTAATAGTTGCTGATAAAGCCGATAGTCAAGATATATGTTTTGTTCCAAACGGAAATTATGCCTCAGTAATCCAAAAGCTTCGTCCTGATGCAAACTCTCCGGGTAATATTACAGATACAGATGGAAATATTTTAGGTAAACATGATGGAATAATTAATTTTACTATAGGTCAAAGAAGAGGAATTAAATTAAACAGTAACGAACCCTACTATGTAATAAAGCTACAGCCAGAAACTAGCACTGTTGTAGTTGGCAGAAAAGAGGATTTAAGGATAAAAAAACTAAATATTAAAAATCTAAATTATTTATCAAATCCAAATTTAGATTTTAATGAAGAAATTTATTCAAGAGTAAGATCCTCAGGAAAGTTATTAAAATCAAAATTTAACGCAAAAACAAACGTAGTATCTCTTTTAGACCACGACTATGGCATTTCACCTGGGCAGGCGTGTGTTTTTTATAAACCCGATAGTATTGGAACTAGGGTTCTAGGTGGTGGTTGGATAGAAACTACAGAATAGAGTTATCTTTTCTTATTTTTTCTTCTGTTTCTTCTTTTTTTTGATCCAACTTTTCTTCGACCTCGATGTTTTTTTGGATAAGCCATAAGAAATATTTATATTTATATTTTTAAAAACTCAATATTTTTAAAGAATATTTGATTTTTTTAAAAATTTGTAGTTTAAAACCTTGTGGAATTTAGGGAAAACAAAGAAAACTTAAATGGTTCTTATACTCAAATGAGGAAAGCTAATTATTTTCATCTTTTTCAAGAAAAGGAAAAAATTAAACAAATTGAAAAAAAAAATAATTACAAAAAAATAGCTTTAATTTCTTTTTTATTAGTTATCGGACTTATTATTGCTTTAATAAAGTAAATGTTTATTCAGCGTTTTGAGGAAATAACAATCCTCACAAACGGAGTTAAATTAATTTCACTTACCGACCAGATTGAAAAATTTGTAAAAAGCTCAGAGATAGAAAATGGCATTTTAAACCTATCAATCTTACATACTAGCGCCTCATTAATTATTCAGGAAAATGCTGATCCAGATGTTCAAAAAGATTTAATTAATTTTTACGATAAATTAGCCCCGATGAACAACGATCTTTATATACATAGCACTGAGGGAAAGGATGATATGCCAGCCCATATCAAGAGTTCTCTTACAAATACAAATTTAACTTTAAGCATTAAAGGTTACAAAGTTCAGCTTGGAACGTGGCAAGGAATTTTTTTATTTGAGCACAGACTTGAAAGACAAAAAAGGAAAGTCTTTTTACATATAATTGGTGAAAAATAAAAAGCGATACATTGATAAGTTTAATGTAAATTGTTAAATAGAAATAATGGCGGGATAGCTCAGTTGGTTAGAGCGCAGGACTCATAAGCCTGAGGTCCCCAGTTCAATTCTGGGTCCCGCTACCAATAAATTTAATTGCTTGATTTGGCCTATCAATATCTTCATAAATAAAATCACTTACTTTCTTGTTTTTTGTTAGCTTTGAGAATTTTTTGAAGGTATCTTTTTTTGAGTATTGTACTTTTGGAAAAATATCATCTATCCATTTATCTTTTGAAGCAAAAAGACAAAAACCGCCATCTTTAGTTCTAATGAAATAGTTATTGTAATAATTTAGCATTTTAACTGAATTTTTTATATCTTCTGCTTTCAATTCAGGAGTATCAGTTCCTATAAAAATAATTTTTTTGAATTTAAATTTAAAAAATTTATAGATTTTTTGCATTGCTAAACCTAAATTTTTTTTAGAAATTAAAATTTTTGAAAAATTATTAAAATATTCTAATGATTGTTTTTTTAGATTAGTTATTTGTAAAGCTAAAACAAAACTTGAAGAGTTTATTTTTTTTATTTCTGTAAATGTTTTTTCCTGAAGATATTTATTAAGCTTATTTACTGTGCTATTTGAAAGTTTTGATCTTAAACGACTTTTCGAGTCTTTTGAAAAAGGGAATTTGGTAAATACAATAATAATATAATCAATTTTAAGAAATTTTATATTTTTTAAAAAAAAATTTATCATCTGTAAAAATGTTTTATAAAAATAGATGAAAGTTAAAAAAATATGACCTTTTTTTATATATTTTCTTTCTGAACTTATTATTGAGTGAGGCAAAATATTTATTTTAACCTTTTTGCATACCGATCTAATTATAAATTCATGATCTTCAGCCTCTTGCAATCTTTCATCGAACATATTCACGTAAAAAAAAATATCTTTGGTCATAAGATAAGATTGATCACCAAAAGGATTTTTTAAAATTTTTGATCTTAAATTTGCTCCTATATAATTTAATAAAAATTTTTTATTTTTAAATTTTAATTTAAACGAATTAATTTTTGTAAGATCAATTTCTTTAATAAAATTACTTGGAATGTCTAAAATTTTTGAGTCTAAATGAATAAACCAAAGTAGTTCATTTTCTGCTAAATAAGCGCCAAAATTTAGACATTTAGCTCTATTTGAATTCTTTATAAAATAAACTTTAGATATTTTTTTAATAATATTTATATTTTTTTTAACAAAATCATTTTTAGAACTTCCTACAAATATTATTTCATAATTTTTAAATTTTTTTTCTATATCAAATAATAAGCTAATATCTTTTTCATTTTGACTAAAGGGTATTATTATAGAAAGTTTAATCAATATTAGTGACCAGGAAGTTTAACAAGAGATACGGCCTCAACTCTTGCTTTTCTTAACTTATTTGATCCCCCTAGGTCTTTCAAATCAACAATTGAAACAAATAACTTTAGGCTTCCGCCTAACTTTATAATTAATTTTTTTGATGCCATTGCTGTTCCGCCTGTTGCAATTAAATCATCTACTAAAGCAATTTTTTCTTTTTTTTTTATACTATCTTTATGAATTTCTAGAGTATCAAAACCATATTCTAATTTATATTTTTGGGCATATTTTTTAAAAGGAAGTTTCCCTTTTTTTCTAATAGGTACAAAGGGTAAATTTAGCTTGAATGCAACTGCAGCACCAATAATAAATCCTCTAGCTTCAATACCTGCAATTTTTGAAATTTTTTTTTTTTTACAGATTTTAGAAATTCTATTTATGCAATATTTAAAAGCATTAGCATTATTAAAAATAGTAGTTACATCTCTAAAAAGAATTCCTTTTTTTGGATAATTTGGGATAGAACGAATATATTTATTTAAATTCATGAAAAATACATCTTAACTTTATTGTAAATAAAAATGCAAAATATTTTGGCAATTATAGGAGGAAGTGGTCTTTATAAGATTAGTTCATTTAAAAATACAAAATGGATAAATGTAAAGTCTTTATTTGGAAAGCCTTCTGATAGTATTTTAGAGATTATAAGTAACAATAAAAAAATTTATTTTTTACCGAGGCATGGAAGAAATCATCAAATTTCACCTTCCAATATTAATTATAGAGCTAATATTGACGTTTTAAAAAAACTTGGAGTTACTGATTTGATATCAATTTCTGCCGTTGGATCCTTAAGAAAGGATCTTCCGCCAGGAAAATTTGTTCTTGTTGATCAGTTTATTGATAGAACTTTTTTAAGAAAAAAAACTTTTTTTGATGAAGATATAGTTGCTCACGTTTCTCTTTCAAAACCTGTATCTAAAGGGCTTGTAAAAGCATGTGAGGCATCACTTAAAAAAAAAAAAATTTCCTTTATTTCAGGGGGAACATATTTAGCGATGGAAGGTCCTCAATTTTCAAGCAAAGCAGAGTCAAATCTTTATAGATCCTGGAAAGCAGATGTGATTGGAATGACTAATATGCCAGAGGCAAAGTTAGCAAGAGAAGCTGAAATTCGTTACGCATCAGTTGCTATGGTTACAGATTATGATTGTTGGCATCCTAATCATGAAGATGTTGATGTTGAAATGATTATTAAAATTATGCATGAAAATGCATTTAAGGCCCAGAAATTTGTTGTTGATATTATTAAAAATTTTGAAAATTTTATTGATTCAAATGATCCAGCAACAAAATGTCTTGATACAGCAATAATTACAAATAAAAAATATTGGTCAAAAAAAAGTAAAAAAAAATTAAAGAATATAATTGGTAGGTTTTTAAAATAATGTTTAAAGTAGCTTGTGTTCAATTAACATCTAGTAATGATGTTTATTCAAATTTAGAAAAAGTTTCTAATTTAATATATTTAGCTTATAAAAAAAAATCTCATTTAATAATTACTCCTGAAAATACATCTTTATTTACTCAGGACTTCGATGAATTGGCCTCCAAAGCAGAGACAATGAAAGAAAATTTTTTTTTAAGTTCTATAAGTAATCTTGCATTAAGTTATAGAAAATGGATTTTGATTGGTTCACTTCCTATAAAATTAAATAATAAAAAAATTGCAAATAGGTCTGTTTTATTTAACCCTAAAGGTAGAATTCAAAATTATTATGACAAGATGCATATGTTTGACGTTAGAATTTCAAAAACAGAGATTTATAATGAGTCAAAAAAATTTTTACCAGGTAGTAAAAAAGTTATAGCAAATCTTCCATGGGGAAAGTTAGGAATGAGCATATGTTATGACATTCGATTTCCTAATATGTTTAGAGAATACGCAAAAAAAGGAGCGATATTTTTAACAGCTCCATCTGCATTTACCAAAAGTACAGGTGAACGACACTGGCATATTTTATTAAAAGCAAGAGCAGTAGAAAATTTTTCATATGTTTTTGCAGCAGCGCAAACAGGTAAACATTATAACGGCAGAATGACATATGGACATTCAATAATGATTTCTCCAGATGGAAAAATTCTATCAGAAAAAAAAAATGGAGAAGGAATTATAACTGCATTAATTGACGAAACATTACCTATGCAGTTAAGAAAACAGATACCAAGTTTAAAAAAATAATTAGTATTTTTTATAACTTTTTACTTCTTTTATATTTGAGCCTGCAGATGTGTTGATACTATTTTTAATTTTAGCTCGAAGATCATTATTAATGTATACAGATCGAGCTAAAAAAATAAATTTATCACTAAAGTTTTTGTTTCTTTCACAATCTCTAATTTGATCTTCTATTTTCCATAATTTTTCATTTATTTTTTTTAAGTTTTTATAGGCTTTTGAAATATTCTTTCTTTTAAATAAATTATTATCTTTAGCCGTTAGTAAAAGTGATGAAAGTTCATTTCTTACGTTCTTATTTTTCTTTTTATCTTTAATTTTATTTTTTTTGATTTCTAGAATTGATATTTTATCAAGTAATTCACCAGCAGAAATCTCAGAAAAAATTTTTTTTGTAATTTTCATGATTCATCAATAATGTTCTTTTAAGCCAGATGTCAAATATATTGCTAATAAAACACGGATCTCTAGGTGATGTTGTGCAAGCATCAGGAGTAATTCAAGACATAAAGGATTACCATAAAAACGATAAATTATTCATACTCACATCTCCAGAATATATTAATTTTTTTAAACAATGTCCGTATATTGATAATGTTTTAGTAGATGAAAGAAAATCACGTTTAAATATTTTCTATCTTTTAGATTTAAAAAAAAAAATTAATTCACTCAATTTTTTAAAAATATACGATCTTCAAAACTCAAGCAGAACTAATTTTTATAAAAAATATCTCTTTAAGTCTAATTGGTCTTCAGCAAAAGATATTAAGGATAATAATCTTAATGATCCAGTGTTAGTTAGATTTGAAAAACAATTAAAAGTATCGGGCATTAAAACTAAACATACTCTGAGGCCAGATTTAAGCTGGATGTTACTCCATTCAAGCGATTATAGAATTAATACTTTTAAAAAATATGTTCTTTTACTTCCTTTTTGTTCAAAAAAATTACAACATAAAAAATGGCCTTACTTTAAAGAGTTTATTCAAATTTTAAAATCTAGTAACTTAAACTTAGATATTGTAGTTGCGCCAGGACCGGGTGAAGAAAAAGAAGCAGAAAACTTTGGAGTCACCGTTGCAACTCATAACAATAAATTTATAGATTTATTTCAACTAGCCTCATTAATAAAAAATTCTTTTTTTGTTGTTGCAAATGATACCGGACCAGCACATATGGCTGCACACCTTGGTGTTAGAGGGGTTGTTCTTTTTGGGTCACATACAAGTCCAGATAAAGTATCTATTGAAAGAGAAAAGTTCATTGCGCTTCAAGTAGATGACCTAAAGTCACTTACTGCAGACAAGGTATTCGGATTAATTAAAAGCTCAATTATGAATTAATAATTTTTTTATAGTCTTTTATAATATTTTCCCAATAAAATTGTTTTGAAAATTCTTTGGCATTTTTACCAAGTGTTAAATATTTTTTATTTTCAATCATTAGTTTTATATTCTCATAAATTTCTTCTAAATTATTTCCATCACACAAATAACCTGTTTCTCCATGCTTAATTGCATCTGATGCTCCACCATCTTTTCCTCCTATGGATGGTATTTCATAACTTGCTGCCTCAATGTAACTTATTCCAAATCCCTCAATAGATTTACCCTCAATTCTTGATGGCATTAAAAAAAAATTTGAATTTTTAATAAGAGCATTTTTTAAGCCTTGAGATATTTCTTTAAAAAAAAGCACATGATTTTCTAAACCGGTTGATCGTACAATGTTTTTAAGTGTATCCTCCTCATCACCATTTCCAATAATTACATACTTAAATGAGGGGTAAATCGACTTTATATTCTTTAAGGCTAATATTGAAAAATCAATACCTTTTCTCTTATCAAATCTCCCAACCGTAATAATCTTAATACTTGCATCTTCAAATATTTTTTTTGATTCTAAGTCTTCGTTATTTGAAATTTCATTAGGCTTATGAATTCCAGGATGAATAACTATTATTTTTTTTTCTTCAATTCCAAGATTAATCGCTAATTTTTTCGTAAAATGAGAGTTTGCAACAATAATGTTAGCTTTTTTAAATGCCAGAAGCATTCTTTGGTTAAGGGTTGAGTTTCTTTCATGATTAATTTCTTTGCCATGAATAAGACAAATAATGCCAATTGTTTTTGCAATCTCATCAGGAATTCGCTCTATACTTTTCCAGTGGTCAGCAATAATTTTTTTGAATTTATTTTGTCTAATAATTTCTTTTAAAAAATTTATTTTTCTTAATTTTTTTAAAAACTTAAAACCTCCAAATCTAAAAATCTTATAATTTTTATTATCATCATAAGATTTATCCCCAACAAATTTATCTGCTAAAACTATAGTTTGATAATCTAAGCTAAGTGTTTCCGCTAAGCCTCCCATTAGACTTTGCATTCCACCAATCTCGGGCGGAAAACTTCTAGTTGCTATCAGAAGCATTTAGCTATTTTTCCACTTAATATTGCAACCCATGCTTGGAAATTGTTTTTGTGGGCCTTTTGAGGTTTTTGAAATTTCTTTCATAGCAAGTAAAAGTTCGCTTTGGCCATTTAATTCTGGTTTTAAGTTGTTAAGTTTTCTAATTCTTCCTCTATACTGGAGTTCATCAGATTTATTATATCCAAAGAAATCAGGTGTACACACCGCTCCATACTTTTTTGCAACCTCCTGGGTTTCATCAAAAAGATAAGGAAAATTAAAATTATGTTTTTTTGAAAATTTAATCATATTTTCAAAACTATCTTCAGGATATTCGATTACGTTATTAGACATTATTGCAACTGATTTAATATCTTCTTTTAAAAGAGTATTAGTAACTATAACAATTTCATCAATCACCGCTTTAACATACGGACAGTGATTACATATAAACATTATAAGAGTTCCATTTTTACCTTTTAAGTTTTCTAATGAAGCAAGCTTTTCATTTGTAGACTTCAATTTGAATGCATGAATTTTTTCACCGAAATTACAAATGGGAGTTTCGATTAAAGCCATTTATATATTTTACTATTTACTATTTTTGTTATGAATAAGGCATGATTTATCAGCTAGGAAAAAAAAGTGTAACAAAAAATAAAAATTGCTGGGTGGCTCCTAATGCGAGTGTCATCGGAGATGTAACTTTATCTAAAGATGTAAGCATATGGTTTAATGCTGTATTACGGGGTGATATAGAAAATATTTTTATAGGCGAGGGTAGTAACGTTCAAGATAACTGCGTTCTTCATACAGACAAGGGCTATCCTTTAAAGATTGGATCTTACGTAACCGTTGGTCATCTTGTTATGTTACACGGCTGTACAATTCACGATAATAGTTTGATTGGTATAGGATCAACTATTCTAAATAAAACAGTCATTGGAAAAAATTGTATTGTGGGTGCTAATTCTTTAATACCAGAAGGTAAAATAATTCCTGACAACTCCCTTGTTATAGGTAGTCCAGGAAAAGTAATACGTGAACTAAAACCTGAAGAAATTAAGGGTATAAGAGAAAATGCTGAACACTATGTTGAAAATTGGAAAAAATACTTAAACGATCTTAAATAAAATCTAAGGCATCATCCAAACACTATTATTTTTATCAAGATCAAATTTTGCTCTTCTATGGCCTTGTGAGGCAAGATATAGCCATTCGAATGTTTTAATTTTGCTCTCAATTACACAAAAATTTTTATATCCTGTCTCACTTTCTTCCTTTGTAGGTAAGTTGCTTTCAAAATCTTTAGATAAATTAGATGCAGACTCTTCAAGAAATTCACCTGGAGCCTGAGAAGATAAGTAGCATTTTCGACTTATTATTTGTGTTTTTTCCCATGCATCTTTTGTAATTGTATTATTAAAATTAACAACTGCTACACCTTCAGCTCTAACCTGAATTTTTCTTTTTTTACTATAAAAAACAAAATAAATTTTTTTATTTTCTTTCAGCGATGAAACTTTTGCAGATCTAATATCTGTATGAAATCTTAAAATATTTTTATCTCTAAAAGCACCTCGTAAAACTACAATCCTTCCATCTGCCTCATTATTCTTGCTTACGATGACCACAGGCAGTCTAAAGTCTTCGTTTCTATCAACAACTCCTCTTTCAAGAAGTTTCCAAATTTCATCTAAAATTAAGTCTTTGTTATCGTAGTAACTTGGGATATTTTTCAGACTATTACTTATTTTTTTTAAGCAAGGTTATTAAACTTGATGTATCAAATCTTTTACCACCTTTTTTTTGAACCTCGCCATAATAACTATCTATAATTTTAGTTATAGGCAATTCAGATCCGTTATTCTTTGCTTCATCTAATGCAATCCCTAAGTCTTTTCTCATCCAATCAACAGCAAAACCAAAGTCAAACTTGTTATCAAGCATTGTTTTATATCTATTTTCCATTTGCCATGATTGTGCAGCACCCTTTGAGATTACCTCAATTACATCTTCCATGTTTAGACCGGCGTTTTGACCAAATCTAATACCCTCAGAAAGACCTTGCACTAAACCAACTATACAAATTTGATTTACCATTTTAGCAAGCTGTCCGCTTCCAGAAGGGCCTAAGAGCTTCATTTTTTTGCTATAACATTTAATTACATCTTGAGCCTTATCAAAATCTTTTTGTTCTCCACCAATCATCACTGTAAGTTGTCCATTTTCTGCACCTGCTTGACCTCCTGATACTGGAGCATCAAGAAATCCAAATCCTCTATTTTTTGCTTCCTTGAATAATTCCCTTGCAACCTTTGCAGAAGCTGTTGTGTTATCGATAAAAACTGAACCCTTTTTAACACCATGGAATGCTCCATGTTCTCCAAGCGTTACTTCTTTCAAGTCATTATCATTTCCAACACATGCAAATATAAATTCTGATCCCTCTGATGCTTCTTTTGGAGTTTTTTTAAAATTACCATTGAATTCTTTTGCCCACTTTTCAGCCTTACTAGTTGTTCTGTTATAGACTGTAACATCGTGTCCTGCTTTTTTTATATGCCTTGCCATAGGATATCCCATCACTCCTAGGCCTAAAAAAGTTGCTTTTGCCATTATTTTATTACCCTCTTAATTCATTAGATTTTTTTTGATTCCCTTAAAAACTTGATTTATTTAAGACTAATGAATACAAGGGTCAATTCAAATTATGGCAAGAGTTACCGTTGAAGACTGTTTAGAAAAAATTGATAATCAATACGACTTAGTTATTCTTGCAAAAGAAAGAACACTTCAACTTGGTGTTGGCGATGCAGCTAAAGTTCCACAAGATAATGACAAAAGAACAGTAGTTTCTTTAAGAGAAATAGCCGAAGGTGAAATCAAAGTTAAAGATTTAGAAGAGTCAACAATTGATAGAATGCGAGATCATCCCGATGATGCAGTTGAACAAGAAGATTTCGATAGTCCAGAAGGTGATGCATTTGAGGAGTTATATCAAGGTGAAGTATCTAAATCTGGTCAGCCTATATTACCTTCGAAACGATCAAGAAAAGTTCCGGATGCGAAAGCAGGCACAGAAGCATCAGAAGATTTAGATGATGCAGATGATGACGTAGAAGAAGATAAAATCATAGAAGCAGAAGCTTCAGATGAAAAAGTAAAAGAAAATTCTTAGTTCTTTTTAATTTTAAACTCTTTCAGTAATTTAGTTCTATGCTGATCTAAATCAGGTATTAGACCTCGTGTTTTAGAGTCCTGATAATTAGAGAACTTTATTGGATTTCCTGCCATTTTAAATTTTCCAATTTTTTTATGATAAGAGCTTACAACCATGTTTCTAGATTTTATCTGTGGATTTTCGACAGCTTGTTTAATGTTATAAATTGGCCCACAAGGTATACTTTTTTTTGTAAAAATTTTTAACCACTCATTAGTTTTTTTTTTAATCAAGTGCTTTTCAAGTATTTTTTTTAGATCATCAGCATGTTGATTTCGAAATTTATTGTTTATATATCTTCTATCTTTAAAAAGATTTCCACATTGTAGAGTATTACATAAATTTTCAAATAATTTATCGTTGCCAGCTGCAATAATTATATAACTATCTTTTGTTTTATAAGCCTCAAAAGGTGTGATAGATGGATGGCGTGATCCCATAGGTTTTGGAATTTCACCACTACTAAAATATCTTGCTATTGCATTTTCCAGGATAGCAATTTGACAATCAAGCATAGACACATCAATTTTACATCCTTTGCCTGTTTTTTTTCTATCATATAAAGCGGCGTTAACTCCAATTGCTGTAAAAAGACCTGCAGTAATATCTCCAATGGAAGTTCCAACTCTTGTTGGTTTTCCATCCGGTTGTCCAGTTACACTCATTAGCCCACCCATACCTTGAACAACCATATCATAGGCAGGAAGTTTTTTTAGGGGTCCGGTTTGACCAAAACCCGATGCAGACGCATAAATAAGTTTTGGATATTTTTTATGTAGTACGTTCCAAGAATACCCCCATTTATCAAGTGTGCCTGGTCTAAAGTTTTCTACCAAAACATCTGATTTCGCTAAAATTTTTTCAAAAATTTTTTTATCTTCTAAGTTTTTTAAATTTAAAGCTATACTTTCTTTGCCTCTATTAAGAGACATAAAATATGCTGAATAGTTTTTTATAAAAGGTCCAAAGCTTCTACTGTCATCACCTGTCCTTGGAGCTTCAACCTTAATCACTCTTGCTCCAAGATCAGATAAAACCATGGTACAGTAAGGTCCAACTAAAACTCTTGTTAAATCTAATACTATAATGCCTTTTAAGGGACCTTTCATATTTCGATAGTATATTGACAATTTTATTTTTTCAAATGACAATCAAAATTATAAATTAATAGGGAGTGTAAAATCAAAATATGAAAATAAAAACTTTTTTATCGTTGTTTGTTAGTTTTTTTTTATTACTAGCAACATCAACAACTTTTGCACAAATTGTTCTTAAAGCATCGCATCAGTTTCCAGGCGGAAAAGGTGACGCTAGAGACGAAATGCTTTTATTGCTTGCAAAAGAGGTTGAAACAGCAAACGTCGGTGTGAAAATACAAGTATATCCTGGCCAGTCGCTTTATAAAGCTATGGAGCAATATAAACCATTAATGGAAGGTCAGCTTGATCTTGTATCTTTACCATTGGACTATGGTGCTGGATTTGTTCCAGAATTCAGTATTACTTTAATGCCAGGCCTAGTTAAAAATCATGCTCATGCGCAAAGACTAAATGTCTCTCCGTTCATGCAAGACATTAAAAAAATGATAAATAATCAAGGGGCAATAGTTTTAGCTGATGCTTGGTTTGCAGGTGCGTTTGCATCAAAGAAAAATTGTGTAACAAATCCTGAATCCATGAAAGGTCAAGTGACTAGAGCAGCTGGCCCTATGTTTGAAGAAATGTTAGTTGGAGCAGGAGCGTCTATTTCTTCAATGGCTAGTTCGGAAGTGTATCAAGGTTTGCAAAGTGGTGTATTAAATGCGGTTAATACAAGTTCGCAAAGTTTTGTATCATTTAAACTTTTTGAACAGGTTAAATGTATTACACCTCCTGGAAACTATGCTCTGTGGTTTATGTATCAGCCAATTTTAATGTCAAAAAAATCATTTGATAAGTTAAACGCAAAGCAAAAAGAAGTAATTTTAGCTGCGGGAAAGAAAGCTGAGCAATACATTGCAAAAGAGTCGGCAAAATTAGATAGCGAGATGGAAAAAGTATTTAAGGAAAAAGGTGTTCAGATTCATCAAATGACTGAAGCTGACTTTAATGCTTGGATAGCACTTGCTAAAAAAACATCTTATAAAAAGTTTGCTGAAAAAGTAAAAGATGGTGATAAACTAATTGCTAAAGCATTAGCAGTTAAATAAATAAATTTAAATTTACTGGCAGATAATACAGTCTGCCAGTAAATCAAATCCTAATGTTTGCTTTTATAAAGCTGATTCATTCACTATCAAAAATTTGTGGAATAATTTCTACAATCCTTATTGCATCTGCAGTATTAGTTACAACTCAGATGGTAGTTGTTAGATATATTTTTAAAATGAATACTGTCTGGCAAACAGAATATGTAATCTTTTCTTTAGCTGCAGCAACATTTATTGGTTCTCCTTATGTTTTGCTAAAAAAAGGACATGTAAATGTTGATCTTATTCCATACTATTTAAGTGAAAAAGGTAAAAATATTTTAGCAATATTTGCAGCAATTTTAGCTTTAATTTTTCTATTTTTTTTATTTTATTCCAGCATGCAGTTGTTTTCACATTCTTGGGTAAAAAATGTTAAAACTCCGACCATCTGGGCTTTGCCTTTGTGGAAAGTATATATATTTCTGCCCGTTGGAATTGGTATTTTAATTCTACAATATTTAGCAGATATTTTTTCTGTAATTTACAAATATGAAGTTAAGTAATTAAAATATATGGAACCTCTAACTTTAGCTTTGTGGATAGTTGTTGCAACCTTGGCCGTACTTGCAACAGGTATACCAATAGCGTTTGGTTTAGCTTTAGTTTCAACAGTTTTTTTTTTAGCTATTGAAGGGTTTGGAAGAGTACCTCTTTTAGCAGAACAGTTTTGGAATGGATTACAAGATTTTGGAATTGTAACTATTCCAATGTTTTTACTTATGGGTATTGCTGTTGCTGCATCACCTGCTGGCAAGGATCTTTATTCTGCTCTTGATCGTTGGTTAAATAAAGTTCCGGGTGGTTTAATTGTATCAAATCTTGGTGCCTGCTCTATTTTTGCTGCCCTCTGCGGGTCGTCACCAGCAACGTGCGCTGCAATTGGTAAAATGGGAATTCCTGAAATGAGACAAAGGGGATATTCCCCAGAACTTGCAACAGGGACAATTTGTGCAGGCGGTACTTTAGGCATTTTAATTCCACCAAGTATCACAATGATAATTTATGGAATTTCAACGGGAACATCAATTGGAAAGTTATTCATAGCAGGAATCATCCCTGGAATTATGCTTACATGTTTATTCATGATTTGGGCTATTTTTTATTCTAAAATTAATAAAGAGGGCACAGAAAAAGTTAAAGTAATAGAATATTCATGGAAACAGAGATTTGAAATCTTACCAAAAATAATTCCATTTTTTTTATTAGTGGTTAGCGTTCTTTATGTGCTTTACGGTGGGATCGCAACTCCTAATGAAGCCTCAGCTGTTGGTGCGCTAGTAAGTGTTATCTTGGTTGCAATAATTTATAAAATGTACAAGTTTAAGCATATTTGGGCAATCCTTGAGGAGTCAATGAAAGAAAGTGTGATGTTGATGTTGATTATAGCGGCATCTTTTCTTTTTAGTTTTATCTTGTCTAATCTTTATATTACTCAAACTTTAGCAAAGGAAATGGTTGAGATTGCAACTAATAAATGGGTTTTAATGCTGTATATAAATATATTTTTACTGATTGTTGGCTGTTTTTTACCACCTGTTGCAATCATATTGATGACCGCGCCTATTCTTTATCCGATAGTTACAGCCGCAGGTTTTGATCCTATATGGTTTGGAGTTATTATGACAATTAATATGGAAATTGGTCTCATCACTCCACCTGTTGGACTTAACTTGTTTGTCATCAAAGGTATAGCCCCTGATATTTCAATTAATAAAATTCTAAAGGGATCATTTCCATTTGTTTTATTAATGATTTTACAAATAATATTACTCTGCATTTTTCCTGAAATTGCAACCTGGCTTCCACAAACTGTAATAAAATAAAAGTGCTAAGCTTAAAGCGTTTTTTATCCTTTGTTGCAGACAAAGGAAAAAAAATTTTTTCAAGTTTATTAATAAAAAAAAAAGAGAATATTAACCATACAATTGATTTATGTGACCAATTACTTGGAGAAGATGGGGTGGTATCAGCAATTACAATTGCACGTGAGTTTTGGATTAATTATGAAAGGCTAATTTTAGAAGAAAAAGAAAATTTTTTTTTAGATATTAATAAAAAATATAGGCCTAACTATTCAGTGATAAATGAAATAGCTGGAAAATTTTCCTCAAATCCAAATGAAAAAAATAGAGAAATTTTAAGTGAAGCAGTAGAAGGAAAAAGACAGGAGCTTATAAGAAGATTAAATATGGCTCCAAATGGTACTCAATACCTTGTGCATATGCGTGAAGACTTATTATTTTTTTTACGAAAGCATGAAGTTTTAAAAAGTTTAGATTATGATTTTAGACATCTTTTTAGATCTTGGTTTAATCCTGGTTTTTTAAAGCTCATAAGAGTTCAGAAAAATACTGATCCAGATATTTTAGATAAAATCATAAAATATGAACGTGTTCATGAAATTAAAAATATGGAATCACTTTATAGAAGGCTTGAAAATGACAGATTGTTTTATGCTTTTCTCCATCCAATAGTTGATAAAGAGCCCTTAATTTTTGTACAAGTTGCCTTAACCAAAGGGATTGGTAAATCTATCCAAGAGATTACGGAGGGTGCGGTTGAAAGTTTAGATGATAACGATACCGCAACTTTTTATTCAATAAGCAATTCAAGTGAGGGTTTACAAGGAATAACGCTTGGAAATTTTTTAATAAAAAGGGTTGTGTTTGAAATTCAGCAAATACTTCCAAAGATTAAAAATTTTTATACATTGTCACCCATAACTGGATTTGCTGATTGGTTCTTAAAACAAGATAATCAAAAACTAGATAAAATCTTAAATAAAAATCTAAATAAATTAAATTTTTTAAGAGACAATCCCGAAATAGTTAATTTAGATATTTCAAAGATTAAAGAAAATGAGAAATTAATAAAAGATTTAGTTCTACATTATCTTATAAATGAAAAAACAGGAAAGAAACCAGCAAATGGAGTTGCAAATTTTCATTTGAATAATGGAGCCATAATTTTTGATATTGTGGTAAATGGTGATTTATCTCAAAAAGGTTTGAAAGATTCTTTTGGTTTAATGGTAAATTATTTTTACGATAATGATAAAATTCTTCAAAATCATTTAAATTTTGTTAAAAATGGAAAAATTTCAATATCAGAACAACTTAAAAGCTATGTCAAAAATTAATAGAAAAGTCTGTGTTGCACCAATGATGGATTGTACCGATAGACATGCGAGATATCTTTTACGGCTGATAAGTAAGAATGTGATGCTTTATACAGAAATGATAGCAACTGGTGCAATTTTAAAGGGAAGGCAAAAAAATATTCTTGATTTTAATTTATTTGAAAAACCTGTTGCGTTACAGCTAGGCGGATCATCTCCTAGCGAGTTAGCAAGATGTTCTAAAATTGGAGAAGATTATGGTTATGATGAAATTAATTTAAACCTTGGTTGCCCAAGTAAAAAAGTTCAAAAAAATAAATTTGGGGCATGTTTGATTAAAGAACCACAACTCGTTGCTGATTGTCTAGCGGCAATGGTTAATTCAACAAAGTTACCAGTTACAGTAAAGACTAGGATAGGTTTTGATAATGTGGAAGAATTTGATTATTTAAATACATTTATAAGAACTATTGCAAAAACAGGTGTTAAAACAATAATTCTTCATGCAAGAAAAGCAATTCTTAGTGGTTTAAGTCCAAAAGATAATCTTAGAATACCAAAGCTGAACTATGAGATTGTTAAAGAAATTAAAAATAAGAACCAAGATCTAGAAATTATTATTAATGGAGGAATTAATACTACTGAACAAATTAAAGAGCATTTAAAAAATGTTGATGGGGTAATGATTGGAAGATCAATTTATCATTCACCTTATTTTTTAGCAGATATCGAAAGGGACATTTTCTTTAATACCAATATACTTTCTAGAGAAGAAATAATTAACTTAATTACAACATACTGTTTAGGTGAAGCTTCTAAAGGCACTCAAATTAATCAAGTTATGAGACATACGGTTGGATTATTTCATGGTGCGAAGGGTGCAAATAACTGGAAAAGATACTTAAGTGAGAACCTTCTTGTTAGAAATGCTGATATTAACAAAATTACTTATATGCAAAAGACATTTACAAGCTTAACCGCTTAATGAAATTAAAAATTTATTATATATTTTTTTTTCTTATCCTATCAGGTTGTGCGTCAGTTTTTGGAGAATCATCGCAAAGAATTACTGTAGCTACAGAAGATAGGGATAATAAAACTATTGAGAATGCTAATTGCATTCTTAAAAACGATAAAGGTAGCTGGGAAATAAATACGCCAAACTTTGTGGTTATTGAGAGATCTAATCAAGATTTAGAGATCGTGTGCAAGAAGAATGGACACCCAAATGGAATAGCCAAAGCTATCTCAAGAGTAAAAAATAGCATGGTTGCAAATTTTATGTTTTTAGGCGGACCGATTGGTGCAATTGTAGATCATAATAAGGGCGCAGGATATGACTACCCTCATGCAATTAACGTTGTTATGGGAAAAGCAACTGTTGTAGAGATTGAAATACGTCCTAAATTTTAAATAAAAAACTTAGTAACTAGATATATTTAACATCACTATCTATAGGTTTAAATCAGCATTATCTTTAAAGTTAGTAATATCATTTATATTAAATGCAAAATTTTTTTTGTAGGTTCTGGTATTTAGTGAAATTAAAAATTATTTTGCTAAAAAATTAATTGCTTCTAAAGTTCCACTTTTTTTAATTTTATATCCTGTTTTTGAAAGTCCCATTTCAATACC
>Ga0194127_10002594_pt1 | contig 24277 bp, 19 predicted proteins | sample TA2KigC100mmetaG_FD_148624 | JGI IMG/M metagenome (GOLD analysis project Ga0194127, IMG submission 148624) | Freshwater microbial communities from Lake Tanganyika, Tanzania - TA2015036 Kigoma Deep Cast 100m | ecosystem: Environmental > Aquatic > Freshwater > Lake | place: Tanzania: Lake...
CCTCCCGGCCGAGGTCGAACGGCGGCGGAGGGGGGGCGACACGGCAGGCGAGGACGGACACGGCCGCGACGGCTGCGGGGACGGCTGCGGAGACGGCTGCGGCGAACGCGGCCACGGGGAAACGGCTGATCATCAGCGGACGCTCCGAGGTGGGTGTCACTCGAACGCGCAATGGCCGAAAACGGCGCCCGGCACCTTGACGCACTTCGCGTAGCCGGAGTACTTGCACGCCACCGAGTCCTTGCAGGCGCTCACGCACATCGCCAGTCCGGGCGCGCAGACGAGCAGCGGCCCGCACGCGTCGCCGGCCGGCTCGCACGTGTCGGTCACGGGCAGGTCGCCCTCGGGACCGCAACTGCTCTTCGCGCCCGTGACGCGGCACTGGGTCCCGGGGGGGCAGCCGGAGTCCATGAGCGGATTGCAGGGCGGCCAGGCGAAGCAGCCGGCGACCTCGGTGTCCGCGCCGGCCACGATCGGGACGCCGCACGTCAGGGGCGGCGGGCAGGGGTCGTCCGGGCCGCACGCGTCCAGGCAGAAGCCGGGCGCGGCGTGCCCCGGGAGCGGGATGCAGGCGAGCCCTTCGCCGCACGGCTCCATGGACGGCTCGTCCGACGGGTCGCACGCCCGGGTGCAGGCACCCACCTTGTCGCCGGTCCCGGGCACCACGCACGACAGGACCTTGGACGGGCCGCACGAGCACGCCGGTCCCGAGCACCCGGAGCCGCAGGGCGCGCCCTCCGCCAGGGCGGGGACGCAGTCCGCGAGGCAACTGCACGCGTTCTCGGGGGGGGAGCACTCGCCGTCGCCGCAGTACGCGCAGACCGTGCCGCCGTCCGGATCGGCCGCGCAGGCGGAGCCGTCCCAGCTCGAGAGGTCGATCTCGACGAGGCCGGGGCAGCAGGTCCCTGCCGCCGACCCGCCCGGCGAACCGCCCTCGCCCGCGCACGTCGCGGCCGCGGTGCACTGGGCCCAGGGGGCCTGCACGCAGTTCCACCCGGCAGGCCCGCAATCGCAGAACGGGACGGCCGCGCCGTCGGGGCACAGGTACTCGACGGGCTTCTCGGACCCGCAGTTCCAGCCCCCCGGGCACGAGCCCGGCCCGACCGCTCCGCAGGCGCGCTCCGGGCCGCAGGCCGCGAGGACCAGGAGCTTCCCCGTGCAGGTGTCGTAGAAGCCCTCGGCGGGCGTGTCGATCGCCCCGCAGTACGCGGCGCACCCGCCGCACGGGCCCGGCGCGACCTTGCCCTTGGTGCAGGGGTCGTACCAGCCCTCGGCGAACGTGCCGGTCCCGCCGCACGCCGGCACGCACGCGGTCTGGCCGCACCCGCACCACGGAAGGAGCGAGCCGTCCGGGCACGGGATCGGGACCTCGTCGCCTGGCCGGCAGAGGGTCGGGCACAGGTGCTCGGGGTGGGGCAGGCAGTGCCACCCGAGGGGGGAGCAGGCGCAGAACGGCACCTTCGTCCCCCCGGGGCACTCGTAGTCGATCGGGGGCAGCGCCTCGCACCCGCAGGCGCAGGTCCCCGCGGGCGTGCAGGACGGGGTGGCGCACGCGGCCAGGACGGCGCAGTCCTTGGCCGTCGCGCACTGGCGGCACTCGCAGACGTCGCAGCCGCCGCCGTCCTTCCTGAACCCGAACGCGCACATCAGCTCGCACGGGACCGGCGCGCAGCCGGCGTCCCCCTGGATGCCGTCCGCCGGCGCGGCGTCCTCGACCGTCTCGGCAGCCTCGGCTGCTTCGGCCGCCTCGGCCGCCTCGGCCGCCTCGGCCGCGTCTCCCGTCGCGTCCTCCCCCGGGGCGTCCGAAGTGGGGGGGCCGGTGTCCTCCCCGGTCGCGGCCTCCGACTCCGCGTCCGGGGGCTCTACGTCCGCCGAGGTCTCGGCGGCGGGCGCGTCCCGGGCCGGGTCGGGGCCGGTCCCGGGGTCCGTGGCGGTGGCGTCGGGAATGGCCGGATCGGCCTGTGCGGGCGCGTCCTTCGCGGCGTCGGACGCGGCCGGGAGGTCGGCGTGCGGCCCCCCGGAGTCGCCGGTCGCGGACGCGCCGCCGCCTCCCCCGCCGCACGCGACGAGCAGGCCGGCGGCGACGGCGACGAGCGGGAACGACCTCCGCATCCGCGGCTCCACCCTGGCTCCCGGCCGGAGTTTGCCGGATCGCGAGGGGGTGAGTCAAACGCCCTCTTCGCCACGCATGCCAACCCGCACCCGCACCAGAGCCCGAATCGCGCCGGGGACGGCGCGGCCGCTGCCGCGGATACCGAGCCGGATCATGGCCGCCCCGCCCGACTGGGGTATCATCGCCCTTCCGCCCTCCGGCGACGTGCGGGGGTGTTTGAGGAGGTCATCGATGTTCTCGACGGTTCGCGAGCTGCTCGCGTTCATCCGGAAGGAAGAGGTTGCGGCCATCGACTTCAAGGCGTGCGACCTGCTCGGCCGGTGGCACCACATCACCCTCCCGGCGAGCCGGGCGGACGAGACCCTGTTCGAGGACGGCGTCGGGTTCGACGCCTCCAGCTTCCCGGGCTTCAAGACCGTCGAGTCCGGGGACATGGTGCTGCTCCCGGACGTGCCGACCGCGTTCGTGGACCCGTTCTTCCAGGACAGCACGGTCTCGGTGGTCTGCTCGGTCGTCGAGGCGGCGTCGCGCGCGGCGTTCCCGCGGGACCCGAGGGGCGTGGCCGCCCGGGCCGAGGCCTTCATGCGCGCGAGCGGGATCGCGGACCGGGCGCCGTTCGGGCCGGAGTTCGAGTTCTACCTGCTCGACCGCGTGACGTACCGGAACGACACGTGCGCCGGGTCGTACGAGATCGCCTGCCGCGAGGGCCGGCTCGACGGCGGCACCGAGGGCCGCTACGAGGGCGTCACGCTCGCGCCGAAGGGCGGGTACCACGCGATCCCCCCCGAGGACCGCTACTGCAACGTGCGCTGCGAGGCGGTGCGGCTGCTCGAGACGGCCGGCGTGGACGTGCGCTACCACCACCACGAGGTCGGCTCGCTCGGCCAGCAGGAGATCGAGGTCAACCTCCAGCCGCTCACGAAGGCGGGCGACGTGGCCATTTTGGTCAAGTACTTCGTTCGCATGGTCGCGGAGCGGCACGGGCTCGTGGCGACGTTCATGCCCAAGCCGTTCCACGGCGAGGCGGGCACCGGCATGCACTTCCACCAGCACCTGTTCAAGGACGGCAGGCCGCTGTTCCACGACCCGGCCGGGTACGGGCGGCTGTCGCGGCTCGCGTTCCACTACACCGCGGGCCTGCTGAGCCACGCGCCCGCCCTGCTCGGGCTGACGAACCCGTCCACGAACTCGTACCGGCGGCTGGTGCCCGGGTACGAGGCGCCGGTCAACGCGTTCTTCAGCCTCGGGAACCGGTCGGCCGCGATCCGGATCCCGGGCTACGCCACGCAGCCGGCCGAGACGCGCATCGAGTTCCGGCCGCCCGACCCGACGTGCAACCCCTACCTCGCGATGGCGGCGATGCTGCTCGCCGGGCTCGATGGCGTGAAGAAGGGAATCGACCCCACGACGGCCGGGTTCGGCCCCTACGACAAGAACGTGTTCGACATGAGCGAGGAGGAGCGCCGCGAGCGCATCAAGCCGCTGCCGACCTCGCTCGAGGACGCGCTCGCCGCGCTCGATGCCGACTTCGGGTTCCTCGTGGAGGGCGGGGTGTTCGACGAGTCGCTGGTCCGCGACTGGTGCCGGATCCACCGGGAGCGGTGCGAGGCCGTGCGCCGGCGGCCGCATCCGTTCGAGGTGGAGCAGTTGTTGGGCTGTTGACCCGCACGCCCCGCGCGCCGGGCGCATCCGCGGACGGGGTTCGCGAGGGCGGCCGGAGGGCGGGCCGCGGCGGAATCAACGCTCCGGCCCGAGGACGCGCGATGGTTGCAGTCGCCGCTCCGCGGGATAGGGGAAGACGTCCGGCAGGTCGCCCGACCGCAGCCGCTCCTGCATGCCCGTCCAGTACGCGGTCCCGAACAGGTCGGCGTGCAGGTCCATGAAGGCGTCGCGCAGGCGTGGCGGGAGGCCCAGGAACCGCGCGTGCTCCTCCGGGAACACGTCGTGCGGCCCCACGTAGAAGAACGGCTCGTCGGCCGCCTCCTCGACGTCGTCGCGCGGCGCGGGGAGGCCGCGGAAGTTGCACTTCGTCAGCGGCCACAGCTCGTCGTAGTCGTACGACACGACGCGTCCGTGGCGCGTCACGCCGAAGTTCTTGAGCAGGAGGTCGCCCGGGAAGATGTCGGCGGCCGCGAGGTCCTTGATCGCCTGGCCGTAGTCCTGGACCACCCGGACCGCATGCCCCGCCGGGGCCGACGACAGGTAGAGGTCGAGCGGCGTCACGCGACGCTCCGCGTACATGTGCCGCACGTCGATCAGGTCCGGCCCCGCGGCCACGACCTCGCCCGAGTCCCGCAGCAGCTCGTCGAGCAGGCCGGGTGCGAACCGGGCGCGCTCGAAGGCCATGTGCTCGAACTCGGTCGCGTCCACGAGACGGCCGACGCGGTCGGACCGGAACACCAGCCGGTAGCGCTCCATCACCTCCCGCCGGTTCGTGTCCTTGGGTCGGGTCGGGCGGTCGCGGATCACCTTGAAGACCACGTCGAGCGACGCGGGGCCGAACACGACCATGACGAGGCCGGGCGATCCCGGCGCGGCGACCAGCCGGTCCTCGGTCGCCGAGAGGTGGCGCTGCAGGTGCCGGTAGAGCACGGTCTTGCCGTGCTTGTGCTCCCCGATCGAGGCGTACAGCTCGCCGATCGGCTTCGCCGGCATCAGGGTCCTCAGGAACCCGACCGCCTCGCGCGGGTTGTCGACCGCGACGTGGAAGTAGCTGCGCGTGAACGAGAACACGACGCTCGCCTCGTCGCGGGTCGTCAGCACGGCATCCAGGCGGAGGCCGCGCGGGCCGTTCAGGATCGCGAGCAGGAGGGGGGTGATGCGCCTCCCCGAGCGCACGCGGCCGACCACGTAGGCACCCTTGTTCCGGAAGAACAGGGGCCGCAGCACCTCGATCGCGCGCGGGGGGGGCGGACCGGTCGCCTCGATGTCGTGGTCGAGGACGGCCGCGCCGGCGCTCGCGTCGCGGTCGATGTCCTCCCAGGCAACGGACAGCGACAGGTCGAGGAGGAGGGATCGGAGCGCGGTCGTCGAGCCCTCGTCGAGAGGGTACGAGGCGCACGCACACGCGGTTTCGCACCCGGCAAGGCACCCGCCGCCGCGGAGCCTGCACTCCGGCACGCTGTCCGGCGGCCCCGGCTCCGAGGGGTCCAGGAACTCGATGTCCGGGTCCACGCCGACGGTGGAGAACACCCGGCGCGTCACGGAGTTGAAGAAGGTTTCCGCGATCTCGACGTCCCCGCGGCCGGCGACGAGGGCCGCGAATCGCGCCCGCATGCGGTGCCACGCGCGGCGGTCGTGGATCGCGCCGCCCAGGATTCGCCGGACCTCGCCCTCCACGTGGTCCACCCAGTCGCGGTAGGCGTTGAGCCGCTCGCCCGCGTCCGCGGCGGCGGCGGCCCAGTCGCGGGTCTCGAACGTTCGGCGCGCGCGTCGCGTGATGGCGAGGAAGGTCTCGCGGTTCGCGAGGAACGCGTCCCGGACCGCCGCAGCGGCGTCGCTCGAGTCCGGGACGACGGGCATGGCGTCACGCGTGCTTGGAGAAGTACGCCTTCGCGCCGACCGGGTCGCCCTTCATCGTGTCCCTGCCGGGCGTCCAGTTGGCGGGGCAGACCTCGCCGTGCTCGCGCGAGAACTGGAGCGCACGGAGCACGCGCAGGGTCTCGTCCACGCTGCGGCCGATGCCGAGGTCGTGCACGACCTGGTAGGCGACCTTGCCGTCCGGGTCGACGATGAAGAGCCCGCGGAGCGCGATGCCCGGCTCGACCAGCACGCCGTAGTCCGTCGCGATCCGCTTGGAGATGTCGGCGACGAGCGGGATGCGCAGCTTGCCGAGGCCCCCTTCCGCGCGGGGCGTGTTGGACCAGGCGAGGTGCGTGTACTTGCTGTCCACGGACACGCCGATCACCTCGGCATTCGCCTTGTGGAACTCGTCGAGCGCGTCGTTGAAGGCCGTGATCTCGGTCGGGCACACGAAGGTGAAGTCGAGCGGGTAGAAGAACAGGACCGCCCACTTGCCCTTGTACGCCGAGAGCTTCACGGTCGCGAACTCGCCGCCCGTCACAGCGTCCGCAACGAAGTCCGGGGCCTGCTTCTGCACCAGCGAAAGGTTCGACATTTCCGAATGCTCCCTTGGTTGTTCCTCTCCCTCGTCCCCCCCGGCCCCGCGGCCCGCCGGCCCGGCTCCAAACCAGGAGCGAACGCATCCGAATGATAACGCCTATCAACAAGCGATCAAGTGGGCAAGAACGAACCGGCGGAAAGGATTGGCTGAATCGTCGCAGTCGGCCGGCGCGCGAGGGAGGGCCGCGCTACCCGGCGAGCTTTGCCTTCGCGACGTCGGTCGTGGACTTGACCGCCTCGACGGACTTCGCGAGCAGCGCGCGCTCGGCGTCGGTCAGGGACAGCTCGAAAACCCGCTCGACGCCGTTCGCGCCGAGCAGGCAGGGCACGCCGAGGTAGTGGCCGCTCGTGCCGTACTCGCCCTCGAGGTACGCGGAGCACGGGAGGATGCGGCGCTCGTCCTTCAGCACCGCCTCGGCCATGGCGACCGCCGAGTGCGCGGGCGAGTAGTACGCCGAGAAGCCGAGCAGCTTCACGATCTCGCCGCCCGCGCCCTGGGTGCGCTTGACGATCGCGTCGATGCGGTCGGCGGACAGCAGGTCCGTGATCGGCACGCCGCCCGCGGAGCAGTGGCGGATCAGCGGGACCATCTCGTCGCCGTGGCCGCCGAGCACGTACGCCTGGACGTCCTTGACCGACACGTTCAGCTCCATGGCCAGGAACGAGCGGAAGCGCGCCGAGTCGAGCACGCCAGCCATGCCGAACACGCGGTTCTTCGACCAGCCCGTGGCCTGCTTCGCGACGAAGCACATCACGTCGAGCGGGTTCGAGACGACCATCAGCTTCGCGTCCGGGGACGCGGCGGCCGCCTGCGCCGAGCACGACTTCACGATCTCGAGGTTCGCGGCGATCAGGTCGTCGCGGCTCATGCCGGGCTTCCGCGGCAGGCCCGCGGTCAGGATGATCAGGTCCGACCCGGCGGTCGCGGCGTAGCCGTCCGTCCCCACGACATCGACGTCCCAGCCTTCGAGCGGGCGCTCCTCCATGATGTCGAGCGCCTTGCCCGCGCCCACGTTCGGCACCACGTCCACGAGCACCACGTCCCCGAGCGCCTTGGACGCGAGGATGTGCGCGGTGGACTCGCCGACGCGCCCGGCCCCGATCACCGTGATCTTCTTCCTGTTAGCCATCCAGCTACTCCTCCTCGTGACCGCCGCCAGGTCACATGTGGTCGATGATCGCGCTCCCGAACTCCGAGCAGCGAAGCAGCTTCGCGCCCGGCATCTGCCGGTGGAGGTCGTAGGTGACCTGGCCGTCGCGGATCGTCGCGGCGAGCGCACCGGTGATCAGGTCGGCCGCCTCGATCCAGCCCACGTGCTCCAGCATCATCACGCCGGACAGGATGACCGAGCCCGGGTTGACCTTGTCCTGGTCCGCGTACTTCGGCGCGGTCCCGTGGGTCGCCTCGAACATGGCCGCGTGGTCGCCGATGTTCGCGCCGGGCGCCATGCCGAGCCCGCCCACCTGGGCCGCGGTCGCGTCCGACAGGTAGTCGCCGTTCAGGTTCGGCGTGCAGAGCACCTCGTACTCGTCCGGGCGCAGCAGGAGTTGCTGGAACATCGAGTCCGCGATGCGGTCCTTCACGACCACTCGGCCGGCAGGGGCCTTGCCGCCGTGCTTCTCCCACACCTCGTCCTCGGTCACGGTCGCGGCAGCGAACTCGTCCCGCGCCAGCTCGTAGCCCCACTCGCGGAACGCGCCCTCCGTGAACTTCATGATGTTGCCCTTGTGGACCAGGGTGACGCTCCCCTTGCCGCGCTCCAGCGCGTAGCGGACCGCCCTCCGGACGAGGCGCTTGGTGGCGAACGGCGAGATCGGCTTGATGCCGATGCCCGAGTCCGCGCGGATCTCCTTGCCGAGCAGGCGCACGAACTCCACGAGCTTCGCGGCCTCGGGGGAGCCGGCGGCCCATTCGATGCCCGCGTACACGTCCTCGGTGTTCTCGCGGAAGATCACGATGTCCAGGCGTTGCGGCTCCTTGACCGGCGACGGCACCCCGTCGAACCAGCGGACCGGCCGCACGCACGCGTAGAGGTCCAGCACCTGGCGCAGCGCGACGTTCAGGCTGCGGATGCCGCCGCCGACCGGCGTCGTGAGCGGGCCCTTGATCGCGACCACGTAGTCCCGGACCGCCTTCACGGTCTCCGCGGGCAGCCACTCGCCACCCGCGTTGAACGCCTTCTCGCCCGCCAGCACCTCCATCCACCGGATCCTGCGGGCACCGCCGTATGCCTTCGCCACGGCCGCGTCGAACACCCGGACCGAGGCCTTCCAGATGTCGCGGCCCGTGCCGTCGCCCTCGATGAAGGGCACGATCGGGTTGTCGGGGACGTCGAGGGAGAAGTCGGGCCGCACCGCGATCCGCGCGCCGCCCTCCGGGACCGTCGGGACGTACGTCGTGTTCGCCAAGCTCGTCACCTCAGATTGATTTGGTCCGCTTTATCATGGAGATTGACTCTAGTGCGTCGGCGGGGGGTCGTCAAGCCGCGTCCCGCGACCCGTTGACGCCGTTGCGGAAGGCGTGCGGGACGATCCGCCGGCCGGGTGTGCGCGCGGCCCGGTGCGCGCGGCCGGTGTTCGTGCGGCCCGGTGCGCGCGGCCGGTGCTCGTGCGGCTCGCAGCGCGTGCGGTTCGCGGCGCGTGCGGTTCGCCGCGGAGCGGCGGAGCGCCCGTGTCGCCGCGGACCGGACCCCGGCGAAGCGGCCCTACTCCTGCGGGGGCTCCGGCTTCGGGGCGGCGGCCGCGGCGGCCTCGGCCTCCATCTCGGCGATCGCCTCGCGCACGCCCTGGGCCTCGCCTTCCAGGTCCTTCAGGTACTCGCGGAGCGTCTCGATCACCTCGGCCTTGCTGACGAACCGGCGCTCGAAGCCGAAGCCGCCCTCGTCGCCGTGGCAGCCGCACTCGCACCCGCCGCGCGGGCGGCCCGGCCGGTCGGGCCCGCCGTCGCGCCCGCCGCCCCGGTGGTCGGGGCCGCCGTGCTCGTGCTCGTGCTGGTGCCGGTGCTCGTGCCCGTGGCCGCCGTGCGAGTGCTCGTGGCCGTGCTGGCGGCCGTGCTCGCGGCCGCGCCCGTACCCCTGTTCGTGGTGCCCGCGATCCCCGTGGTCGTGACACATGCAGTCCTCCTCCGGATCCTCGAACCGCCGGCAAAAACTATAGTCGTGCCGACCCGGTCTGTAAACCCGCGGCCGGCGGATTCCGGATCGACTCGAACCAGGCGGTCCGCTCGGGCTCCGCGATTCCGCAAGACGACCCGGAGCACGTCCGCCAGCCCCGCGAGCACGCGATCGGACCACGGCACGGGCCGGCCGGCCGTGCGAGCCGGGCGCATCCGCGGATGGGTTTCGCGAGGGCGGCCGGAGGGCGGGCAACGCGGCGGCCCCGCCGCGACGGTCGGCGCTCCACGCACAAGGACGGCCGGCGCTCGACGCACAAGGACGGCCGGCGCTCCGGGCACAAGGACGGTCAGCGCTCCAGGCACATCGCGACGCCCATGCCGCCGCCGATGCACAGCGTCGCGAGGCCCTTCCTCGCGCCTCGCCTGGCCATCTCGTGGAGCAGCGTGACGAGGATCCGGGCGCCGGACGCGCCGATCGGGTGGCCGAGCGCGATCGCGCCGCCGTTCACGTTGACGCGCGCGAGGTCCCACTCCATCGCCCGGTTGACCGCGACGGCCTGGGCCGCGAACGCCTCGTTCGCCTCCACGAGGTCGAGGTCGGCGACGGACCAGCCGGCCTTGTGGAGCGCCTTGCGCGACGCCGCGATCGGGCCGGTGCCCATGATCGCGGGGTCCACTCCGGCGGTCGCCCAACCCGCGATCCGGGCCAGCGGCGCGATGCCGCGGGCGGAGGCGTCCGCGGCGCTCATCAGCACCACGGCGGCCGCGCCGTCGTTGATGCCGGAGGCGTTGCCCGCGGTCACGGTGCCGTTCTTGTCGAACGCGGGCCGGAGCTTCGAGAGCGCCTCGATCGTCGTGCCGTGGCGCGGGTGCTCGTCGGTGTCCACGACCACGTCGCCCTTCTTTCCCGGGATGACCACCGGGACGATCTCGTCCTTGAGCCGGCCGGCCGTCTGCGCGGCCTCGGCCTTCTGCTGCGAGCCGAGCGCGAGCGCGTCCTGATCGTCGCGCGTGACCCCGAACCGGCTCGCCACGTTCTCGGCCGTCATGCCCATGTGGTAGCCGTTGAAGGCGTCCCACAGGCCGTCCCTGATCATCGAGTCGATCAGCTCGAGACCGCCCATCTTCGTCCCGTTGCGCAGGTGGGCGCAGTGGGGCGACAGGCTCATGCTCTCCTGGCCGCCCGCGACCACGACGTCCGCGTCGCCGGCCGCGATCGCCTGGAACCCGAGCGCGACCGACCGGAGCCCGGAGCCGCAGACCTGGTTCACGGTCATCGCGGTCCGCTCGACCGGGATGCCCGCGGCGATCGCGGCCTGGCGCGCCGGGTTCTGGCCGCACCCGGCGGTGAGCACCTGGCCGAGGATCACGTCCGTCACGTCCGCGGGCGCGACGCCGGCCCGGCGGAGGGCTTCCGCGATCGCGACCTGCCCGAGCCTCGCCGCCGGAAGCCCGGCGAGCGCCCCGTTGAACCCGCCGACCGCGGTGCGAGCTGCGCCGGCGACCACGATGTCCTTCATTGGCTTCCTCCGTTCTTGCCCGTACCCGTACCCATGCCTGCACCCGCCCCCCGATGGTCCGGGGTTCCGGGGCCGCACCTATCTAGGCCGCTCCGGGAACTCCGTCAAGGGAGGATCCGGCTCACGGACGGCGTTCGTCCGGCGGTCGCAGGGTCAGCAGCACGGGGGCCGAAAGTGGCGAATGAGAGCGGGTACGGGTACGGGGGAATCAGCCGGCGGCGAGCCTGCGGAGGACGAAGGGCAGGATCCCGCCGTGGCGGAAGTAGTCGGCCTCGACCGCGGTGTCGATGCGGGCGGTCGCACGGAAGGCCTTCACCGCGCCGTCGGGCGCGGTCGCGCGGACGTCCACCTTCATGCGCGGCCGGATGCCGGCGGCGGACTCGAGCCCGGTCACGTCGAAGGTCTCGCGGCCGGTGAGCTGGAGCGACTTGCGGTCCTGTCCGGGCTCGAACTCGAGCGGCAGCACGCCCATCTGGACGAGGTTCGACCGGTGGATGCGCTCGAAGGACTCCGCGAGGACGGCGCGGACGCCAAGCAGTTTCACGCCCTTGGCCGCCCAGTCGCGGGACGAGCCGCTCCCGTACTCCCTGCCCGCGACCACGAGCAGCGGCACGCCGACCGACGCCCATCGCTCGGCCGCGTCCGAGATCGGCACCGGGTCGGGGGAGGAGGGGTGGGTCGTGACCCCGCCCTCGATCCCGGGCACCATCTCGTTGCGCAGCCGCGTGTTCGCGAACGTGCCGCGCAGCATCACCTCGTGGTTGCCGCGGCGCGCGCCGTAGCTGTTGAAGTCCTTCTGCGCGACGCCGTGCCCGACGAGGTAGCGGCCTGCGGGCCCGGACTTCGCGATCGACCCGGCGGGCGAGATGTGGTCCGTGGTGATCGAGTCCGGGAGCATCGCGAGCACGCGCATGCCGGCGAGGTCGCGGACAGGCTCGGGCGCCGCGGGCGTGTCGAAGAACGGCGGGCGGCGCACGTAGGTCGACGCGTCGTCCCAGGCGAACCGGTCGCCCCGCGGCACGGGGAGGCCGCGCCATCGCCCGTCCCCGGCGAACACGTCCGCGTACTCGGAGGCGAACATCTCGGGCCGCACCGCGCGGCGGACGGTCTCGGCGACCTCCGCCGGGTCCGGCCACACGTCGCGCAGGAACACCGGCGACCCGTCCGACCCGATCCCGAGCGGCTCGCGGTCGAGGTCGATGTCCATGGTCCCGGCGATCGCGTACGCGACCACCAGGGGCGGCGAGGCGAGGTAGTTCGCGCGGACGTGCGGGTTGATGCGGCCCTCGAAGTTGCGGTTCCCGGACAGGACCGACACCGCCACGATCTTCTCGGCGTCCACGGCCGCGGCGATCTCGGGCGGCAGGGGGCCGCTGTTGCCGATGCACGTGGTACACCCGTACCCGACGACGTTGAACCCGAGCGCGTCGAGGTGCGGCGCGAGCCCGGCCTCCTCGAGGTAGCGTGTGACCACCTTGGACCCGGGCGCGAGGCTGGTCTTGACCCAGGGGCGGCGCGTGAGGCCGCGCTTCGCGGCGTTGCGCGCGAGCAGGCCCGCGGCGACCAGGACCGACGGGTTCGAGGTGTTGGTGCAGCTCGTGATGGCGGCGATCACGACCGAGCCGTTCCGGACCTCGAGCGCGTCGCCGTTCGTGCCGACGCGCACCGGGCGTTCAAGCGCGGCCGTCACGTTCCCGTCCGCCTCGCCCTCGATCCAGCGCGCGACCGCGGTGCGGTCCAGCGCGGCGGCCTCTTCCGCCTTCATCTCGGCGAGCGCCTTGCGGAACGACTTGCGCGCCGAGGTCAGGGGGACGCGGTCCTGCGGGCGGCGCGGCCCGGCGAGGCTCGGCTCGACCGAGTCGAGGTCCAGCGAGACCACGTCCGTGAACGCCGGATCCGGGGTCTCGTCGGTCCGGAACAGGCCCTGCTCCTTCGCGAACGCCTCGACGAGGGCGACCTGGCTCGCCGAGCGGCCGGAGAAGCGCAGGTAGGCGAGCGTCTCGTCGTCGATCGGGAAGAACCCGACGGTCGCGCCGTACTCCGGGGCCATGTTCGCGATGGTCGCCCGGTCCGCGAGCGACAGGCCGGACCGGCCGCGGCCGAAGAACTCGACGAACTTGCCGACCACGCCGCGCCGCCGGAGCATCTGGGTGACCGCGAGCACCACGTCCGTCGCGGTCGCGCCGGGCCGCACCGACCCGTGCACGCGCACGCCGATCACCTGCGGCACCAGCATGGAGATGGGCTGGCCGAGCATCGCGGCCTCGGCCTCGATCCCGCCTACGCCCCAGCCTAGCACGCCCAGGCCGTTGATCATCGTGGTGTGCGAGTCAGTGCCCACGACCGTGTCGGGGATGGCCATGCCGTCGCGCTCGAACACCGCGGCGGCGAGGTACTCGAGGTTCACCTGGTGGACGATGCCCGTGTCCGGCGGGACCACGCGGAAGCCCGCGAACGCCTCCTGCGCCCAGCGGAGCAGCGCGTAGCGCTCGCGGTTGCGCTCGAACTCCAGCTCCGCGTTGACCGCGAGCGCGCGCCGGTCGCCGAACGCGTCGACCTGCACCGAGTGGTCGATGACCAGGTCCACCGGGAGCAGCGGGTTCACGCGCCGGGGGTCGCCGCCGAGCCGCGCCACCGCGTCGCGCATCGCGGCGAGGTCAACGACCAGGGGCACGCCCGTGAAGTCCTGGAGGAGCACGCGGGCCGGCATGTAGGATATCTCGCGCTCCGCCGTGCTGCCCGGGTCCCAGGACGCAACGCCCTCGATGTCGCCCGCGGTCACCGACACGCCGTCCTCGTGCCGCAGGAGGTTCTCCAGCACCACCTTCAGCGAGAAGGGCAGGCGGTCCGGCCGCCCCACCCCTGCGCGCTCGAGCGCACCCAGGTGGTGGAACGAGAACCTGCGGCCGCCGACGATCAGGTCGGTCCGGGTCCCGAAGCCGTTGCGGTCAACCCTGGTCACTGTCGACCTCCGTTCGCGGGAGCGTAGCCGCGAACGCGTCCGGGTTCAACGTCGGCGCGGGGATCCGTGTGTGCACACGGGGTTTCCCCGATCGCTGAGTTGCCTCCCCGCCCTGCCGGCCTTATGGTCCGGGAGGGCAGGGAGGCGGCAGGATGGACAGGCAGACCCGGATCCCGGCAGGCGTGGAGGAGCGGCTCCGGCGCAAGGACGCGACGACCCGCATCGCGGTCGTGGGCGCGTCGAACAACCCCGAGAAGTACGGGAACGTCATCGTCCGGAACCTGCACGGGAAGGGATACGCCGTGCTCCCGGTGAACCCGCGCGAGCCGGAGATCGCGGGCCTCGCCGCCTACAGGGACGTCGCGTCGGTCCCGCGGCCGGTCCACGTCGTGGACTTCGTGACGCCGCCGGGCGTGACGCTCGAGGTGCTGCGCGGGCTCGACCCGTCGTCGGTCGGCGCGGTCTGGCTCCAGGACGGCTCGTTCGACGACGCGGTGGTCGCCTGCGCGGAGGAGCGGTTCGCCACGGTCGTGCGCGACGCGTGCATCATGGTGGTGACGGGTCGGTTGTGACCGCTCGCCGCCCGTCGGGGGAGGGTCACCCGTCGGGCGTGCCGGTCCCGGTCCCCAGCCATCGAGCGACGTGCCGCGCGTACTCCTCGGCGTCCGCAAGCAGTCGGGTTGCCCCGCGGGCCACGAGCGTCGCATCCAGGGTGTCGTAGTCGTGGACGATCCGGTTCCTCAGCCCGACGTACGACGCGACGAAGCGCCCCGACAGGGAGTCCGGAACGACCCCGAAGCGCACGGCGATCAGGAAGGACTCCCGGGTGGTCGAGGGCGGCGCGACCCCGGCGGCGGCGGCAACCAGACCGTTGATGTCGCTGGACACCTCGACCAGCAGTTGTACCAGCCGCTCGATCGCCCTGCGTCTCAGGCTAGGGGTCCCGGGTTCGTCACCGGGGACGACCAGCGGCCGGAGTTCGTCCGCGTACTCGATCAGGAGCGCGAGTTTCCTCTCCACGAGCCGGCGGGTCGGTTCGTCCATCGGGATGTCAGCCAAGGCGCGCCTCCAGCCAGCGGCTCAGGGCAAGGCGGAACTTCAGCGTGTCGTCGTAACGGCGCGAGGCGTACGACCTGGTCGCGGCGAACAGGGCCGGCTCGGCCTCGAACAGCGGAACCCCCTGCCTGACGACCTCGAAGAGGAGCAGCGGATCCGCCCGGTTCAGGACGGTCAGGTCCACATCGGGACCCCCGAGCGCCTCCCCCAGTGCCACGACGAGAGCGGTCTCGCGGTCGAGATCCGGTGCGGAACTTGCGAGCACCGCGATGTCCTGATCGGACGAGGGGCCGGCGCGGTGCGTGGCGGTCGACCCGAAACGCACCACGAGCCTGAGTCCGAACTCCCTGGCGACGTCGGCGAGACTGCGGGCGGTGCCCATGTACGAAGGATAGCATCGGGGTGCGAGCGCCTCAACGCCGGCGGCCGTGCGGAGTCAGGCGTCCGCGCCCTTCGCGGCCTTCAGCTTCGCGACCTCCTCGTCGCGCAGCACGCGGCGGAGGACCTTGCCGACCGTGGACTTGGGCAGCTCGGCCCGGAACTCGTACGACTTCGGGACCTTGTAGGCGGCGAGCCTGGACTTGCAGTACTCGGCGAACTCCTCGATCGTGGCCTGCTCGCCCGGCTTCAGCACGATGTACGCCTTGACGGTCTCGCCCCGGTGCGGGTCCGGGATGCCGACCGCGGCCGCCTCCAGGACCTTCGGGTGCTCGAACAGGAGGTCGTCGATCTCGCGCGGGTAGATGTTGTACCCCCCCGCGATGATCATGTCCTTCTTGCGGCCGACGATGTAGAAGTAGCCCTCGTCGTCCATCTTCGCGATGTCGCCGGTGTAGAGCCACCCGTCGCGGATCATGTCCGCGGTCTCGTCGGGCTTGTTCCAGTAGCCCTTCATGATCTGCGGGCCCGCGAGGACCAGCTCGCCCTCCTCGCCGACGCCCATCACCTTCCTGCCTTCCTCCAGGTCCACGATCCGCGCGTCGGTGTCGGAGACGGGGACGCCGATGGACCCGGGCTTCCTGAGCCCGAACAGCGGGTTGGCGTGCGTGATCGGCGAGGTCTCGGTCAGGCCGAAGCCCTCGGTGATCCGGCCGCCGGTCAGCTTCTCGAACCGCTCCAGAACCTCCATCGGGAGCGGCGCGGACCCGGAGATGCAGCCCTTGATGGACGAGATGTCGACCTTGTCGATGCCAGGGTAGTTGTTGACCGCGTTGTAGAGCGTGGGGACCGCCGGGAACATGGTCGGCCGGTACTTCTCGATGTAGCCGACCAGCTTCTTGATGTCGCGCGGGTTCGGGACCAGGACCTGCGCCGCGCCGAGGAGGAGCGAGAAGCTCATGCAGACCGTCAGCCCGAACGAGTGGAAGAACGGCAGCGCGGACAGCATGACCTCGCCGCCGTGGGCCGCGCCCGGGAACCACGCGAGCGCCTGCTGCGCGTTGTATGACAGGTTCCGGTGGGTCAGCATCGCGCCCTTGGACAGGCCGGTGGTGCCGCCGGTGTACTGGAGGTTCGCGATCGCGTCCATGTCGGCCGGCATGGGGGGCGGCGCCGCGGGCGTCCCCGCGAGCAGGTCGTTCAGCCAGATCACGCCCGGCTCCGCGGGCACGTCCACGACCATGCCGCTCTTCTTGCCCACGATCGGGAAGAGCAGGTTCTTCGGGAACGGCAGCGCGTGCTTGATGCCCGTCAGGATCACGTGGTCCAGGTGCAGGTTGCCGCGGACCGGCCGGATCGTCTTCATCCAGAGCGCGTCGAGCGCGATCACGATGCGGACGTTCGCGTCCTCGAACTGGTGCTCGACCTCGCGCTGCACGTACATCGGGTTCGTCATGACCGCGATGCCGCCCGCGCGCAAGACGCCGAGCCACGCCACGACCGTCTGGGGGAGGTTCGGGAGCTGGATCGCGACGCGGTCGCCGGCCTTCAACCCGAGCCGCACGAGCGCGGTCGCGAGACGGTCCGACTGGTCCTTCAACTGGCCGTACGTCAGCCGGTGGCCCTCGAACAGCGTCGCGCTCCGGTCCGGGAACGCCGCGGCCGTCTTGTCGAGGACCTGCGGGATCGTGAGCTGCTGGTAGTCGACGCCGACCGGGACGCCCTTGTCGTAGAACCTGTGCCACGGACGCGGATCCATCGCCTCTCCTCCTCCGTTTGTTGCGGGAACCTCGGACGGCCGAAGCGTACCACGGCGGTCCGGGTCGTCAACCGTTTGCGGCGGAACTGCCGGGGCCATCGCGTCTCGAACGGCCGATATCGAACGGCACCGGCGTCACATGTGCGCGGCGATGCCGAGCGTGAGACCGACGAACGGGATCGGACCCTCTTCCCTCCGCGGATGCCGAGAAGAGGAATCGCCTTCCACGAGGTTGAGGAGTTCGAAGTCGAGCCCGAACACGAGCGACGTGGACGGAGTCGCGACCACGTCGAGCGCCCACCGGCACCGGGTCGCCATGCGGTGCGCCGGGTGGGCAGAGGAGCCGAGTACGTCGACGTGCTCCAGGCCGACGGGCCAGAGCCAGTACGAGTACCCGATGCCGGCGTCGAGCAGCACCGTCAGTCGGGCGGAGACCGGGGCCGCCACGCGGATGCCCGGGGTGATCGTGACGGCGACGAGTCCCAGGGTCGGGGGCACCTGGGCGAACAGGCCCCCGAACCCGAGCGACGCCGCAAAACGCGGGTGGAACCGGTACGTGCCGAGCACCCCGAAGCCGCGGGTCCACGCCACCTGATCGCCCTCGCAGCCTTCGCCGCAAGCACCCGACGCGCGTCCGAGCCAGGCGTGTGCCTCGATCGCGAACGGACCCTGCCGCTCGAACGCCGCCGGCTCCTCATCGGGCACCCACGGTTCCCCGGCGCGAGCCGGGCCGGCGGCGATCGCGAGCGCTGCGATTGCGAAGACCGACCGCATGGCGTCTCTCACAGGTGCAAGGCTACGCCCAGCGTCATCCCCACGAACGGCACCAGCCGCTCCGACCCTTCCTCCGACACGTCGCGCGGCCCCACGTTCGGCAGCAGGCACTCCGCTGCCGCCACGACCGATGCCGAGTCGGACCAGAACCACTCGACGCCGGTCCGGAACCTCAGTGCGACGTACTCCGACTCGAGGCTCGGACAGGCCGGCGCGTGGTTGCAGTCGGCCTCGATAGACCACCATCCGAGACCCCATCCGGCCTCGGCGAGCCAATACAGGCGGCTCGATATTCCCACCCGACCGGCGAGGCCGGCGGTCAGGGCGACGATCAGAGTGCGCTCGTCCATCGGTCCCGTGAACGAGGTCCTCGCGAGGAGGTGCTCGAGTGTGAGGACCACGCCCAGCCAACGCGAGAACGCGTAGGCGCCGGTCACGCCGAACCCGCCCGCGACCCCTGGCTCCCATGTGACCCGGCTCGCCGTGGAGTCCGAGTCCCTCACACGCGAGATGCCGGTCCCCATGCCCGATCCGATCCAGCCCTGGACCTCGATTGACCAGGGCCGGTGGATGGCGTCGACGGAGGCAGGACGAGGCAGGGGAGCGTGGTCGGCCACCGCGACACCGGCGACCAGGACGGCTGCGACCGCCCCGACCGCGCCCCCCCCTGCGCAGAGCACGCGCCGACGACGCATGTCCCGCATGCAACAACTCCTTCCTGGCCGCGGATCGTAGCACGGTCGGCGGAGGGGGGCGGATTCGGGCGTCAACGGTCACGCGTAGATCGCGAGCAGCAGCGCCGCCTGGGCCAGGTTCCAGGCCGCGTGGGCGAGCACCGGCGTCGCGAGGTCCCGCGTGCGCTCGTAGGCGAGCGCGAAGGTGAACCCGATCGCGGCCAGGGGGAGAAAGGCGGCGAGCGACAGGTGCGCCGCGGCGAAGGCGAAGCCGCTCAGGGCGGCGGCGAGCGCGACGGGCGTGCGCGAGCGGAGGCGGCCGAACACGTAGCCGCGGAACAGGGCCTCCTCCACGAGCGGCGCCGCGAGCCCGAGCGAGACGAGCACGAGGGCTAGCCCCGGGCCGTCCGCCTGCGACACGAGGAAGAGCGAGGTCGGGTCGTCGCCGCCGTCGCCGCCCAGCCCGAGCTGCACGGTCACGAACATGGACCCGACGTAGGCGGTCCAGGCCATGCAGAACGCGGCCGCGGCGCCCACGACCGACCGGCCGATCCCGCGCGGGGCGAACGAGCCGGCGATCCCGACCTGCGCGGCCCAGCCCTCGCCCGGGCGCGGCAGGCCCGCGAGGCGGACCAGCGCGAGCCCCGCCACGCCGTTCGCGAGGTAGAGCGCGAGCACGAGCGCGGCCGGGTCGGGCACGAAGCCGGCCCGGTCGATCAGGTGGGGCACCAGCAGCGAGGTGGTCAGGTGGACGGCCATGAACCAGACGACCACGCGGGCGAGCGGCAGGAGGTCGGCCGGTCCCGGACGGACGCCGGGGCCGGGCGCCGCGGCCCATTTCCGCGACCCGACCCACAGCGCGATGCCGATCCCGAGGAGCGCCAGCACGGCCGCGGCGAGACCGGCGCCGACGGTCACCGCGTGGTCCCACCTCGCCACGGCCTCCCGCTCGGCCGCCGAAGCCTCGGCCGCGAGGCCGGCGTGCAGCGCGACGGCCCTGACCAGCTCCTCGCGGAGTCCCGGCTCCACCTCCAGGGCCGCGGCGCGGGCGACCTCGTCCGGTCCCGCGGCGGGACGCGGGTCGAACAGCGCGGGCACGGTGGTGGGGGGGAGGCCGAACGCGCGCCGCGCCGACGCGACCCCGTCGTCGAAGGTCCGCTGGACCAGGACGCGGGCCAGCGGGTCGGACGGGACGAGCGGCTGGAGGAACCGCCACGCCGCGTCGGGCGCGCCCAGGCGGAGCGCCACCGCGGCCCCGCGCCACCGGTCGGCCGGGTCGGGGAACGGTCCGGGCGCGATCTCCGCGAGGTGCGACGCGTCCAGCATGTCGCCGGCCGGGGACGGGGCGCCGGGCGGGACCAGCCGCGCGGCCAGGGCCTGCTCGGCCAGCCGCATCCGAGCCGCAAGCCCGTCGGGCGCGGGGGACCGGGTCGTCGCGACGACGGCGGTGACCGCGACGACGTACACGGCGGCCGCGACGAGCGGCCCGTTCGAGCGGAAGATCAAGGTGTTGCGCTTCCCCGGGCTAGGATTCCTCGACGTAGAACACGGTGATGGTCAGACAATGGAACTCCCGGTCCGACGACTGGGTCACGACCTTGTCCACGGGCCGGACCCGCGGGTTGTCGCGGAGCCACCTCGTGCAGGCCTCGCCCAGGTCCTCGCGGTCCTTGGCCTTCGTCGCCGTGAACACCTTCACGCCCGTGAACATCATTCCACTCCCCCATTGCGCCTGGCGCCGCCGCGGAGCGCGGTCAGCACGCGGCCGCGGTCTCGCGGTAGATGCCGAGCACCTCGCGGAAGCAGTCGGACACCTCGCCGAGCGTGGCGCCCGCGCGGGCTGCGTCCAGCACCGCGGCCATCAGGTTGTCGGTCCCGGCCGCGGCGCGCTTCACGCCGTCCAGGCCGCGGCGGACCGCGGACGCGTCGCGCGCACTCTTGAACGCCGCGACCTCGGCGATGCGGCGGCGCTCGACCTCGGGCTCGACCTTGAGCAGCGGGATCGGGGCCTCCTCCGACGCGACGAACCGGTTGACGCCCACGATGGTCCGGTCGCCTGAGTCGACCGAGCGCTGGAAGTCGTACGCGGACTGCGCGATCTCGCGCTGCGGGAAGCCAGCCTCGATCGCCGCGACCATGCCGCCCATCTCGTCGATGCGGCGGATGTACTCCATGCCGCGCGCCTCCATCTCGTCGGTCAGGCGCTCGACGAGCCACGAGCCGCCGAGCGGGTCCGCGACCGCGTCCACGCCCGACTCGAACGCGATCACCTGCTGCGTGCGGAGCGCGATCGTCGCGGCCTCCTCGGTCGGGAGCGCGTACGTCTCGTCGAGCGAGTTCGTGTGCAGCGACTGGGTCCCGCCGAGCACCGCGGCCAGCGCCTGGAGCGTCGTGCGGATCACGTTGTTGTACGGCTGCTGCGCGGTCAGCGACACGCCCGCGGTCTGGGCGTGGGTCCTGAGCAGCCAGGCGCGCGGGTTCTTCGCGCCGAACCGCTCCCTGAGCGTCCTCGCCCAGATCCGGCGGGCGGCGCGGAACTTCGCTATCTCCTCGAAGAAGTCGTTGTGAACGTCCCAGAAGAACGACAGCCGGGGCGCGAACTCGTCCACGTCGAGCCCGGCCTCGATCCCGTGGCGCACGTACTCGATCCCGTCGGCGAGCGTGAACGCCATCTCCTGGATCGCGGTCGCGCCGGCCTCGCGGATGTGGTAGCCGCTGATCGAGATCGTGTTCCACTTCGGCATCCTGCGCGTACACCAGACCAGCATGTCGCGGATGATCCGCATCGCGGGCCGGGGCGGGGAGATCCACTCCTTCTGCGCGATGAACTCCTTCAGGATGTCGTTCTGGGTCGTGCCCCCGAGCGCCTCGGTCGGCACGCCTGCGCGCTCGGCCGCGGCCACGTAGAACGAGAGCACCACGATCGCGGGCGCGTTGATGGTCATGCTGGTCGTGACGCGGTCGAGCGGGATGCCCGAGAACAGCGTCTGCATGTCCGCGACGGACGCGACCGACACGCCCTCGCGGCCGACCTCGCCGAGCGACAGCGCGTGGTCCGGGTCGTAGCCCATCAGCGTGGGCATGTCGAAGGCGGTGGACAGGCCGGTCTGGCCCTGCGAGAGCAGGAACTTGAACCGGCGGTTCGTGTCCTCGGGCGACCCGAAGCCCGCGAACATGCGCATGGTCCAGAGCCTGCCGCGGTACATGGTCGGGTGCACGCCGCGCGTGTACGGGTAGCAGCCGGGGTCGTTCAGTGCCGCGGCGTAGCCGTCGTCCGGCGCGGCCGGCTTGTAGACCCGTTCGAGCGGGATGCCCGACATCGTCCGGAACTCGCTTCTCCGCTCGTCTTCCATCGTCTCCTCTCGCGCCGAGCCCGCTTCAGGATGGGGATTGCGGGGCCGGGGCGGACCCCGTGTCCGCGATCAGGACCCGCGCCGGCGCCGCGCGGCGATCGTGGCGCCGATCAGGAAGAGCGCCGTCGGCCAGGCGCCCGCGCCGCCCGCGCCCGCTCCGCCCGCGCCCGCACCGCAGCCGCCGCTCGACGGGCCCGCCTCGGCCCGCTGGGGCGCGCACCGGCCGTAGTAGGGGACCGAGCCCGGCGGGCACTGCGACCCGCCCTGGCCGCCGTCGCCCCCGATCGCGTCGCCCTGCGGCGGCACGACCTCGCCCTCGACGCACCGGCCGCTCGAGCAGTGGTAGCCGTCCCCGCAGGTCGCGCCGCAAGGCGTCCCGCACCCGTCGTCTCCGCACTCCTTGCCCGCGCAGGAGCACTCGGACGGATCGACGCACGCGAACGCGTTCGAGCACTTCTTCGGCGGCATGCACACGCCGCACGCGCCGCCGCAGCCGTCCTCGCCGCACTGCTTGCCGGAGCACGACGGCGTGCAGACCGGTGCGGTCGTGCACTTCCCCGCGACGCAGGTCTGCTTGCCCACGCAGCTTCCGCAGGTGCCGCCGCAGCCGTTGTCGCCGCACTCCTTGCCCTCGCAGTCCGGCGTGCAGTCGGTCGGGACGCACTTCCCGCCCTGGCAGGCGAACCCGGCGTTGCACTTGCCGCACGTGCCTCCGCAGCCGTCGGGTCCGCATTGGCTGCCCGTGCAGTCCGGCTCGCAGCCGCCCTCGTCGACGCAGGACCCGCTCTTGCACGCATACCCCGCGCCGCACTCCCCGCAGCTCCCGCCGAGGCCGTCCGGGCCGCACTCCTTGCCCGTGCAGTCGCCGCCGGGGCCGCCCATGCAGAACCCGAAGGTGCAGGTCGAGCCGGGCGGGCAGGTGCCGCACGAGCCGCCGCACCCGTCGTCGCCGCACTCGTTGAAGAAGCAGTCGGGCTCGCAGTCGCCGCTGCACTTGCCGGACCACGAGTCGCACGTCTCGCCGTACGGGCACGAGCCGCAGGACCCGCCGCACCCGTCCGGGCCGCAGTTCCTGCCCCAGCAGTCCTTCTTGCACGAGCCGCCGCACGAGCCGCACTGGCCGCACTTGTCCACGCAGATCGAGTCCCACTCGTCGGTGCAGCAGTAGTCGTCGAGGTCGCAGACGCACGCCTCGCACGCGCACCCGCCGCAGCCGGGGCCGGGGAGCGGCGAGCAGCCGTCGCCGGACACGTCCGCGACGCAGGCGTCCACGTCGCACTTGAAGCCCGCCTTGCACGTGCCGCAGGTGCCGCCACACCCGTCCGGGCCGCAGTCACGCCCGAGACAGTCCGGCTTGCACGGCGTGGCGCACCCGCCGCCGCAGTTCTCGCCGCACTTCTTGACGCAGGTCGTGTCCCACTGGTTCGTGCAGCACCACGAGTCGAGCTTGCAGACGCACGCCTCGCACGCGCAGCCGCCGCACCCCGGCGAGGTCGATGCCTTGCACCCGTCGCCGGTAGGCGTGGTCGAGACGCACTTGCCCGCGGAGCACTTCTTCCCGGAGGCGCAGGTGCCGCAGGACCCCCCGCAGCCGTCGTCGCCGCACTCCTTGCCCGAGCAGGCGGGCGAGCAGGGCGTCTCCTCGCAGGTCCCGGCCTTGCATGCCTTGCCGATCGGGCAGGTGCCGCAGGTCCCGCCGCAGCCGTCCGTGCCGCACTCCTTCCCGGCGCAGTCCGGGACGCACGACCCCGCGCAGGCGAGCGGGTGCGCGCCGGACGGGTCCGCGCCCGTTGCGCCGCAGTCGTAGAACCGGAGCGGGTCGCCGTACTCGTCGGCCTCCTTCCAGCCGCACGTCCGGCTCTCGGGGGTGGGGTTCGCGCCGCAGTCGATTTCGGCGACGCACCCGTTCTGGCACCACTTCAGCACGGCGCCGTCGCAGCAGCCGGCGTAGGCGATGCCGTGGGTCGAGCACTTCTCGCAGGGGAGCGACGGGCACGTCTTCGGGTAGTTGCCCCAGACCTCCGCGGCGCCCCAGAACGTGCCGCACTCGTACTGCTGGTCGATTGCCACCCAGCCGCACAGGGGGTTCGACGCGCAGGGCTCGATGCACAGGTTCCCGCCCTCGCACCAGATGCGCGCCTCGTCCGCGGTGCAGCAGCCCTCGTACCCGACCAGGCCGCAGGAGTCCGCGATCTTGAATCCCCCCGGGCACTGGGCGAAGGCGGTCCCCGTCACGAAAGACGCGAAAACCACGGCGAGAACGGGGACGATTGCGAGGCGCATGACGAGGCCCTCCGACCGAAGCGTCTCATTATAGAGGAACGGGGGGTCCTAAGGAAGGGGATCCGGAGCCAGCGAAATGACAGGTGCGCGGGCGCGGAGTCCTCCGTCTCCCCGTCGGTTCGGGGCTCGGCGAGGGGCGGCGCGGTCGCGGTGCACGGGCGCCGTTGG
>Ga0194127_10002596_pt1 | contig 24269 bp, 20 predicted proteins | sample TA2KigC100mmetaG_FD_148624 | JGI IMG/M metagenome (GOLD analysis project Ga0194127, IMG submission 148624) | Freshwater microbial communities from Lake Tanganyika, Tanzania - TA2015036 Kigoma Deep Cast 100m | ecosystem: Environmental > Aquatic > Freshwater > Lake | place: Tanzania: Lake...
GGCCATAGTTGTTGAAAATTGTTCATTATCGCTGTATAACACCTCCATGTAATTCAACAGATTTCTTTTGTATTAGTTTCTATTCATGGTATTATTACTCAAATTAAATAATATTTCTGTTTGAGAGGCCTTACTATTAGATGATTTACTATTATTAACGAGATGTTTTTATGGAAAAGAAGGAGTGAGCAACCGGTGAAAGGTAAGCTTGGCAAATGGATTAAAGGCGTCATCATCACATTGATCGTATTGGTGGTAGCAGCAGTAATTGGCTTCCAAATCTTTTTTCGCTTGGCGGTGCCCAAATATACCGGCATTATTGATATCGAAGGGCTAACTGCACCTGTTGAAGTTCGAACTGATGAATATGGAATACCCCATATCTTTGCTGAAACTGACGAGGACCTTTTCTTCGCCCAGGGTTATATTACAGCGAGGGAACGAATGTTTCAAATGGATTTAACCAGGCTGGCCGGCAAAGGGGAACTTTCAACCATCTTTGGCGAAACTACACTGGAATCCGACCGTTACTTTAAAACATTGGGCTTTTACAGGGCCGCCCAGGGAGAGTATAAAAACCTGACTCCTGAAACTAGGCTGGCGGTAGATGCTTATGCCCGTGGTGTAAATGCTTATCTGGCAACGGTTAAGCATCTCCCCCGTGAGTATATTATTCTCGGTGGTAAACCCGTATCATGGGAGCCGGCTGATTCTTTGGTTGGGGCCATTTTGATGTCTTTCCGCTTAAACTCTACCCGTTCCATCAAGCCAATTCTTCATCAAATTCATGAAAACGCCGGGGCAGATGTTTTGAACGACCTGCTGCCCTGGATTCCGGCCCAGGCACCGGTCATTTCCGGTCCACTCAACGAGAAGGAGATGGCTATTACTCTTGAAACCCCACAACAAACATCTGGCGTACTGCCGGAGATGACCCTCGAAAACTTCTACAGCCCGATTCCACTACGCATCAGGGCCAGTAACTGGATGGTTTTTTCCGGCGACCGCACTACTACAGGAAATGCGGTTTTTACCGGTAGCCCTGATCTTGAAGCGGTCATACCGGCCCTTTTTTACCTAATCCATTTAAACAGCCCATCATATGATGTTATCGGCGGTTCAATTCCCGGCGTGCCAGGTGTACATGCCCTGGGCTTTAATGGACAAGTGGCCTGGAGCATCACTGTTGGAAACGGTGATAACCTCGATTTTATTATCGAGAAGCTTAATCCAGAAAACGAAGATCAATATTTAACCGAAGAAGGCTATGAAGATTTCAGGATTATTAACGATATTATCAAGATTAAAGAAAAGGGCGGCTATCTTGAGGAAGATATTAAAATTAAAAATTCACGCCACGGTCCGATCGTCAGTGAAGTAGTAGGTGGCCTCCCGGATAATACTGCAATGATGTGGCCGGGCTTAATGGGAAGCGACGGCACTTTGAACGCACTGTTGACCGTTAACCGGGCGAATAACTTTGAGGAGTTCCGATCTGCACTCAGCATGGCAGAGGGCGGCAGTGTTCATGTCGGTTATGCAGATATCGAGGGTAATATCGGTTACCAGTACATTACTACTTTACCTTTAAGGAAGAGCGGCACTAACCCTGTTCCGGTGCCCGGTGAAGCTGATCAATATGGCTGGATCGGTTTTGTGCCTTTTGATGAGCACCCATACGCTATCAATCCGGAAAAAGGTTACCTGGCTTCTTTTAACCAAATGCCGGAAGTAGTCGATGAAGAATTTTACGGCACGGCCTATTTTATGTTTGAGCGGCCTTACCGCTTTGAGGCGATAATGCAGTCACAGCAAAAGTTTAGTGTTGATGAGATTAGGCAAATGCAAAACGATACCGGCTCTCACGTTGCAGAGCGTTTTGTTCCACTGATTGTCGAAGCCGCTTCAGAAGATGAAGATCTGGCCTCTTACGTAGAGATGCTTGTCAACTGGGATAAAAGCATCAGCTTAGACAGCGTGGAGGCAACCATCTTTAATGCCTTTATCGATCGCTTAATTTATAATACACTTGCCGATGATATCGGAGATGAAGTTGTGAAAGAATTCTATAAGGGATTGGCCATCTCCATACCCCTGCAATGGTTGATCAGATACAGCGATCAACCGGACCACTATCTGTGGAATGACAGCACAACATCAACCCGTGAAAACAGAGATGATCTGATTGTTAAAAGCTTAAGAGATGCTATTGAACTAGTTACCGGAGCGGTTGGCACCAACCAGAGTAAGTGGGAGTGGGGCCAGGTTCACAAAATGCCTATCAGGCATACACTTGGCGAAGTGCTGCCATTCTTAAACCTGGGGCCTTATGCTTACCCCGGTGATGATTTTACGATCCATGCCGGGTGGTGGGATCACAATAACCCATTTGAAATGAAAAGTGGAGCCTGCATCAGAATTGTCGTTGATATGGCCGATCTTTCCACTATGACTTTAATTAGCCCGCCGGGTCAGTCAGGTCATTATTTAAGCCCCCACTATGGTGATTTGGCAGTTCATTGGGCAACAGGCAATCAAGTACCGGCTCATTATACTTCGGCAAAAGAGCTGGATAAGCTTTTACTGCTCAATCCTGCACAATGAGACTCAACTGCAGTCGGATTTTAGCCCCTGGGAGCAGATCTTTTTCGGTATCAATGTGGGTTATAGCGCAGATACAGGTTTAGACTCAGGACATTGAGCAGCGATTAACCCGTTTATAATCATTTAAAGCTGGTGCAGTTAATTATTAACCCGAAGGGAGTCACCAAGCTATGAAAACGGTCGTTATTTACAAATCAAAAACTGGTTTTGTTAAAAAATATGCAGTTTGGCTTGCCGAAGAGCTTTCCGCCGATCTATTTGAGGCTTCCAAAGTTAGTATTAGCCTGTTGAGTGGGTACGATACGGTGATTTATGGCGGCAGTTTGCATGCCGTTGGAATTATCGGCTTAAAGCTGATTACCGGTAATCTGGAGAAGCTAGCCGGTAAAAAGCTGGTAGTTTTTGCTACAGGGGCATCCCCATCAAGCGAGGATGTTAAGAAAGAGATTATTACTAACAATTTTTCTCCGGACCAGCAGGATAAAATTAAATTTTTCTATTTACGGGGCGGCTTCAACTACGCTAAGCTTCCATTAAGCGATAAATTATTAATGTCTTTACTGGAGTGGAAAATAAAGGTTAAAAAGAAGCAGAAAAAAGAGTTGACCAGGGATGAAAAGGGGATGCTGGCAGCCTATAGTAAACCGGTTGACTTTACAAAGAAAGAGTATATCACTGAAATCGTTGAATATGTAAACTCTTGTCATTGATTGCTGTAGTGTGAATAAAAGAGTGAATAAAAGGAGCTTTTAGTCTGGCGTGGAATATATGGCTGCAATATCGAATATCTTATGTGGTGAGGTGCATACACTATGAAGCTTTTTAAAGACAAGAAGTATTCGGTTATGGATATTGGTTTAATAAAATGGAGTTGCATCTTGTTTGGCATGGTTTTAGGGGCATATCTTGTAGATTTTGTTTTGAGTTATGTATGGCTTTTCATTATAGCAGCGTTTATCCTGGCCATCAAGCCGATCGTCTCATACTTTAAAGAAGGTTAATTTCCAGCATGGCTTCATCAGCTTCACCTGGGCAAAAGAAATCGGTAACTTTGTACCAAAAACCTTTGGGGGAGAGGGTTTAGATAAAACATAAACTGCTATTTGGAACTGTTGGCTGGAATATTGCTGAGACCACACGGATGATTGAAGTGGCGAAGCTTTTCAAAGGCCAGTATGAATGCCATTTTTTCTCATACGGTGGGCAGTTTGAAGAATTGGTTGAAGAAGCTGGATTTACACTGCATTGTTTGGCGCCCAGGGAAGGGCCAGAAAAAATCGAACTTTTATGGAAAATTGATCGGGGTGAATCGTTAAAGCAACCCTGGTCTTATGGAGAAGTTGAGCAGCGGATTCTTGCAGAGATTAAACTGATTGTGCAGCTTAAGCCTGTGGCAGCATTTCTTGGCTCCGTGCTCACATTTTCTTTATCATGTCGCTTAACAGGCACTTTACTGTTTAACGTTATACCTCTTGCTCTTTCACGCCCATACTTAAAAGCAAACCTGCCTGTAAGCCCGTTTTGGCCAAAATGGGTAAACAGATTAGGGGCCTGGCTGCTGCTTAACGTACCCCTATTTTTGGGTAATGTGCGAAAAGCTGCCCGGAATTTCGGACTGCCGAAACCGAACACTTTTCTTCAGTTGTGGGAAGGTGATGTAAATATCGTTGCCGAAGCGCGGGAACCAAGTTTACTTAAAGAACTGCCTGAAGGATGGTATTTCTCCGGCCCGCTATTTGCGCACTTAAAGAACCCAATTCCGCCTGAAGTGGAGCAGCTGCTTTCAGAAAAAGGGAAAACAAAAATTTACTTTGCTATGGGCAGCTCTGCCAATAGAGAAATCTTACTTAAAACTCTTGTCGCTTTTGCAGGGCTCGACGTAGCTGTTGTTGCGCCGATAAAAAGTCATTTGAAGCCGGGCGACAGGATTCCTGATAATGTTTTGGTAACTGATTGGCTGCCTGCTCTCGAAGTTACCCAAAGAGTGGATATTGCAGTTATACATGGCGGTCAGGGTACGGTTCAAACGACCGTATCAGCAGGGGTGCCCTTTGTCGGTATCGGGATGCAGCCCGAGCAGGATTTAAATATCTTTTTATACCAGAAGTTTGGCAACGCGGTTCAGCTTCGTAGAAGTAAGCTGACTGAAAGGAAAATAGCTGAGGCATTACAATTGATTATGGCTGATTCAAATTACCGCCAAAAAGCTAAGGAGGCGCAGAGTATTATCAACAGCGTCAATACAAGAAAGATTATTAAGACAGTTATTTCCGAGCAGATAAGCGGGAGAGGCTGATAGGGCGTTGGGGTAAAGTGGTCTTCTCAAACTATATTTAAGGCAAGAGTCATAATGTGAACAATTCCAGTGAACAGCCGTCATATCATAAATGTAGAGCAATGAGAATAGTATATAGGTTGAAGCAGTTAACCGAGAACTAGCAACTTTTGTCTATTCCACTTCACATGATTTCCGCCCCCCCCTTAATAAGGGCCCTTAATGCTTTTAGTACCAGCCTGACTGTAAAATATAGTGATCAGCTTGACAAACAGAGCCTTCCTTCCATTATCTTAACCGGATTAATAAGCATCCCTTTAGATTAGTAATTTGGTAGATAACCTGCTTAAGCTTTCCTACATTACCCGTACAGAATTAATAGAGTAGAAATTTGATTTAAGCCAGATTGCTGAAGAAATTCTTAATGACCTACAGGAGGCAGAACCGGAGCGCCAGGTTAAAGTGATGGTTTCTCCCGGTTTATCAGCAAAAAGCGATTTTATTTTCTACATATGGGATACTCAGCGATTCGGTTCACGGGATAGTTGTCAGATTCATTATTCTTGTAAAACTATATTGAATGTATTAAATTATTATTTGAAGGAGAGTATAATGGTATTAATTATTTAGAGAGTGGAGGGGCGTTTCGATGTTGAAGAAGGTACTTTTGGTGTTTCTGATCCTGATTATTGTTATTGCAGTTGCAGTCTATGTTTTCTTGCGTACAGGTTTACCGGATTACCATTCAGATGTTATTGCCCCTTCGCTTTCGGCGCCGGTAACGGTGGAAAGGAACAGCTACGCTGTGCCCGCTATTACTGCTGATTCCATGGAGGATCTCTTCTTTGCCTGGGGTTATGTCAATGCCCAGGATCGGCTTTTCCAGATGGAATTTACCCGCCGGGTAGGGCAGGGTCGGATCTCTGAATTTGCCGGCGCTGAGAACTTAAGCCGCGATGTTTTTCTAAGGGCGGTAGGTTTTGAAGAAAGGGCCAAAGATTATGTGCGGATTATGGATCCCGAATTAAAAAATCTCTATCAACGCTATGTTGACGGTATAAATCATTACCTGGATTTAAACGGACCAAACCTCTACATGATACTTTTGGGGATGGAGGAAGAGCAGTGGGAGATAGCCGATTCCATTGTTGTTGGCATGATGCTCAATTGGTCTCTGGCTTATAACATGCAGCACGAGCTTCTCTATCAGCGTATCATTGACCGGATTGGGCTTGAGCAGGGACGAAAACTGATTAATTATGTGCCAGATGGCACACCCACTTCAGTTAGTAATTTCGGATTCAACGAGCTTGATGACAGTAAGCTGGCTGCTGTAAAGGATTATTATGGCTGGTTACTAGGTTGTAGTTCGGCTTCAAACGGCTGGGCTGTGGGGCCGGAATTGACAGTTCACAGCGGGGCCATTTTAGCCAGCGATATGCAGGTTCACAATTCGAAACTGCCCAATGATTTTTACCTGATCAGTGTCAAGGCAGGTGATTTTGAAGTTACAGGGGCCCAGATTACCGGGCTGCCCTTTGTTGTTTCAGGATATAATCGCCACTGTGCCTGGGGGGTAACCAACCAGGGGACAGATATGGTTGATCTTTTTAAGGAAAAAATCGACTGGGAAGAGAAAACATACCGCTTTGAAGGTGCAGATTATCCCCTGGCTGAAAAAGAGTTTACCTTTAAGGTCAAGGGTGAAGAACCGGTTGTGAAAAGTGTCTATTACGTAGAACATAAACCGGTTCTCAGCGAAGTTTTTGCCGATTTGGGTATTGATATCAGCCTTGATTGGACAGGCTTCGATACCATTGATTTAAAAGGTTTTTACCTGATGAATGCAGCCAATAATTACAATGAATTTATGAAAGGGGCAGATCACCTGCGCATCTCTCCGCAGAACCTGGTATTTGCCGATGACCAGGGTAATATTGCTTACCGGGTGATCGGCTCGCTGCCGCTGCGGATCGAGGGAACAGGCAACCTGATTGCCGACGGTGAAATAACCTTGCGTAATTGGGACGGTAATATCCCCGATGACGATTACCCTGGTGTGAAGAACCCGCCCTGGCATTATGTGATTACCGCCAATAACAAACCGGCTAATGATTACCCCTACTATTTAAACGGTACTTACTCGCCGGGTTATCGCTACGAGAACGTTGCCCGACTGCTTGAGGGAAACACGGTGATTGATGCTGAGCAGATGAAAAAGGCTCAAACAGATACTTTCACTGTTCTTGCTGCCAAAATGCAGGAGATTGTAAAAGAGCATGTGCGACTGGATGAAAATAATGATCCTAACCTGAAGAAGGCGTACGAACTCTTACTGAGCTGGGATGGCGACAGCACCATCGATTCGGCGGCAACTTCAATCTATAATACGTTTTACGTTCGCTTTGCTTTTAATACGTTTGCCGATGAACTGGGTGATGATCTGGCGGCAGAGTATATTAAAGAGCGCTATATCAGCATGGAAAATTTCTTTGACCTGGTAGAGAAGGCGGATAGCTTCTTCAACAACATTAATACAACCGAAAAAGAATCGGTATCTGATATTGCAACGCTTGCTTTTGTCGAAAGCTGCCTGCTCTTAGAAGAGACCTTTGGTAACCCCGGCCCGGAGAGCTGGAGGTGGGGGGAGATCCATAAGATCCGCTTTGATCATGTTCTGGGCTCTTCTGCCATGCTACGTCCCCTGGTCAATTACGGTCCGTTTCCCTTTGCCGGTGATGGCGAAACAAACAAGCGGGCCCGTTTTAACGAAGTTGCACCGCCGTACATCGCTGATCTTGCTTCGGCCCCGCGGATTATTGTTAGTTTCGAACCGCAGCCGAAGGCCTACATGATGCTGATTACCGGTCAGAACGAGTATTTCATGAGTAAGCACAACACTGATATGACCGATGCCTGGCTGGCCAATGAGTACTTCTCGGTTGATGATGAACCGATTATATACACAATGAAGCTACTACCTTAGGAATGGAGCGGTTTAATTTGCAGAAGTGAAGGAGGATGCATTAACTTGAAATAGAAAAGGGCTTTTAGTGACCTTGACCGCAAGTTATCAGAGGCAGATTTTGAAATGAGATCAGGGGCGGGCTATTGCATGCCACTAATTTGAAAGATTTACTGGCAGTCCTAAATACAAAATAAATTTCACGCCCTGATCCCATACTGCAGGTGCTGTTGCAGTTAAGTATTTTAGCTTGATAAACAAAGCGGGCATCCAGTGCAGAAGGCAAAAATACAGCTTATTGTTTGACGCTTAATATCAAGAATTCGGCCCGTATGAACTGCCGTTTTAAATATGTTTAGGGAATCTAACGGGTACTTTTTTATATTACAGCAATACAACATTAGTTTAGAGAAAGGAGAAAAAATGAAACAAAGATTGTCCTTAATTTTTATGGTGATCTTGTTAGCGATTAGTCTATCCGGTTGTGGATTTTTAGGCTGTGGTGAATCGTCTCCGGAATGGTCACAAGAAGACCCCCATCTGGAGCCGGACCCTCATCTTGAACCAAGCCCTCATGGTGAACCTGAACCACACCCTGAGCCAACCCCACAAGCAGAACCTGGGCACCAGGAACCAGGCCCGCAGCCTGGACCGGAACCTGGTCCACAATCTGATCCAGGACTTCAACCAAAAGTAATACCATCTCCTTCTGGTTGTGAAGGGCCTCCGACCTTTACATTCTTTGAGGCACATCCTCCGGTTGTTTCTCCTGGTCAGACAGTGCTACTTGAATGGGGTCCGATTACTAACGGCAACAGTGGTCCGTTGGTCCGATCCGTCGAACTCTCTCCCGGAGGTTTTGGTGAGGTTGGTTCCCCGGGCTCAAGGCATGTTTCGCCAACATCCACAACAACATTCACCCTGACGGCAACTGGATGTGGTGGCACCAAGACAAAGACTATCAAGGTTGAAGTACATGGTTCTGGGCAACAGCAGCCACCGCAACAACCACCGGGAGGTGGCGGCGGAGCGACGGGACCTCCACATGTTACAAAGGTTTTCGCTTATGCAAATCCCAATTCCTATACTGGCCCCGGCCCGGTAAAAATTAACTTTGAAGCAGATATCACCACTAACGGATCCTGTACGGTCACTTATAGGTGGGAGCGCAGTGACGGAGTGCAAGGTCCGGTTGAAACGATCATTTTTAATGCGCCCGGCACTAAAAAGATTAAGGATGATTGGACAATTGGTTGTGGAGGAGGGGTTGGAACAGGCTTTTTATGGCAAAAGGTTAACATTATAACACCATTGCCAGTGGTGTCAAATAATGCAGATTTTACTTTAAACTGTACCAAGTAGAGCAAATTAGTAATTGAATTAAATGGTGGGCAAGGCTAACTCTGGTTCAGCGTTAATCTTGCCCGCTCTAGATACTTGTGTTTAGGGAATGGAGCTTTTAACAATTATGGACTTGTCCCCCATTATTTATCACTATCGACGAAGAGAAGTCTTTGCTTGGCAGCGAAACTTTATGAAATTCTAATTAATGTGAATATATTCACTACCGTAAGCAGTTCCGGATCTGATCTTTTTAGCCAGTTGATAGGTTCTTTTAGTCGGTCTTCAGGCAAAAATAAAGGATAATCATGGTGTAATCAATATAGCGAATAAGGAGAAGCACAATAATGGGGTCAAATGGGGTCAAATAATGAGGTGCCCGAAAAGAAATCCTATAAACTGAATTTTATGATTGATCAGGAAGTGAAAGAAACACTTGAAAAATAAGTGTCCAGCGTCTCTAGGAGCCGGGTTGTCAACGAAGCCTTGCGTAGAGAGCTTGATCTGATAAAACCTAAAAATATCACCGCCAAACTGGCTGGAATCAGGAACAAGAATGTCCTGATGGATTCTGCTGCGATAGTGGTAGAAGTTAAGAAAGGCAGGGCAAAAGACCAGTGACAGTTCAGACGAATCTAGTGCAGGACTCCTCAGTTATTTCGAAGTCGTTAATAATCTTGGGTTGAAAAATGCTAATCTGGCATCCGAAACAATGGCTTTACTGCTTGAATATCATTTTGAAGAACAAGCAATGAATACTGAGATCTGCAAGCTGTTTTTTTCGATCATAGTTGACTACAAGGTGACTCTTTATGATACAGCTTACCATGCTGTTGCGCTTACCCGCGGTGCAACTCCTTTTATGTTTCGTTATGCGTGAAACACCAGTACCAGAGGAGGTCCTTATGTTCGTCAACCGCGCTTGGGAAGGTAAGTTGGAAGCAGTAAGTAGTTAAACTGGGAGCGTAAGCAAGTGAAAATAATAACCCAGGCTTTTTCCCATCGGTTTATAAACTTTAAAAATACGAGTTCAGCCAGGCAATACCCACGCCAACGGCAGAAAGTACTGCCGCAGCAAAAAACGATTCGCTCCATGAAAAATCTAGTGCTAGGCTACCGGTAAAAAGCAAGATGAGGAAAACGATCAAAAAACTGACAAAGTAGGGATGGGCCCGAAGAAAGTTAAGCATGAGATTCTCCTGTTTCTTTAGATATTGAGGTAAGCGTTGTCCTCTATAACTTTAGGATAAAAATATCACAGTCTACTTCATTTTAAAAGGGTTTAATACCGGGATCGAGAATAATAAGCCTACACTCATGCTCACAGCCTTGGGCACTGTAGGTGCACTTTTCGCCAGCGGGAGGATTGTAATCATGGCCGATCAAAAAGATAAAGATAGGCACCTTTTAAAAGAAACCGGGGAAACGAAAGCATGGTATAAGGATTTTGTTGATCATGCCACCGAACTGGTTCAGTCTGTCGATAGCGAGGGCCGGTTTATCTATGTCAACCAAGTTTGGCTTTCAACCTTGAAGTATAAGGCGGAAGAGGTCGATCATATTACCCTCTTTGATATTATTCATCCCGATTCAATGGAACATTGTAAAGCAATTTATAAACAAGTACTCGCCGGCAAGGCCCACGGTAAAGTAGAAGCAGTTTTTGTAGCCAAAGACGGAACACCGGTTCTGGTAGAGGGCAGTGTTAATTATAAACTCGACGAAAGCGGCCGCTTCGTGCATACGCGAGGCATCTTTCGCAACATCACAGAGCGCAAACGAGCTGACAATGTCAGTAGGCTCTTGTTCGACATTTCGAATGCGGTGAGCACCGTCCAAAGTCTTGACGATCTCTACCAATCGATTCATACGGCATTGGGCAGAGTAATGGATGTTACCAATTTTTTTATCGCCATTGTGGATATGGAAAATCGCACCCTGTATTTTCCGTACCATGTGGATTCAGAAGATGATGATTTTCTGCCTATTATGGATTTTAACCCGGTGGGTTCCCTGACCGGCTTGGTGGTTTCCAAACGCCAGCCGGTTTTGTTAAAAAAAGCAGAACTTGATGAGCGGGCCCAAAAGGGCGGAGTCCCCGGTCCGTTATCTAAGATCTGGATGGGAACGCCGTTAATGATTGAAGATCAGGTTATAGGCATTGTCGCTGTGCAAAGTTATACGGATCCGGATCTCTATTCAGAAGATGATCTAAGGATTCTCTCAGCCGTTTCTGATCAAATGGCCAGCGCCATCGCTCGCAAAAGGGCCGAAGAAGCACTAAAGGCAAGCGAAGAGCAATACCGGACCCTTTATCAGAATATCCCGATCGGTGTCTATCGCAACACACCAGGCCCGGAGGGGCGCTTTTTGATGGCCAACCCGGGGTTTATGCAGATATTTGGCATTAAGTCAAAGGAAGAGTTGGAAACGCTTAAGGTAGCCGATCTATACCAAGAGCCGGCCGAGCGCGCCTCATTCTCTGAAAGACTGATCAACGATGGTTATTTGAAAGGGTTTGAGGGGCGCTTAAAACGCTTAGACGGTACCCCGATCTGGGGTTCGATTACAGCGCAAACTATATATCGCGAAGATGGTAAGGCAGCCTGGTTTGACTGTACGATTGAAGATATTACCGAGCGCAAGCAGGCTGAAGAAGCTTTAAGACTGAGCGAAGAGCGGGCGAAAAAGCAGCGGGCAGCTATTGCCGAGCTTGTTCTTGCCGAAAGCATTGTTAAGGGGGAAACCGCTGTCGCGTTAAACAAAATCTGTGCCGTGACTGCAAAAGCTTTCGATGTAGAACGTTCCAGCATCTGGATCCTTGATGAAAACGATGATGAGCTTAAATGCCTTTCTTTGTATGAAGCCAGTAGTGGCAAACTAAGCAGCGGGGCTGTCCTGCAGGCTAAAATAATTCCCCGTTACTTTGCGGCACTAAAAGAAGAGAGTAGAATCTATGCTGAGAATGCCCGGGAAGATCCCAGGACCAGCGAACTGAAAGAAGATTATTTAAAGCCGCTCGGCATAACCTCGATGCTTGACGCAGGCATCATAATCGATGGAGAAATCAAAGGGGTTTTCTGCCTGGAACATGTCGGCAATCCGCGCCTTTGGCAGGCTGATGAAGAAGCTTTTGCCTCAACTGTAGCCTCTATAGTGGCACAGTTATTTATTACTGCCGAGCGTAAAAACCTGTTTGAGACCTTGAAACAAAGCGAAGCAAAATACCGCTTCTTGACTGAGAATATCACAGATGTTGTCTGGACTATCGATCTTAGCGGTAAGCTCACCTATATGAGCCCGTCAATCAGCAGGCTGACTGGTTTTACAGCCGCAGAGTTGATGAATTTGCCTATGCATGAATATTTTGTCCAGGAAGACCTCGATAGCATGTTGGCAAAGATAGCAGACGAAATAGCCAAACCGCCTGGAGAGCGAGCTTCTTCCACTTTTATGGAGGCGCGCCACAAAACAAAGGACCATCGCTTGGTACCTGTTGAATTGCATGGCTCTTGGATTGAAGATGAAAAAGGCAATATTATTGGCGTACAGGGCAGCACCAGAAATATTACTGAGCGCAAGCTGGCCGAGGAGGCCTTAAAAGAATCAGAACATAAGCACAGGGAAATTCTTGCAGCCATGAATGAAGGTTACTATGAGGTTGACCTGGCCGGCAACCTGGTTTTTTTCAATGAGTCCTTCCGTCGGCTGACCGGTCTCAGCAGTGATGAACTGATGGGCAAAAGCTATAAGCAGTTCTATTATGATCCGAAAGAAGTATTTAAAACTTTCAACCAGGTCTATCAAACGGGAAACTCGGTAACTGCGGCAGACTGGCTTGCCGTTAACAAAGATGGTCGAGAAGCCTATATGGAGTTATCCGTTTCTTTGCGCCATGATGAAAAAGGCAACCCGATTGGCTTTCGGGGCATTGTGCGAGACATTACCGAGCGCCGCCAAACGGATGAAAAAATCCGTTACTTGAGTTATCACGACCAGTTGACCGGGCTTCATAACCGTCACTTTCTGGAAGAGGAAATGAAAAGACTGGACACGGAAAGGCAGCTGCCGATCAGTATCATTATGGCTGATTTAAACGGCCTAAAGCTGGTTAACGACACTTACGGGCATCAAACCGGTGACGAAATGCTTAAAAAAGTGGCGGAGGTTTTAAAAACCGCCTGCCGTGATGATGATCTCATTTCCCGCTTTGGCGGGGATGAGTTTGTGCTTTACCTGCCCCAGACCCCGGAAGCAGAAGCCCAGAAGATAAGCGAGAGAATTGAAAGGTCCTGTCGTAAGGAAAAGGTAAGCAATGTGCCACTATCGCTTTCTACAGGGGTTGCGGTTAAAGTTAACGTTGAACAGAAGCTTACCAGCCTGCTCAAGGCTGCCGAAGATAGCTTGTATCAGAATAAACTGACTGAAAGCCGCAGCGGTAAAAGCGCCATCGTTAATACCCTCCTGCAAACTTTGGCGGCAAAAAGCTTTGAAACAGAAACCCACACCCGCAATATGCAAGAAGCGGCCCACAGAATTGGCGAGCAGCTGGGCCTTCCTGATTCTGAGCTGCGCCGTCTAAACCTTTTGATAACCCTGCACGATATCGGCAAGATCAATATTCCCGAAGAACTGCTGAACAAGAAGGAAGCGCTCACAGATGCTGAGTGGGAGATTATGAAGAAACACAGTGAAATTGGTTTTCGGATTGCACGAGCCACTGAAGAGTTTGCCCATGTGGCCGCTGATATTCTGGCTCATCATGAACGCTGGGACGGCAGCGGCTACCCGCAGGGGTTAAAAGGAGTAGCGATACCCCTTTTGGCAAGAATCACCGCTCTAGCGGATGCTTACGAGGTAATGAGCTATGGCCGGCCTTATAAAAAGGCGATGGCCCCAAAAGCGATAGTGACTGAACTTAAAAGCTGTTCAGGCACCCAGTTTGATCCTGAATTAGTGGAAATATTTCTGTCAGTTCTAAAAGCTTTTACCGACGAAGAAGTTTCTTAAAATCCTAATCTGCTAGAGAAGAATATCCTGGATTCCTCATCAGAAATTGTGTAAAAATGGAGAATTTGCGTTGACTTTAATTTCAGGAAAAAGATGAGATATAGAGCAATGACCATGCAGATAGTAGTAGAAGAGATAACCGGATTAATATTCACTACACCGCAGTTTACAGGGCGGTGCGCAAGATATAGCCTGAAATGTAGGATTATAAGACCTGACCCCAATTACTTTGCGAGAAAAATAACATGGCTTTTCTGAACTACGTTTATACTTTTTAAGCTTTTTGAAAAAACTTAGCTGAGATCACAGGGAAAGAAGGGGATCATAATTATTACTATCAGCTGTAACTCGACTAAACGATTTAAAATAATAAATTTAACCTTTGCCCTGACTTTCCTCTTTCTCATTAACCTGGCGCCATCACTTTCCTTTGCCGCTAACCAGACCAAGGGTGACGTAAACGGAGATGGAATCATTAACATTCAAGATGTCGTTATGGTCATGCAGCATGTCCTTATTTTGCAGACGCTTACCGCTGACCAACTTTCCGCCGCCGATATAACCGGCGAAGGAGAGATCAATGTTCTGGATGTAACTAAGATTATGAGGTTTTCACTCGGTCTGATTGATCATACAGGTGGAGAGTTCAAGCTGGGTAACGAAGTGCTCATGGATAAAATGCGCCACCTGGTACGGAACAAAAAAGTGGGGCTGGTGACCAACCAGAGCGGCGTCAACAGCCTGGGTATTAGCACCATCGAGCTCTTGCATGAAGCGGAAGATATCGAGCTTGTTGCTCTCTATGGCCCGGAACACGGTATTGATGGCACCGCCAAAGCCGGAGCATACGTCAAATCATATATTCACCCTGAGCTCGGCATCCCCGTTCATAGTCTCTACGGGGCAACCAGGATGCCCACTGAAGATATGCTGAAAGGGATAGATATACTGCTATATGATATCCAGGATATTGGTGCCCGTTCCTATACCTACATTTCAACTTTAAATTATTGCATGCAGGCGGCAGCAAAGTATAACCTGCCCGTGGTTGTCCTCGACCGCCCTAATCCCCTTGGCGGAATGATCGTCGACGGCCCGATGATGGAAGAGCGCTTTATATCTTTCGTCGGGGTAGATATCCTGCCTATGGCTCATGGCATGACCGTGGGTGAACTGGCCCGCTACTTTAACCGCAAGATTAATGCCAACCTGATCGTGGTGCCGATGGAAGGTTACAATCGGCAGATGATTTTCCAGGATACCGGTCTGGCCTGGGTTCTTACTTCACCCAATATCCCCGATATTACTTCAGTATTTGGTTACATGGCCACCGGCCTGGGAGAAAATACCGGAGTATTTCAAGCTGATCAATTTAAGTGGATCGGCGGTAAAGGCCTGAACGAAGTGCAATATGCAGCCCTGCTGAACAGCGCCGGTCTCGCTGGGATCGAATTTATCCCGGAAAGAAGAGGCGATGCTGGCGGTGTGAGACTTAAAATAGTTGATTACCATAGCTTCAACCCGGCCCGGACAGGTATATACGCTCTTACCTATGCTTTCTCACTTGGTGACTTTAATCTACCGAAAAGTCATGGCACAATTGTCATGTTTGATAAGATCATGGGCACCGCAAAAATGGGCGAATATCTGGAGCAAGGCCTGGCTCCACAGGAGATTGAACAGCTCTTTGCCTCCGGGATCGAAAGCTTCAAGACAACCAGGCAAGTTTATCTCTTACCGCAATACGGTCCGTAAAAACGCAGATGTTTAAAATTAATGTGAACTGTAATATGAAGGCTATCTTCCCGGGAGGCTTCCTGATAGTAACTCCAGATTATTCTTAGGAAACACATTAACCAGAAACAGTACACGGAAGAGCAGGCAGCAATAGCAGAGGGATACACTATCTAAAATTGACCTCCGTCTCTGCCAACCAGAAGCAGGCTATCACCAAAGAATTTGCTTAAAGATGAATCAGGAAATGTAAGGACAGAATATGACCGCTACCTATTTGGAATTTACTCCCTTACATTTTGTGCAATTTGTAATATAATAATAATAGAAAGGCTGTTGACTTCTAACAATTCTAAAAGGAGAGTGACAGGCATGAAAATGTTAGTGTGTACCGACGGTTCGGAACAGAGTCAAAAAGCCTTAGAAAAAGCCGCACTAATCGCTGGAAGTGAAATCATAGAAAAGGTCACAGTTATCCATGTATACGATGGCAAAATGGATGTAACAACTGCAGGATGGGGTAGCCGGGACTACATGGTTACTCCGGAAGATATGGAACGATTGAAGAAGATGTACGAAAATCTGAAGATGCAGCGACAACAATATCTGGATGAAGCCGTTTCTTTTTTGGCAACTAAAAAAATCAAAGCAGATTCCATCCTTGCAGAAGGGCACCCAGCTCATACGATCGTCGAAACAGCTCGTGAAAAGGATTACGATTTAATTGTAATCGGCAGTCGGGGGTTGGGCGGGTTGAAGAAGTTGTTTCTGGGCAGCGTTAGCAATGCCGTGGTCCAGGAGGCAAAAAACTGTTGCGTAATGGTAGTCAGATAGGCCGCAAGAATTAAGCGCCGGGAAAGTTAGCTACTTTCCCGGCTTTTCTATACGCTTCTGTACTATTCCCGTTTCTCATATCCTTCAATAAAGGATAAATAAGATGCCAATAATTCTAAAAGGAGGCCGGCTCCCTTAACTGCAGCCTGTTTTAATTCAGCCCGGACGGCGCTCCTTTAGCCCGTCACCGCAAATATAATCGTACTCCCAGCGAGCGTTTAATCTGGGCAGAAGGTGACGGTAGCGCTTTGTCGTACATTGATACCCCTTTTGGGATAGTAAGCAGGTTGATCTGCTGGGAAGATAATATGACTTTAGCCCATGTCGCAATCTACAGGCAGAACCCTTTAGTATACCTAACTCCTAACGCCGATCAGCACCTTGGCTGGCAGTCGACTATTAAGCACATCGCCTTAGAATCATACTGTTTTATACTCTCTTCAAACCAGTTTGTAAAGAAATCCTTACTACCCTACCGATCTTGCCTGCTATGCGGTGTTTAGGAAGGGTTGCTGTTGTGCGATGCTATGCGGAATAAGGTCTGCGTCTTCATAAACGAGAATGAAGCCGGACTGTATCATGAACTGGAAGGATGTAATTTCGCCAGTTAAAAACGGGAGATGGTTGGTTGGAAAAGGGTCATTTTACGCTTAAGACGGATTTTGAGATTAAAATTGTGGAACAGCCTGTCTACAGTCAGCTACCTTATGGCATAGATAGCAAAATAGCCCGGTTTGATGAACGGGAAGCGGCTTTTTACAGCTCGCGTTTTGCCGAAGAAATGCTGGGCGGTCAAAGCTGGCGTGACCGGATGGCTTTTGTTGCCACAGAGAAGATGCTTAAATCTGTCTCCGGTTATACTCAGCTTGATTATGCACTAAATGAGGCGTCCTGGCGATCTTATCATCCCTATAATCAGTCTCCTTTGATGGATTGGGATGACGCTCCGGAAATTCGCAAAAGAATCGAAAAGGATTTGGCAGACCGTGGTTCTAAGTGGATTGGTACAGCTGCGCAGAACAGCGCTATTGTGAAGCAAGCGGGGCGCTATTTTGGCGCTGCGGTGGTAGGCGTTGCCACCTTAAACGAATTATGGTTTTATTCGCATGATCGCGATGGATTACCTTTAAAATTCTCAGAGCAAACGATATACCCTTTTGTAAACGAAAAAGGCTGGTTTATTCCTGCATCCTTAAAGCGGGTAGTTGTGATGCTGGTTGCCCAGGACCGGGAGCTGGCCCGGTTTAGTCCATCAGCGCTGGCTGGAGTAGCTGTCGGTCATGGATATTCTAAGATGGCCGAAGCAGCCTCGAAAATGGCGGTCTTTATCAGAGGGCTTGGTTACAAAGCTATACCTATGGGCAACGACGCCAGCCTTAGTATCCCGCTGGCTGTTGATGCCGGGCTGGGTGAGCCTGGCAGGCATGGGCTTTTGCTAAACCCCGAGTATGGCTCTTTGGTTCGCATCTGCAAGGTCCTGACCGACTTGCCGTTAGAAAACGATCAGCCGATTGCTTTTGGTGCAGCTGAAGTCTGCCGAAACTGTACAATCTGTGCTGTTAGTTGTCCTGCCCGGGCGATCTCATTTAACACTGATCCTACGTATGAAACCGTTTGCGCCTCAAACAATACGGGTATTAAACGCTGGCCTGTAAACAGCTGGGCCTGCTTAAAATATTGGGTCAACAACGGCACTGACTGCGGTCTATGTCAGGCGGTTTGCCCCTTTAGCCGCACGGCTGCAGTTGGCCTGAGGCAGAATGACCCACGAGCTTGGTGGAAAAAATAGCTGGATGAATCTGGTTGAAAACTTTTTTTTATCTGGTTGCTTAGCGCTCAGCTGTTGTGGTTGACTAGCCTAAGAGAAGGTTGTTATACTTTCCTCACACTGCCTCAATTGCACGTGTTTACCTGAATTAAAAACTACTGGGGAGGGAAGCCATTGGATCTGCAATATCACTTCTCCGACCTGACGCGCCAGCCGGGGGGTGATCGAATAGTTGTAGAAGCCCCAAATTACTTAGGCGCACTGAGCACCTTCGCCGCTTATGATGTCAGGATTGACGCTATTGCAGTCGATGCCGAAGGGCTTAACACAGCTCAGCTGGCCTCATTACTGGAGCAGCGCCAGCGTCAGGGTCCCCTGCCAAAGCTGCTTTACACCGTCCCCACCTTCCAGAATCCTTCCGGCCAGACAATGAATCACCAGCGGTAAAGGGGGCAGTAATCAGCTGCGGCTCTGCTACTCGCAGCCTTCCTTGGACGACATTGCCCGGGGAATACCGCGATTGGCAAACGCATTAACTACTCCACTTTAGGTAATAGCTACGCACCTATTAAAGAGTTGTTTTGATAAACTGCTTGCATTAAACTGATTATAGTTCTATTCCATAGGATCTTTTAACCCGTGTTGCTTAATGTCGGGTTAGTTTCCTGTCAGGCTTGTTTTGCTTTTTTCATCTTAGAAAACGAGGTGGTTTAGGTTAATAGGTATCATGCAATAGACATCCTTCGCACGATCGCAATTATCGGTATGATCCAAGTTCACGTTGTTGAGTGGCTATCCGGTTATATTGACTACAAAAGCCCGCTTTATCAGCTGAGCGAGTTGGTTGGCTCTTTTCCGGCCGCTATGTTTACTTTTCTGGTTGGCATGAGCCTGTTCATTTCTGTCAAAAGGCAGGAGGATGAAGGGGTTGATCCAGGATTGATCGCGGACAGGAATCTGCGCCGCGGCGTAGCTATCTTTTTCTTTGGCTTGCTCTTTTTAATGTTTGTCTGGATGCCGGAAGAGGTTTTTGCCTGGGATATCCTGACCTTAATCGGCGCTTCGCTGCTAATCCTCTTTCCGTTGAGGAAACTGAACACAAAAGTTTTGCTCTCGTTTGCGATAATTGTTATGTTAGTCAGCCCGGTTATCAGGCAGTTTACAGATTACCACAGCTACTGGAACAAATGGGGTGAGTACGTTACATCCTTTGAAATGCCCGGAGTGCTGATGGGCTTTTTTGCGAACGGCTACTTTCCCCTTTTCCCCTGGATCGTTTTTCCCCTGTTAGGCTATCTGGTCGGCAGGGCCTGCTTTGGAAGCAAAGAGCTGCGTCTGCCGGGGATGCTCCTCCCGGCAGGTATGATCCTGGTGGTTGCTTCCCTGGTTATGATCGTTTTTGCTTCCAGCACAAACCTACCGGCGGTAGCTGCCTGGTACATTTCGCCTTTTACTTTTTATCCTGCCTCCACTTCTTTTCTACTCCTGGCAATGGGGGTTAACATCCTCTTATTTGTTCTCTTTTATCGTCTTTTTGACCTGAAGGAAAGAAGTTCCGAGCGTAACCCGTTTTTGCTGTTTTGCAATCGCTACAGTCGTTATGCACTTACTGCTTATGTTATGCACCATGCCCTTTTTCTCTGGTGGCTGATCGCCTATAATTACTATAAAGGTGAACTTTTCAGATGGACACTTTATGGCTACATTATGCCTACTGCCCAGGCAATGCTGGTAGTGCTTGTGTTCATCATCCTTTTCTACCTGCTGATCGTGGCCTGGGATAAACGCGGTGGACGATATAGCTTAGAATGGTGGTTAAAGAGGCTGACCGGATAATTACCGATGATAACGGTAATTAAAATCTAAGATCAAATATAAGCTAAACCATAGGACCTCAGTCTTCAGGAACGCGGTTTGTTTGTGGTGAATAGCTCGGATAATATTTTTACGAAGGAAGTGGTTACCTTAAGCAGGCCACTGTGGCATCGTAAAGTGATTGTGAAAATCTGGCCGGCCCGCCATTTTCTGGCCAGGATGACTAAATGGCCCTTTTTCGGTTGGCTGATTAAGCGTCTACTGTTTGAGGGAGATTACCTCACATTTTTGCCCAGCGAAGAGGTAATTAGTAGAAATGAGAAAGTGGCCCTGCCGGGTGTGGTGGTGGATCACTTTATAGAAAAAACCTCATATCGTTTTATCATGGATGCCTGCATTTGCCGCGATGCCAGTAATTGCCAAAATTATCCGATAGATCTAGGCTGTATGTTTATCGGCGAGGCTGCCCGTGGAATTAACCCCGGGCTTGGCCGGGAAGTCAGTATAGAAGAAGCAAAGGAGTTTCAGCGCCGCTCGGAAAAAGCCGGTTTAATTAACCTGGTTGGCAAAAACCGCCTTGATAAAGTTTGGTTGGGGGTCGAGCCGGTCGAGCGTTTGCTGACTGTTTGTCACTGCTGTGAGTGTTGCTGCCTCTGGAAGCTATTAATGGTGGCTTCGAACTCTATAGCCGACATGGTTCACAAGCTGGACGGGGTCGAAGTGACGGTAAACGGAGACTGTGCTGGCTGTGGTGAGTGTATACCTTTTTGTTTTGTCCAGGCTATCTCGGTTGGCAACGGCAGAGCGTCCATAGATGAAAAGATGTGTCGGGGATGTGGCCGGTGCGTCTTGAACTGCCCCCGGGAAGCAATTGAGCTTACTTTTAACCATAGTGATTATTTCCAAAAATGCCTGGAACTAATCGGTAAAGTTGAAGAAAAAGTGGACGTTAGCTAAGATTCGCAGATTCTGTAAGATTTATACATTTAAGATCTAAGAGGAGGTTGATTTTATGCCAACGATTTTCTTTTATGGCCCGGAATTGGAAGTAGAGAAGAAGAGAGAACTGATCAAAGATTTTACTGAAGCTGCCAGCAAGGCGACCGGCATCGATCAGTCAGCTTTCGTTGTCTACCTGAGGAACTCAAAACCCGATGAAGTTGGGGTAGGCGGAAAACTGTTGTCAGAACGCATGAAATAAAATGCGGGGCGTTTCATCTATCAATCTATGATATTGGCCATGTTAAACTAAAAATACAGGAGTGTTATTAGTAGATGAATGAATTTAGAAGAGCTGACCTGCAAATAGGCAGCAGGGTTAAAGTTGTACAAAAACAGGATCAAGGGAGCGGTAATTTATCTGAGGGAGTTGTAACGGCTATTTTAACCAAATCAGCCTCACATCCCTACGGTATAAAAGTAAGGTTGGATAATTGCATAGTCGGGCGGGTAAAAGAAATAATTTAGACAGCAGCAGAACCGATTCTTGTTATCAACAGCTGTAAAACAGCTCAGCTGATAGGCACAAAAGAAGTCAGGTCATGCAATCCAACAACCTTATCGATTGATATCAGCTTCGTTAGAATATCCTCTGCTTTCCCAATATCCTTCATAAGTCAGGTCATCTGAAATTTCTATTTTGTTTACCCAGCGGGCCCATTTATAGCCTGCCTTGTCTTCAGCAACAACAATGAAGGGAAAACCAAGTGATTCAGGAAGGGTTACGCCATTACTCGAGTAGGCCAGGAGCAGATCCCTTGTTTTAATAGTTTCAAGGGGCATAGATGTTGTATAACCATCAACGCAATGAAAGATCACGTTACTTTTTTCATCCAGAATCCCTGCTTCATTTAAAAGATCCATGATTCTGACCCCTTTCCACAAGACAGTAGCGTCCCAGCCTTCTACGCAGTAAAGGGTTATCAGCCGCTCATAGCTCTTGTTCTCAAGCACCTGCTCGTAGCTTAAAGATAAAGGATTTTTAACAAGTCCGGTTACTTGCAGCTCGTATGCTTCAATATTAACCTGCTGTATCCCTGCGATGGAGTTATCCCGAGGTCCTATGGATGGATCAAGCCTGATGCCTTCATAATCTCTGATCTCTAACACCTGGTAACGATCTTCAGTGGCCCGTGAAACAGTATCTACTGCCTGGTCGCTACCATCGTCATTGCTAACTGAGCAAGAGGACAGCAAAAAAACAAAAAAAATAAATATCAAAGCGGCAATAAAAAAGTTCGTATTAAAAACCAGAGATTTCATTTAAAGCAACCCCTTTCCTATCGATTAAAGAGCCTGTTATCATTAAACATCATAATGAAATTATGTAAACCTGTCAATTATTATAAGGCATCTTTTATTCTTGACAGGTTATAGGATCGGGTCTATGCTATGGTTAAACAAATAAACGGTTTGTTCAATTATTTTGGATAGAAGGTTTTTAGCTGATGACTGAACGTCTGCCTGGAGTTTTAAATGCTGCTTTGAAATGTTTCGCCCGTTATGGTTACAAGAGAACAACCTTGGAAGAGATTGCAGAAGCGCTGGGGCTTACCAAGGGGGCCCTCTACAGCTATGCCAGCGGCAAGGAGGATTTATACCAAAAGGCCGTAGCTTCTGCTCTGACCAGGTGGCAGACAAAAGTAGGAGAGGCGGTAGAGGAAGCCGGCAGTCCCGAAGATAAGTTTATGGCCCTCAGTTTTAAAGCTTTTAAGTATTTGGCCGCAGATGATGATTTGCGAAATATCTTAATCCACGACCCCGACATATTTCCGATGTTCCCCAAGGAGGACCCTTTTTTTGAGATTAACGAAAATTCTCGAAACATACTGCGCTCTGTTCTTGAAGAAGGCATCAACAGTAATACTTTCAGGCCACTTGATCTGGATAGTGCAACCTGGCTACTTTTTTCCATCTACAAAATGTTTATTATTGATACATACGTAATGTCTGATCGGGAGGCGACGGAAAAGCTTTTTAAAGATGCTGTCGATTTACTTTTGCACGGCCTGATCCGCCAGGGCAGGCATTAATAAACTGGAGGTGTTTCAAATGTCCGGCAAACCGCGTTACCTGAGCCCCGCATGGAAAGAGCAGGTGGAAGTGCTCCTAAAGAGTGAATTGACCCCGGAGAAAATGAACCATATTACCTCATCGATGTCCAATATCTATTTAAACTGTCCCGACGGTAAAGAGCACTATATGTATTTCGGTTTCGTCGACGGCAAACTGGATCGTTTTCTAGTTGAGGAAGGGGAGGCGCCGCAAGCGGAGTTTAAAATTTCTGGAGACTATGAGACGTTTGCCAAGATTTCTCGGGCGGAGATGAATGCCCAGGTTGGTTTGATGAGCGGCAAATTAAAACTTAAGGGCAATATGGTTAAAGCGCTGAAACTGGCTTCAATTGCCGATCGTTTGAACAAAGTAATTGCCAAGGTAGAGGCAGAATTCTAAAATGGGGGTTTGCCAAATGACTAGTCACGATCCATACTTTATTGATTTTCCAGCACGAATTAAGAGTATACAGGTTGAAATGGCCAAAGCAGGCCTTGATGCATACCTGGGTTCAAGACTGCGCACCCTCTCCTGGATCCTGGATGCCTTTTGCCCCTGGCGCAGCTATATTGTTATTCCCCGCGAAGGACTGCCGGTGGCTTTTACTTTTGTGATCGATGCTGCCAGGGTTGGCGATGACAGCTGGCTTGATGAGGATAATATACGGGGCTAAAATCCCATGGGTGGTCAGGACCAGATAACCCAAATTGCCGACTATATTATTGAAGACCTGAAGGCGGGCAAGGGCAAGATCGGTTATGAAACAGGTTTGTCCAATTACCTGCCGGAAGGCAATTTAACGCAATACGAATACGAAGCCTTTAAAGAGGCTTTACCTGATGCTGTTTTTGTCAATGCCCACCAGAAAC
>Ga0194127_10002597_pt1 | contig 24258 bp, 41 predicted proteins | sample TA2KigC100mmetaG_FD_148624 | JGI IMG/M metagenome (GOLD analysis project Ga0194127, IMG submission 148624) | Freshwater microbial communities from Lake Tanganyika, Tanzania - TA2015036 Kigoma Deep Cast 100m | ecosystem: Environmental > Aquatic > Freshwater > Lake | place: Tanzania: Lake...
TCGAATATAGCGTGTAATGAATTTAGGAGGTTCAACAGAGAAATATCGAAATACTGGATGAACATTGAACATGCGCAGGGCATTTCCAACCATGAAGACCCCGATCAAGATCATCAACATAGCCCGGGTGATCGGGCTGAGGGAAAGATAGGAACCCAAGAATCCCAATAGCGCACCCAATAAAGTGTAAGCAGCCAATTTGGATGTCAAGAATAACAGGATCGGCAATGCGGTATTCGGCCGCCCCGCCGTAACCTGGAAGGACCTCTTTTTCGACGGGGCTTTTTCGACAAGGTCTTTTTCGATCTGGTAAGCCAGAGAACTGGCAAGTAAACCACCCTGAACAGCCAGGCAGCTCAGACCCCCCGTGGTCAAGCCGGTTACGAAAGCCAACATCAATTGATTGCCGGGATCGGAGGCAATATCAGCGGCGGAAGAATTCGATTGAAATACCACCAAGGCTACGGAGATGCCAACGAGCGCGATCCCCAATGTAACAAGAATTACTGGATCAATGATAGGTTTTTGATTGTCGGTCATTCAACCTCAAATTTTCAAAAAGTGGCAGATTCGTTTGCGATGCAGACTGGTAAATGTTTATTCCCTCACCGTTTTCCGCCATCCCAGACGACGAAAGGCATGTTGATTACAACGCCGGGTTGTTCTATGTCGAGCTCGCCGGCGTCCCGCGCGTCCAGCACCTCTGATGCGGATCTCAGTTCCCGGGCGGAAGCCCCCTCCGCCCAAGTGACCACGTTCAAGCGGCGCAGGGGTGAATAACCCTCAGTGCCGGGCGGGTTGTCGAAGACATCCGGCTGGAACCCAAACGGACCAGAACCTTCCACGCCATTGGTGAAGACATACACTTCCGCCAATGCTTCCTCTGGCACATTCGCCAGGGATGGGACCAGGATCACAGGTGACTGCATCATATTTGTCAGTGTATCTGAAACGCCTTCATCAGACGCTTCCGTATGGACGAAGTAAATCTCCTTGCCCTCGGCATACGCCTTGCCGGCGGGTAACTCAGCCTTGGCGGGCCCGTCGACCTGAGGTGCACAGGCGCTGACCAGCAGTGCAAGAATAGGGAAAATCAGAAAGGTGAAATGCTTATTCATGTGATATGTCTCCTTGCATTCTAAGGTATTGGAATACTCTATCCTAAAATTCGATGTCTTCGAAGTCGCAAGCTGTTGCTCACGACGAATACGCTGCTGAATGCCATCGCGCCCGCAGCCAACATCGGGTTGAGGTAACCGAGCATGGCGGCGGGAATCAGGACCACGTTATATATAAAAGCCCAGAACAGATTCTGCTTGATTGTGGTGAGCGTTTTACGTGAGATGGCGATCGCCCTCGCTACACCACGCAAGTCGCCGCTCATGAGGGTTACGGGTGCGGCAGCCATCGCCACATCGGTTCCAGTCCCGATCGCCAGGCCAACATCCGCCTGCGCCAACGCCGGCGCATCGTTTACGCCATCTCCGACCATTGCCACCACGAACCTGGTTTTTGAGGGTTGAGGCTCTGCCTTACCTTGCAGCTTCTTAACCTCGAACGACTTCCCCTCGGGCAGGACCTCGGCCAGAATCGTATCGATACCAACCTGGTTTGCGATCGCCTCAGCGGTCTTCTGATTATCACCCGTGATCATGGCAACCTTCAAGCCCATATGGTGCAGGTTGGCGATCGCCTCCCTCGACCCGTCCTTGATCGTATCCGCCACGGCGATCACGCCCGCAGCCCGGCCATCGATCGCAACCAGCATGGCGGTCTTTGCCTCGGATTGCAACCGGGATACCTCGCCATCCAGTATCCCCAGTTCGATCCCACGGGTGTCGAACATGCGCTTGTTCCCGACGACCACTATTTGTCCCTCGACCTCGCCCTGCACGCCATGGCCGGCTTCCGCCTTGAAACCGGCGGGTTGTGCCAGGGTTATCCCGCGGGTGGTGGCTTCGGCCCAGATCGCTTCACCGAGCGGATGCTCACTCCCTTTTTCAACAGATGCAGCCAGTCCGAGTAATTCGTCGTTCAAAAGGCCATTCGCCGCAATAATATCCGTCACCGCGGGCTGACCTCTGGTAATGGTTCCCGTTTTGTCCAGAATCACCACGTTCACACGTCCGGCGCGCTCCAATGCTTCGCTGTTGCGGAACAGGATGCCGGCTTCAGCGCCCTTGCCTGTACCAACCATGATGGCTGTGGGAGTGGCCAATCCCATGGCACACGGACAGGCAATCACCAGGACCGCAACCATGTTGATTAAAGCCCGGGTAAACCCATCCACATCGGCATTGATCGGGAGCGGTGGACCAAGAAAGTACCAGCCAGCAAAGGTCAGGGCGGCGATCCCGATCACGATCGGGACGAAGACCGCGGAAACCTGATCGGCCATCTTTTGAATCGGCGCCTTGCTGCCCTGGGCATCCTCGACAAGTTTGATAATCTGGGCCAGCGCAGTTTCCTTGCCAACCTTGGTGGCTTCGAACCGGAGCATCCCAAGCTTGTTGAGCGTGGCGCCAATGACCGGGTCGCCGGGTTTTTTCTCCACTGGGAGCGATTCGCCGGTGAGCATCGATTCGTCGACCGCACTTCGTCCTTCGACCACCACTCCATCCACCGGGATCTTCTCGCCCGGCCTGACGATGACAATATCCCCGACGCGCACATCGTCCGTGGGAATCTCGGTTTCCTCACCATTGCGCACGATGCGCGCTGTCCTGGCGCGCAGTCCCATTAATTTCTTGATCGCCTCTGATGTGCGCCCTTTGGCTCGCGCTTCGAGGTATTTTCCCAGTCGGATCAACGTGATGATCACCCCCGCGGTCTCATAGTAGACGTGTCCCATGAGCCAGCCAAAAGTGATCGGCAGGGAGTAAAGAAAGGCGGCCGAGGTGCCCATGACGATCAACACATCCATGTTCGCGGATCGATTCCGTAATGCCTTGAACGCACCCACGTAATACTGCCAGCCCACATGGAATTGAACCGGCAAGGCGAGCGCCAGCAACAACCAGCTGAACCAGGGTTGCACATCGCGCATACCTTCCATGGCATCCCTGCTGTAGAAGACCGCCGGGAGCAAATTGAAATCCCGGCTCATAGAAAGGATGAACAACGGAATGGTAAAAATCAATCCCAGGATCAGCAGACGCCTCTGCTCGCTGATCTCACGCTCACGCGCGCGCGCCTCAACATCTTCGACATCGCCGCCAAGTTCCACAGCCTCGAAACCAGCCGCGGCGACCGCCCGGCGCAGTTCCGCTTGAGAGACAACCGTTGGGATGTATTGGACCCGTGCCTTTTCGGTTGCATAGGTTACCGTCGCTTGCAGAACGCCTTCGAGCTTGGCAAGTGCGCCCTCCAGGCTACGAGCATCATTATCGTCCGATAGTCGCTTGATGATCAAATCGGCGTCGCCGCTCGCAACACCATACCCGGCCCGCTTGACGCGGGCAATAACCTCCGGCAATCCGATCCTGGAAGAATCAAAATCCACCGTAGCCCGCTCGGAGGACAGGTTCACCACTGCGCTCTGAACACCGTCGAGCTTTTTGAGATTTCGCTCGACTGTGGCGACACAGTTGGCGCAAGTCATGCCGGTGATTGGCAGCGTTAATTGTCTTGTTGCGGTCATGGTTATTGGTCGCGGATCACAAGCTGTGGAATTACAACGTCAGCAATCCCTCAGGGGGATAATTGATCTCAGCCAGGAGATTCTTGATCTTTGTTTCATCGGCCGGTGTGTCAAAAGTGATTACGACTTTCTTGGTCGCTTCGTCCGCCTTCACGGTCTGAACACCCTGCAACTCACCTACTTCGGTTTCGATGGTACGGACGCAATGCCCACAAGAGATGGCAGGAATGGTATACGTTATGGTAGTCATGGTTTACTCCTTCGTTTCGTCGGTTAATTCGATACAACAATCAATTCGCCAACCATACCGGCTTCTTCGTGTCCTTCGACCGAACAAAAAATTCGATACTTGCCGGCCTGATTCGGCGTGAAGATCAGAGTGCTCTTTCCACCCGCAGTTGTGGAAATATGCAGGTCGAATTCGGAATGATCGCCTCCCATGTGATGCCCCCCAACCTCGCCCTCGCACGAAACCGCAGACACGTCTATGCCATCCACGACAAAGTCATGCTCGATTTGACCTTCGTTCTCAAAAGTCAGCATGACCTGCCGGCCAGCAGGCACAGTGATGGCGGCCGGTTGGTAACCAAACTCATTCATTACCACGGACATTTCTGTTACGGCCGTGGAATCCTTTGCGCAGGCCGTGACAAGCAATGCAAGCAAACTAGCTGATATAGTTGTAATTTTCAAATCATTCTCCTTCTGTTAATTGCGCCTTTCTCCAAACCGAACGAGGTCGAATAAAAACAGATAGTTGCCCCACCTGGAGCTGTCAAGCCAACCATCAAAATCGCTGATGCGTTCCCTGACGTAGCGCATGAATCACACCTTCACAGACATTTCAAATACTTCGGTGATTTCCCTGAGCACACGCTCGCGCTCCTTCTTATCATCTCCCTTAATGGCCGTAATCACACAAGAGTTGAGATGGTCCTCCAGGATCATGGAACTGACCTTGAACAGGGCGCCTTCCACGGCCTGGATTTGTCGGATCACATCAATGCAATAGGCATCTTCCTCCACCATGCGGATCACTCCGCGCAAGTGGCCTTCGACGGTTCTTAACCTTTGGAGCGTGTTTGATGGTTCCATATCTTCCTCATCCTATCCGACAAGAGATAACAGTAGCCTTCCTACCCCCCCCCAGGGGGGGAGGGCTTCTCAAAATATACTGAAACCAACCTATTTTGTCAATAGTGAATTAAGTCACTCCACCTGCTGGCTGCGACCACGGGATAAGCCCTTCCCTTTTAGGATATTAGCAAAGCACCCTGAAGGATGACTGAAATTTTCTACGTATGACGGTAAAATGGAATAATGCCGTGTTTATTGCGTACAATACCCTTGCTAGTACTTCTCGGAGTTTCGTGCTCTACTTCTGATATCCCCGATCTGAACCGGCAAGTGGATCAGGCAGTTGCAGCAACATTGGCCGCCATCCCATCATCTACCCGGATTCCGCCTCCATCACCCATCCCTACTGCGACACCCTTCAATTTAAACGGCATTTATTGTGAATATGGATTTTGTGTCGGTCACCCATCTGGAGTGGCGTATTACGACCATCTTGCGTCGCAAAATCCCCAATCGCCAAGCCGCTACGATAATGGATTCCTGGTTGCATACCAGGTCCCGACCATGGTTTTGCATCTAATTTGGTTGCAGGCGCCAGGGACCGCTGATCCGGGATTTCTCATGGATTCCCTTATAGCCGATCAAATTGATACACGAAAGGGAAATCTGGATGTCTTTCTGGTGCGAGGAATGAACGTCATGTACACGAGCATCGCGACGAATGTTAGCCCGGATTTGGCCTTCGGTGGTGCAGCTGCATGGACCTGCGGAGATCGCGTCTTCGCCTGGAAGGCGTATACACAAACGGAAGAAACCGCCCGAACGTTATTCGAGCAGGCGCTTGCACGATTTGCCTGCATTTAACCCCTGATAGGAGCCGCATGTCCAAGGACCGGTCTGCTTTCGCTCAAGGCTCGCATCAAGGAACTTGAAGATTGGTTGAAATAGCTCTACTGTCATCTACGGATCGAATATTCGGCCGAACCGGATGCCATGAACAGCAAAGTGGTCGAAATACTCAACAATGGCAACAAAATTGAGGCGATCAAACTCTACCGCGAGATTCAAAATGTTGGATTGACTGAAGCCAAACACGCCGTGGATCTATTGGAGGCGAGATCGAAATGACGGTCATTCCGTTGCTGACTTTCACCTCACCAATCGCGTATGTGCCACGCTCCCTGATTTTATCCCGCTTCAAGAAATGGCCAGCCAACCTTTGTTAAATTCCATTCGCCTTTGCCTCGTTCCACAAAGAATCCATCTCCTCCAACGTCATATCCGATAAGAGGCGTCCCTTCGTCCTCGCCCCTTGCTCCACGTAGGCAAATCGATTCTTGAATTTCGAGTTTGCCTCCCGCAGGGCGGATTCAGCATCCACCTTGCGCCAGCGGGCGAGGTTGACCAACACAAATAAAAGGTCTCCCAGCTCGGTCGTAATCTCCTCAAGGTTCTCTGCCAGACGGATTTCCTCGACCTCTTCTCGAATCTTTTCAATTACGCCCTCGATCTCCGGCCAATCAAATCCAACTCGCGCCGCACGGTCCTGGTACTCCTGTGCCTGGCTTAATGCCGGCAGGGCGGCCGGAACTCCATCGAGTAATCCCTTCGATGTGTTGGCGTCACCCCGCTCTGTCTCTTTCAATCGTTCCCAATTCTGGAGCACGCCCTTCACGCCATCCAACTTCAGGTTTCCAAAGACATGCGGATGGCGGCGGATGATTTTGTCGTGAATCCGCCGGATCACCTGATGGATGTCGAATTCCCCAGATTCTGCTCCGATCTGAGCGTTCAAGACAATTTGCAGGAGCAGATCCCCGAACTCCTCGGTCATCGCCTCCGCATCGAGTGAATCCATCGAAGCCAGGGCTTCATAGGTTTCCTCCAGCAAATGTGTCCTCAGGGTTTGATGGGTTTGTTCCCGGTCCCATGGACAGCCATCGGGTGCCCTCAGATGCGCAACGATCTCTGCAAACGATTCGAATGACGAGCCCTTTTCCAGCGGTGGAATGTAGATGTCAGCTGGAACTAGAACATCCATATCCAATTCCTTTAGCTGCCTATCATGCTTTTGGCCCGCGCACACTATGAATATTAAATGATCCTGCGGAAAAGAGGTAAGCAGGACGGACTTGATCTTTTCCGCGAGTATTTCAGAATCCACGCCGGTCAGCAGGGCAGACATATCGGGCGGGAATGGAGGCACATGCGCGGAGCGAAAGTCCGTTCCCTCGAGCAGGATCAGCTTTGAGGGCGGAGAGAACCGCAAGACTTCGAAAGTGGACGCAATTTGATTGAAATCCATGGTGGGTGTCCCATCCTCCAATAATTAAGTTCGGTTCAATCGCTCGGCATATACGGAATTAAATACAAAACGTAATGCGTGAGAGTGTAACACGCATTACGTTCAATCGGCATGCGGGAAGGAGCTACCGCTTGGTATAGGTTGGCGCTTTGCGCGCTTTCTTCAAGCCGGGTTTCTTGCGTTCCTTGATGCGGGCATCTCGCGTAAGCAAGCCTTTCCTGCGCAGCGCGGCAGTCCAATCATGATTGATCAACACGAGCGCCCGGGCAATACCAAGGCGGACCGCCTCGGTTTGACCCGACACGCCGCCTCCACTTACCTGCACGCTGACATCGAAATTCCTGGCATCCTGCCCGGTCGCGCCAAAGGGACGCATGATCTCATCCATATCTCCCAGCCGGGGGAAAAAGATCGCGCCTTCCTTCTCGTTGACGGTGAACTTACCGCTACCGGTCACAAGGCGCACTCTTGCCGTGCTTTCCTTGCGCCGGCCGATCCCTTCGTAATATTGAGCCATTTTGCCTGCCTCTTTACTTCATCACATGTGGTTTTTGCATGCCGTGTGGATGCTCCGGTCCAGGATAGATCTTCAACCGTTTCAGAACCGCCCGGCCCATGCGGTTGTGTGGAAGCATACCCCACACCGCCTCTCTCAACACCCGATCCGGATGCCTTATCAATTGATCCCGCAAAGATACCGTCTTCAATCCACCCGGATAACCGGAGTGTTGATTGTACATTTTGGTGGTCAATTTCGAACTGGTTTTCGTACCGGTGACCGTTACCTTCTCGGCATTGATCACCACGACATAATCACCCAATTCCACGCCGGGTGTAAACGCTGGTTTGTTCTTCCCGAGCAGGATATGGGCAACACGCGCGGCCAGGCGACCAAGGTTTTGTCCACCGGCATCCAGTAAAACCCAATCCCGCTGGATTTCTTCCGCTTTTGGATAATATGTTTTTTGTTGCAAGTTCGTCACTCCAATCTAATAATTTCAGTTTGATCCGTATTGGACCTCTACAAGAGTCAAGCCCTGTGCAGGTGCCAATCCGGCAGGCAGCTTGATTTGCTCGTCCAAGGCTTTCTCGACCTCCGATTGTGCACACTTGCCTTGAGCGACTGCGACCTGGAGGAAGACCATCCTTCTTACCATCCGATACAGGAATCCATCCGCCTGGACTTCGAACAGCCATTCGTTGCCCGACAATCTTCTCCAACCTGCCTTGGTCACAATTCGAAAGGTGGAGCCTTTCGCGTTCGGGCTGGAACCAAAGGAGGCATAATTATGTTTGCCGAGAAAGATCGAAGCAAGTTCAGCCAGGTTCCTTCCATTAAAATCCGGCCAAAGGCGCCAGGAATATCTCTCCCGTAAGGGATCGCGGCAGGGATCAAAAAATAGCCTGTACTGATATTTCCGCGAAACGGCATCGAAACGGGGATGGAAGTCCTTGGAGGGTCTGCAAATTCCTCGAACTGAAATGTCCGATGGCAATTCTGAATTCAGCGCTTGTAACAATCGCTGGTCGGGATGAGCCCATTCGAAATCGAAGGCAGCCACCTGACCGGAAGCATGCACGCCGCTATCAGTCCTGCCGGCCAACATGATGGACTCCCCGCCCCAGCCCAACCGCCGCAGGGATTTTTCCAGTTCGCCCTGCACAGTTCGCGTTTTCGCCTGGCGCTGGCTGCCGGAAAAACCGGAGCCATCGTAAGCCAGGATCACTTGGTAACGTGCCATGCTTGCTCTCCTGAGTCGAAGCAAGCCAATCGTCGCAGGCTGGAGGATTATTCCTCCACCAACTCCAACATCACCATCTCCGCCGAGTCACCCATGCGCGGTCCAAGTTTCATCATGCGCGTATAACCGCCATTTCGATTTGCAAAGCGCGGAGCGATCTCGTCGAACAATCGCTTGATCAGCTGGTTATCACCCAGCCGGGAGGCTGCCAGCCGGCGGGCATTGACCTTCTGTTCGGCGGAACCATTGGTGCTTTTTCGTGCAAGCGTGATCAACCTTTCAGCCTCACCACGGATGGCCGCCGCTTTGGCATGCGTGGTTCGAATTCGCTCGTGCGTCAGGAATTGTTTGATCAGGTTGCGCCGCAGTGCTATTCGGGCGCCCTTGGTACGTCCCAGTTTGTATCCAGCTACAGAATGTCGCATCGCTCTAACTCTCCGAGGAATTCTCTTTCAGGAAACCCTTTTCCTGCATCTTCTGCCGCAGTTCGTCCAGGCTTTTCTCGCCAAAATTGCGGATGGACATGACAGCGGTCTCGCCTTTCTCCAGCAGATCGAGCACATCCCCGACCGTCGTGATTCCTGTGCGCTTTAGAGAATTGAATACACGTACGGAAAGATCGAGGGCTTCGACCGGGGTTTCGGCGAGCTCACTGCTTAATCGACCACCTGCCGCTTCTCGCTCGACCGCCACAGCCAGCATTTCCTCATTGATCCCCGCCACATAGCGCAGGTGATCGATCAGGATCCGGGCCGATGAGCTGAGCGCCCGTTCCGGAGATATGGTGCCGTCCGTCCAGATTTCCAGGTTCAACTTGTCGTATGCAGTACTCTGCCCGACGCGGGCTGATGAGACTTCCCAGTTTACACGCTTGACCGGGCTGTAAATGGCATCCACCGGGAGTTCACCAATGGGCATATGCCCAGAGCGCTCGTTGGCCGGCGAATACCCACGGCCTCGCTCCACCATGAATTCAACGTCCAGCTTGGTCTTGGCCCCATCCACCGCAAACAGATACAGATCCGGGTTGACGATTTCGATCTCTGCCGGTGTGATGATGTCGGCCGCAGTCACCTGACCTTCTCCGCGCACTTCGAGATGCATACGCGCGCTGTCCACACCATCCATCTTGATGCGGATCTGCTTGACCTGCAACATCACCTGAATGACATCTTCCCGCACGCCAGGGATATCACTGAACTCGTGCAGCACATCTGCAAATCGTACGGAGGTAATCGCTGATCCTTCCAGTGAAGATAACAGGACACGTCGAAGCGCGTTGCCCAGAGTCACCCCGTACCCTCGTTCGAGCGGGCTGATCGTGAATTTTCCGTAGTTTCGAGCCTCGGCTTCCCGCTCGATCTTCGGCATAACCATGTTCGTGAGGATACCCGTCACAGTTCACACTTCCTTTCAATAAGACTTTCCGACAGGTTAACGACCGTGTCGGAGCATGGACGGTTAACGTCTGGAATAGTATTCAACGATCAACTGCTCGTCGAGACTGCCATCAATCTCGGCACGGTCCGGTAATCGTGCCACCGAGCCACTTAACTTCTTCAAGTCGCGGCTGAGCCAGGCCGGTGAATTGCGCCGTTCGGCAAAATCGCCCAATTCCTTGAAATAATTCAATTTTCCGGAGCCTTCCCGCACTTGTATCTCGTCACCCTGGCTGAGCAGCATGGAGGGCACATCGGTGCGACGTCCATTGACAATAAAATGTCCATGAGTCACCAGCAGCCGCGCCTGGGAACGGCTGGACGCATACCCCAGCCGAAACACCACATTATCCAGCCGTGATTCGAGGATCTGGAGCAGGTTCAAGCCAGTCAGACCTCGGCGGCTGATCGCCGTATCATAATAACGGCGGAATTGACGTTCCAAAACTCCATAAATGCGACGTGCTTTTTGCTTGGCGCGCAGCTGCCTGGCAAAGTCAGACGCACGGCCGGTGCCCATTCCCCTGCCTCCGCGACCAGCCGTCCGCCCATGCTGACCCGGAGCAAAATTGCGCCGGTCAAAAGCGCATTTTGGTGTGTAACATCGCTCTCCCTTAAGATAGAGCTTCTCGCCTTCCCGGCGGCAAAGTTTGCAAACAGGACTCAATGATTTCGCCATCTTGAACTACCTCATCTACTATACGCGCCGCTTCTTGGGAGGGCGACATCCGTTATGCGGCACAGGTGTAATATCCGAGATCGAGCGAACCCTTAAACCCATGGCTTGAACTGCACGAATGGCGTTTTCGCGGCCGGGACCGGGCCCTTTGACGAACAGGTCCACCTCCTGGATACCTAGCTGTTGTGCGGCTTTGATCGCCTGTTCCGCCGCCAGGCGCGCAGCAAAAGGCGTACTCTTGCGGGAACCCTTAAACCCTGCAGAACCTGCAGAACCCCAGGCGACGGTATTTCCTTCCGTATCAGTGATCGTCACGATTGTATTATTGAACGAAGCAAAAACATGCACCTGCCCACTGGACAGGGTGCGTTTCCCTTTTTTCGCGCCGGAAGCGCGGCGGGTGGATCGCACACTTTGAGCCATACACTTATCCTTTCAAATCCTTTACTTCTTGGCGCCGCGTCTGCGTCCGCGACCGGCAACTGTCTTGCGCGTGCCCTTGCGAGTTCGCGCATTCGTCCTGGTACGCTGTCCGTTGACCGGCAGGTTGCGCCGATGCCGCAGTCCGCGATAGGAACCGATCTCGATCAGTCGCTTGACGTTCATCTGCACTTCGCGGCGGAGGTCGCCCTCAACCTTGTAATTCTTAGAAATGTAATCACGAATGGCTGTGACTTCCGCCTCGGATAGATCCTTGATGCGCGTGTCTGGATTGACCTTGGTCTTCGCCAGGATCTCGTGCGACCGCGTAAGTCCAATTCCATACAGATAGGTCAGGCCGATTTCAACCCGCTTGTTGCGCGGGAGGTCAACACCTTCAATTCTCGCCATAGGTCAACTACCCCTGTCTCTGTTTATGTTTGGGATTTTCGCAAATGACATACACGCGACCCCCGCGCCGGACAATGCGGCACTTGGAGCAACGTTTGCGAATGGAGGGCGACACTTTCATGAATTTCAATCTCCTTGCTGATACAGCCAAATTTCCGATTATACTTCTACTCTTTTCATACGTCCACTATTTCGATTTTCACGGTAGGGTCAGGATGAGCGGATCCCCTTCCGTCACGGCGATCGTATGCTCGAAATGCGCCGTCAGAGAGCCATCGGCGGATACCACTGTCCAGTGATCCGGCAGCACTCGGGTTTCATGTGTCCCTGCCAGGACCATCGGCTCGAGGGCAATCGTCATTCCCGGACGAAGCGGGATCCCGCTTCCGGAGGATCCGACATTTGGAACCTGCGGACCTTCGTGCATCTTTCGCCCAACTCCGTGTCCGGTGTATTCCCGCGTCACCTGCAATCCATGACCTTCCACATAAGTTTGTATCGCCGCCGAAATGTCACCCACACGATTGCCTTTCCGCATTTTTTCGATGCCTGCAAACAAGGCGCCCTCCGTGACTTTCAAGAGGATTTCAGCTTGCTGTGAGATCTCCCCAATTCCGGCGGTGAAAGCGGAATCGGCGACAAATCCATCCAGGATGGTCCCACAATCGATCGAGACAATTTCCCCTCCCTTGAGCTTGCGCTTCGGGTGAGGGATCCCGTGCACCATCTCATCGTTGATGCACACAGTGATCGAGGCGGGGAATGGCGGATGACCATACCCCTTGAAAGGCGATACACATCCGTGCGACTTCAGCACTTCCTCAGCAGCCGCGTTGAGGTCGGCTGTCGTCACACCTGGTTGTAAAAGTTCCTTGACCCTGGCCAGTACTTCTGCGTTGATCCGCCCGGCTTCGCGCATGGTCTTGATTTGGGCGGGGGTCTTAATGTTAATCTGGCGTTCCCAACTCATTCTTTCCTTCAGTTCGGCGTGGTGATCCTCGCCGCGGACAGGCTATTTACCCGTCTGTTCTAATGATTCCAGCAATTCCTCCGTGACCCGCTCGACGGATTGGGATCCGTCGATCTCAATCAACCTACCGCCTCGCCGATAATGGTCGACCAGCGGCATGGTCTGTTCGATATACACACGGATACGATTTGTCACCGTCTCGACTTTGTCATCTTCACGTTGATATAACTGCGATCCGTCCTCATCACAAATCCCCTCCTTGGCAGGGGGATTGAATTTCTGATGGTAAATATGCCCATTCGCACGGCAAGTTAAACGACCGCTCGCACGTTCAACCAGGATCGATTCCGCAGCCGTGATATATGGGACTTTATCAACCTGCCCGTCAAAATCCTTGAGCATGGTTTCCAGGGCCTCGGCTTGAACCGTAGTGCGAGGAAATCCATCCAGGATCGCGCCCACCCTGCAATCAACCCGTCCCAGCCGCTCACGGATCATGCCAATAGTCACATCGTCAGGGACAAGGTCACCCCGGTCCAGATAGCTCTTCGCGAGCTTACCCAATTCGGTTTGATTCTTAATGTGCTCTCTGAATAGATCGCCGGAGGAGACATGGGCAAGACCGGTTTTTTCAGCCAGCGTTTTTGCCTGAGTTCCCTTGCCGACACCGGGCGGACCGAGCATGACGATGAAGGTTGCCATCTTGGTAGCTAACGAACCAGCAGCGAATCCTGATAACCGTGCAGTTTCAATTCCGCATCGATGTTCATAAAGGTGTCTCGAACAACTCCCACCACGATCAACAGCCCCGAGGAGGAGACTAGAAACAACCCCGCTTGTGCGCTGGCTGCCGATAAATTGAAGGCGCCCAGGAGCAGACCCAGCAAGAACGGCATGATGGCAACGATCCCAAGCAGGAGCGCGCCCGGCAACGTGATACGCCTCTGAACCGTACTCAGGTATTTCTGGGTTGGCTGTCCGGTGTGCACCCCTGGAATACTGGCGCCGACTTTCTTCAGGTTATCGCCATAATTCTGCTGATCGAACATTACTGAGGTGTAGAAGAACGTGAACAGCACGACCATGATGAAATACATCGTCCAATACCCCCAATTGCTGGTTCCCGTACCACCAAAGAAATTCTGCACGCCGATGAAGAAACGGGCCACTCCCTCATTTTCACTTTGGGTGAAATAGCTGGCAATGATCGCTGGAAATTGCAGAATGGCGCTCGCAAAAATTAGCGGGATCATTCCCGAGAGATTGACCATCAGGGGCAGAGTCCCTTTGACCGGCATTGACATACGGTTGCCCATCCGCCGTCCGGGATACATGACCGGCACATTTCTACGCCCCTGTTGGACGTATACGATGGCAAATACGGTCAGGACAATGATCACGATGGTGAAAGCCAGCATGAACCAGCGGGTTTCGACATCCGACAGAAGACTGCCGAGGTTCCCCGGCAGTTGCGAAACGATACCTGCAAAGATCACCAGGGAAAGCCCCTGACCGCGGATTCCATATTCGGAGATCATCTCACCGAGCCAGATGGCAAACATTGTTCCTGCCGTCATGGCGGTCAACGCCGCCAGGGATGCCAACCAGAGTTCCGCCGAAAACCCGAATTCGAGAATCGGCTGCCCGAGAGCCTGGACTGATAAGGAGTTGAAAATATTGATCTGCCCGATGGCGGAAAGAGCAGCCATCGGAACCGCGAGATAGTAGTTCCATTTTTCCTGCCAGCGCCGCGCTTCCCGGGGATCCTCCTGCATCCTGCGCTGCAAAGCCGGGATGATCGGAATCAACAATTGCAGGATGATCTGTGCCGTAATGTACGGATATACACCCATCGAAAGCAGGGAGAAATTGGTGACCGTCCCGCCCGAAAGCAGATTCAGAAAATCCAGGAACGTCCCGCCGCCCGCGGCGGATGCGCGAAATTGCGCAAGGATTTCATGGTTCACCCCTGGGGCGGGTACGTTGGCCGCGATGCGATAGATCGCCAGGATTATCAATGTGATGATCAATTTCTGGCGAATGTCTTCCGATCGCCAGAGGTACCGCCAGCCTGAAAACGTGGTCTTCATTTGGATCGTCCTTTATCCTGAGTGAGAGATCAATTCGACCGTTCCACCGGCTTTTTCGATTTTTGCTTTTGCACTTGCGCTGATGCGATGAACCCGCACTTTGAGCGCGACCTTCATTTCGCCGCGTCCCAAGACAACGACCGGATTGCGCGGATCCCGCAGAAGATGGGCCTTTTCAAGCGATTTCGGATCCACCTCTGCGCTGGCCTTGAACGCTTCTGAGAGTTGATCGAGATTCACCTCGTTGTAGGTTACCTGATTTCGGGGAGTGAAACCCTCACCGCGCAGGAAGGGAAGCCGGCGATAAAAAGGAAGATTGCCTCCCTGACGGTATAAATTGCCGCCTTCACCCGAGCGCGCTCCCGCACCTTTTGTCCCCCGGCCTGCTGTTTTTCCCTGGCCGGCGGAAATCCCGCGTCCCACCCGCCGGCGGGCACGTTTGGAACCAACATTTGGTCTTAAGTCATGCAACCTCATGAGCCACCTATTCTTCGATTCGAACCAAATGAATAATCTTGTTGAGCATCCCTCTCAAGGAAGGAGTATCCCTGTGCTCGATGGTCTGATTGAGCCGGCGAAAACCCAGGGCTTTGACGGTCGCCTTTTGATCCTTCGTATACCCGATCGAACTGCGAACAAGCGTGACTTTCAATTTTTTCCCGGAGAATTCTTTCTTAGGCATGCTGCCTCCTCCGTTCCCAGAATGGGAGCAATTCCTCCACTTTCTTTCCACGGCGGGAGGCTTCGCCCGCTGGTGAACGCAGCGCATCCAGGGACGCAAAGGTGGCCATGACTACATTAAGTACATTGGCGCTCCCCATGGATTTCGTGAGGATGTCTCGAATCCCTGCCACTTCCAGCACCGCCCGTACACCACCGGCTGCTATCACTCCGGTTCCGGGGGAGGCGGGTTTCAGATACACCTTTGCACCTGCGACTTTCCCGGTAGATTCGTGTGGAATGGTGGTACCGGACATATTGATCACGCGCAAATCCTTGCGGGCACGCTCGGATGCTTTGCGCATGGCGTCCGGGACAGCGTTAGCCTTCCCGATGCCCAACCCGATTGTGCCTTTTTTGTCGCCGACCACGACTGTAACGCGGAATTGAAATCGACGTCCACCCTTCACCACCTTGGCGACGCGTGCAATTTCGATCACGCGTTCCTCATAGGCGTCCTGGGTTTCAAACTGCTGTCCTGAAAATGGTTGATCCGCCATTCATCTCTCCGTATTCACATGCCTAGAATTGCAGCCCGCCATCGCGCGCGGCGTCGGCCAGGGCTTTCACCCGTCCCATAAAACGAAACCCTCCTCGGTCAAACACCACAACCGAGATGCCCTTGGCTTTGGCGCGCTCCGCCACGGCCTTTCCGATAACCTTCGCCTGCTCCGCCTTCTTCAATCCTTTAACCTGCTCCCGCAAATCCTTGTCCACCGTGGAGGCGGATACGATGGTGTTGCCCTCCATATCGTCGATCACCTGGGCATAGATTCCGGAAAGACTCTTGAACACGTTCAGGCGCGGTCGTTGCGTAGTCCCAAAAATCCGCTTGCGCACACGGATATGACGTCGGCTGCGCGCTCGGGCGCGATTCTTGACAGCCATATTTTATTTGGCTCCTTTCCCAGCCTTGCCGGCCTTGCGGCGGATGCGTTCACCCAAGTATCTCAAACCCTTCCCATGGTAGGGTTCTGGCGGGCGGACCTTCCGAATATTCGCCGCGATCTGACCAACCATCTCCTTGTCATACCCCAGCACCTTGATCTGACGGGTCTTTAGGTCCACTTCAAATGAAATGCCGGCGGGTGGCTCAACCTTGACCGGGTGGGAATAACCCACGAACAAAGCCAGGTTCTTCCCTTCCATCTCCGCGCGATACCCCACCCCTTCCACTTCGAGCACAACGTCAAATCCCTTGCTCACGCCGCGGAGCATATTCGCGATGACTGCGCGGGTGGTGCCATGCAAAGCCCGCTCTGCAGGAAGATCCGATGCGCGCGTAATGGTCAGCGAGTTGTTCTCCATTTTGATTCCGATCAGGTTCGAGAACACCCGGTTCATTTCACCTTTGGGACCCTTAACGCGGACAGTTGAACCCTTGACTTCCACTTGAACCCCGCCGGGAATTTCCACTGGTAAACGGCCAATTCGAGACACTGAATACCTCCTCCTACCAAACCTTGCAGAGAATCTCGCCGCCTACTCCTAATTGGCGGGCACGCGAGCCGGTCATCACTCCCTTGGGAGTCGAAAGGATGGCAACTCCGATGCCGGATAGCACCCAGGGGATTTCGGTCTTCTTGGTGTAAATGCGCCGACCCGGGGAGCTGACCCGCTCCAAACCGGAAATGACCGCCTTTCGCTGGCGACGGTCTCCAACATACTTGATCTTCAAGCGCAGCACTTTCTGCCCTTCCCGCTCGCCTTCCACTACCTCGAACGATTCAAGAAAGCCTTCATCCTTGAGAATCTTGGCAATTTCCAACTTGATCTTGGAGTTCGGCATCCCAACCTGAGCGTGACCAGCCAGGACCGCATTGCGAATGCGGGTCAACATATCGGCAATTGGATCAGTAAAAGACATCATCTACCTCCGCCTGTTCACCATGAAGACTTGACCACACCGGGGATTTTTCCGGTCAAGGCCAGTTCGCGAAAGCAAATCCGGCATAGACCGAAGCGGCGGATATACCCGCGTGGTCTTCCGCATCGCTGACAGCGGTTACGTACTTGCACTGCGTGCCGTCGGCGTAATTCTCGATACTGCATGCATTTCTTTGCCATAAGTTAATTGTCCTTCTTGATGCTGAATGGCATTCCAAGCAATTTCAGCAATGCGCGCGCCTGGTCGTCGTCTCTGGCCGAGGTTACGATGGTGACCTCCAAACCGCGCAGCTTGTCGATCTTGTCATATTCGATCTCGGGAAACACCAGTTGATCCCTTAGCCCAAGGGTGTAATTCCCGCGACCGTCGAAGGCATTGGCAGAAACGCCGCGGAAATCCCGTACACGCGGCAGGGCAATGTTGATCAAACGATCAAGGAAAGCCCACATGCGCTTTCCACGCAACGTCACTTTGGTGCCGATCAGACGGCCTTCACGCAATTTGAAGTTGGCGATGCTCTTCCGGGCCTTGGTCTGCACAGGTTTTTGACCGGTGATGATCGCCAGATCGCCGGAAGCGGATTCGAGCGCCTTTGGGTTATCCAGGGCCTCACCGGCCCCGATATTGACCACCACCTTTTCGATCCGCGGGATCTGCATTACGTTCTTATATCCCATGGATTTCATCAATGCGGGTGCCGCTTCCTTGGTATATCGTTCATACATTCGATTCATAAGCTCTCTTCCACAGCCTAATCGATGGTGGCTTCGCAATTCTTGCAAACTCGGTGAGCCCCTTCATCATCCCGAAGGACACCCACGCGGGTGGGTTCGCTGCATTTGGGACAAACCAGCATCACGTTGGATATATCCACTGCTCCCTCGAATTGAATCCTGCCAGGCTTCATGGTGCGGCCGGCCTGGGTTTGAATTTGTTTCTGATGTTTGGTTCGCAGGTTTACACCCTGGACAACGATGCGGCGGTCGCCCACCATCACATTGATCACTTCGCCGCGCTTGCCCTTGTCTGCGAGGCGGCCGCTGATCACTTCCACCGTATCGCCTTTCCTGATCTTTACTCTCATACTTGTCTCCTAGAGCACTTCCGGAGCCAGGGAAACGATTTTCATATAACCCTTATCCCGAAGTTCGCGTGCAACCGGCCCGAAGATGCGTGTGCCTCGCGGATTTTCACCATCGGCATCCAGAATAACCGCAGCATTATCGTCGAAACGGATGTAGGATCCGTCCTCCCGCCTCCATTCCTTGGTACATCGGACGATGACCGCCTTGACGATTTCACTCTTCTTGACCGATCCCTGGGGAGTCGCAGATTTCACCGTCGCCACCACGATATCCCCGATGCTCCCATACTTCCGACTGGATCCACCTAGGACATGAATGACGAGCAGCTCACGCGCGCCGGTATTGTCGGCAACTTTTAACCGAGACTCGTGCTGGATCATGGATTACTCTCCCACACCCTGATCAGCCGTGCGCGTCTCACGCTTGAGGATGGATTCAACCACCCAGCGTTTGTCATGGGAGAGCGGCTTGGATTCGACAATTTGCACTTCATCGCCAATTTGACAACCCTTTTCATCGTGTGCTTTCACCCGTTTGCTGGAATACACGACTTTCTTATAAAGGGGGTGACGATACTTACGGGTGATCTCCACCACGACGGTCTTGGTCATCTTGTTGCTGGTGACCCTTCCCACGATTCGACGACGATCGTTCATTTTGCACCTTCCAAAGCTTCTCGTGCTTCTTGCCTGAGAATGGTTTCCATGCGGGCGATATCCCGGCGCAGGATTCTCAACCGGCTGGTGTCGGTCAGTTGACCGGTCACCTGCTGGAAGCGAAGTTTCATCAACTCCTCGCGTGCATCCGACAGTTTCGCATGAATCTCATCCGCGGATAACTTCCGGACGTCTTCCACCTTCATGCCTTTCATCTCCTACTCTCCTCCCGCATGCCGCGCCACGACCTTGGTCTTAATGGAAAACTTGTATTGGGCGCTTTTCAATGCAGCAACGGCAATATCCGCGGGCAAGCCGCCCACCTCGAACATCATGCGGCCGGGTTTGACGACGGCCACATAGTATTCCACATTCCCCTTGCCGGAACCCATTCGCGTTTCCGGTGGTTTGTGCGTAAAGGGCTTGGCCGGGAAGATGCGGATCCAGATCTTACCTCTACGCTTCATCTCACGAACAATGGAGCGGCGGGCAGCCTCAATTTGCCTGGCAGTGATCCAGCCCGGCTCCAACGCCTGCAGACCGTATTCCCCAAAGGAAATCTCCGCCCCCCGCAGGGCTTTGCCCTTCATTCGACCGCGCATCTGTTTGCGCCACTTTACACGCTTCGGCATTAACATTTCAGTTACCTCATCCTGGCCCGGTCAGCTTCATTCGCTGACGTAGACGCCTTCTGTCGTCTCGGCTTTCTCCTCGACCTCGGGTGCAGCTTCGCCCTTATAAATCCATACCTTGACACCGATCTGACCATAGGTGGTCAGCGCTTCGGTGGTCGCAAAATCAAGGTTCGCCCTCAGGGTCTGCAATGGAACGCGACCTTCCCGCAGCCAGACATCCCGGGACATTTCAGCCCCGCCGAGTCGTCCACCCACAAGAATCTTGACTCCCTGCGCGCCCTGCTTCATCGCCTGCTGGATTGCTCGTTTCATCGCCCGCCGATAGGCAATGCGGCGTTCAAGTTGATCGGCGATGTTCCTGGCGACCAGGACTGCGTCCGTGTCCGGGGAAGAGATCTCCTTGATATCCAGATCGACCTTTTTCCCAACCAGGGTTTCGAGGGCTGTGCGGATCTTTTTCACGCCTTCCCCTTTGCGTCCGATCAGGATGCCTGGCTTGGCGGTATGGATGGCAATACGGACCTTTCCGGGTGTTCGCTCCACATCGATGCGGGCAATGCCCGCCCGTCCTTCCTTGATTGAATCCGGCATAGTCTTGCGCAAATCGCGTACCCGTTCATTCGCCGCCGAACCGCCCTTGGACGATTTTTCCAATAACAGGGATCGGATGGCAAAATCCTGGTGAAGCTGCTGTCGATAATTGCTGCCCTCGGCAAACCACCTGCCCAGCCAGGGCTGGTTAATCCCCAGACGAAACCCTACGGGGTGTACTTTACGTCCCATTTGTGCTCCTTAATTTCCGCGCTCACGCAGGATGACGGTCACGTGCGAGTTTCTGCGCAGGATTGGCTTGAATCGACCGCGCGCACCAAACCGCCGCCACTTGCGGGTGGGCGCTTCGTCGGCGGTAATTTTCGCGATCACCAAATCGTCCCGACTGACACCGAAGTTCTCCTCCGCATTGGCCACCGCCGATGCCACCAACTTGTACACCGGCTGGGCGGCGCGTTTATTCACAAACTTGAGCATTTCCATCGCTTCATTCGCGTTTCGACCGCGAATCAAATCGATCACGGAGCGTACTTTTTGAGCGGAATGCGGCAGGAAACGGATTTTCGCCTGTATATCATGCATCTTTCACGCTCCTATTCCGCTGGCGCGGCAGCCTTCTCGGAGGTCTGATGCCCGCGGAAAGTGCGTGTCGGGGCAAATTCACCCAGACGATGACCCACCATGTTCTCGGTGATGTAGATCGGTACATGGCGCCTTCCATCATGCACGGCGATCGTATGACCAACCATTTGCGGGAAGATCACCGATGCCCTGCTCCAGGTGCGAATCACCTTCTTTTCACTTTTCTGATTCATGGCCTCAATTCGTTTGAGCAATTTCGGCTCCACGTAAGGACCCTTCTTCAATGAACGGGACATAACGTTATTCCTCGCGTAATGTTATCGATTCGATTTGCTTCTGCGCCGGACGATGTACTGATCCGTACGTTTGTTGCGTCGGGTTTTCTTGCCAAGCGTGGGTCTTCCCCAGGGGCTTTTCGGACTCGAAATTCCGATCGGTTGACGACCTTCGCCGCCACCGTGTGGGTGGTCGCGCGGGCTCATGGCCGAGCCGCGCACGGTCGGGCGAATCCCCTTATGGCGTTTGCGCCCCGCCTTCCCGAGCTTGATGTTTCCGTGATCCAGGTTTCCCACCTGGCCAATGGTGGCATAACACACCTGATGAATCTTGCGCACTTCACCGGAGGGCATGCGGATCTGCGCGAAATCGCCCTCTTTTGCAAGTAATTGCGCCGAGCCGCCGGCGGAGCGGACAAGCTGGCCGCCTTTGCCGCGTCGCACCTCGATGTTGTGGATCATGGTTCCCACTGGAATGTTACTGATTGGCAGAGAATTTCCGGGTCGAATCTCCGCTGCGGGACCGGACATGATCGTGTCACCCACCGACAAATCGATCGGCGAGAGAATGTAGCGTTTTTCCCCATCCGCATAATACACCAGCGCCAGCCGGGAGGTCCGATTTGGATCGTACTCGATCGCAGCAACCCTGGCGGGGATCCCATGCTTATCCCGCTTGAAATCCACGATGCGGATGAAGCGGTGCTCGCCTCCGCCGCGATGCCGGACCGTCACCCGTCCTTGCGCATTGCGCCCGCCGCGATTCCGCTTCGAGACGATCAGGCTCCGTTCCGGCGATACCTTGGTGATTTCTTCAAAGGTGTAACCGGTCATGCCCCGGGTACCGGGCGTAACCGGTTTATACTTTTTTACGGGCATCACTGCACCCCTTCAAATATCTCGAGGGGCTTGCTTCCCTCGGCCAGTGTAACGATCGCCTTCTTATAAGCAGGACGGCGAACCAACAGTCGCCGGGAACGGGCGCGGCGTCCGCGCTTGGCGGGAGCGTTCACGATGTTCACTCGGGCAATTGTGACATCGAAGGCATGTTCGAGCGCCTCCTTAACCATCGTGCGGGTGGCATGATTCTGAACCTTGAAAACATACTGGTTCAATTTGCCCGACTGATAGCTGGACTTTTCGGTCACCATCGGGCGGATCAGGACATTAAATTCAGTCGTCACGTCACTCTCCTATCCCAGGTGCTCGACGAGCGCATCCACCGATCTCATCGGCAGGACAACCTTGTCGTACGTCAAGATATCGCGGACGTTCAAATATCGAGCCAGCAGAACTTTGGCCGAATCGATATTATCGGCGACGCGCATCACTGTATCGTAATTTTTATCCTTGGCAGGCATGAGAACCAGAGCGGTCGACTCGCCGACCAGATGTCCCAAGGCTTCGGCCATCAGGCGGGTCTTGGATTCCTTGAATTCGATTTCATCCACGACAACAATCCCAGCCTCGGCTGCCTTGGCAGATAACGCGGAGCGAAGGGCCGCCTGTCTCATTTTTTTCGGCATTCGCTTTTCATAATCGCGGGGATGAGGCGTATGAATGCGTCCTCCGCCGACCCACTGCGCGGCGCGCGTGGATCCCTGCCGGGCACGGCCGGTCCCCTTCTGCTTCCAGGGCTTGCGACCCCCACCGGAGACCTCAGATCGGACTTTCGTCTCATGCGTTCCGAGCCTCGCATTGGACATTTGCCGCGCGTACGCCTGATGCATCAAATCCACATTGACAGGGGCTTCAAAGACTTTCGCGGGCAAATCCACCTCGCGTATCTTCTTGCCCTTCAAATCGAGAACATCTACTTTCATGACAATTCTGGCTCCCAAATCAGGGCGCGCTTACTGCTTGCGCGCCTCCTTGATCAACACGAGGCTGCCCTTGCCACCGGGAACCGCACCATTGATCGCCAGCAGGTTGCGTTCTGCATCCACCAGGACAACCTTGATGTTATGCGTGGTAATGCGATTGACACCCATGTGTCCGGCCCCGCGCGAACCTTTGAGCACCCTGCCTGGCGTCGTGCCTGAACCGCGCGAACCCGGTGCCCGATTGCGGTCCGAGGTCCCGTGTGTGGCGTTCATCCCGTGAAAGTGGTGCCGCTTGACTACACCGGCAAAACCCTTTCCTTTGCTCACACCGACCACGTCCACCCGTTCCCCCACGGTAAAGGCATCTGCTACGGTGATCTTGTCGCCGACTTTCAACCCATGATCCTTAGCCGAAAATTCCCGCAAAAACCGCATGGGGGGAATTTTATTCGCTTTCAGGTGGCCCAGTTCACCACCGGAGATTCGCTTCGGGTTTACCTCCCCGAACCCCAACTGGACGGCGGAATATCCTTCCTTTTTCGGAGTACGGACCTGAGTGACATAACAAGGCCCAGCCTCGATGAGGGTCGCCGTGTACGCGGTCCCTTGATCATCGAAGATCTGGGTCATGCCAATCTTCTTTCCTATCAGCCCTTTCAACATACTCGCTATTCTCCTTTTGAGGTATTGACGAGACTGCCAGCCTGGGCTTAGGCCGCATCATCTCCGTGCAGCGCAGTCAGTGAGCCTGGTGCGAAGCTTGTGTGTTGGTTCACACACAGGCCCGCTCTTGCGCCGTCTCAGAACCGTGCCGGCAAAACGCCTGCTTTTGGTTCCTAGATTTTGATCTCGATATCCACTCCGGCGGGCAGATTCAATCTCATCAGCATGTCGATGGTTTTCGAATCCGGATCCAGGACGTCGATCAGCCGGGGGTGTGTTCGGATCTCGAAGTGCTCGTGAGAATCCTTGTCTATGAAAGTCGAGCGCCGTATTGTAAAGCGTTCCGTCCGGCTTGGCAAGGGCACCGGCCCCACCACATGCGCCCCGGTCCGCTCCGCCGTTTCTACGATGCGCTTTGCGGATTGATCCAAAACCCGATGATCATACGCCTTAAGTCGGATGCGGATTTTCTGCTTGGCCATAATTAATCACCTACTCTATGATCTTGGTGACGACACCTGCGCCGACGGTCAGGCCGCCTTCGCGGATGGCGAACTTCGATCCCTGCTCCAGCGCCACCGGCACGATCAACTGCACAGTCAGGTT
>Ga0194127_10002600_pt1 | contig 24202 bp, 28 predicted proteins | sample TA2KigC100mmetaG_FD_148624 | JGI IMG/M metagenome (GOLD analysis project Ga0194127, IMG submission 148624) | Freshwater microbial communities from Lake Tanganyika, Tanzania - TA2015036 Kigoma Deep Cast 100m | ecosystem: Environmental > Aquatic > Freshwater > Lake | place: Tanzania: Lake...
CCACGTAATACGATCCGCCCAGCGGATCCGCTGTGTCGCACAGCCCCATCTCCTCCACCAAAATTTGCATCGTCCGCAGAGAGATGAGCGCCGCCTTTTCGGTGGGGATGGTGTAGGCTTCGTCATACGAACACAGCGCCATCGTCTGCGCGCCAGAGAGGGCCGAGATGAGGGCGTAATACGCGCCGCGCACGATGTTGTTCTCCGGCTGTTCGATGGTGAGGCCGCCGCCGCCGCCGCCGGCGATCATCTTCATCTGCATCGTGCCCGGCTTCTTCGCCCCGAACTCATCGCGCAGAATCTTCGCCCACAGCTTCCGCCCGGCGCGGAACTTCGCCACTTGCTCCCACAGATTTCCAAAAATATCGAAGTTGAATGAGAGTCGCTCGGCAAAGTCGTCAACGTGGAGGCCGCGCCCAATGGCTTCGCGGATATAAGCGCGGGCGATGCAATACGCATAGGCGATCTCCTGCACCGGGTTCGCGCCGCTTTCGCGGATGTGATAGCCGCACACGCTCACCGGGTAATACTTGGGCGCATGGCGCGCGCAGAATTCGACGGTGTCGGTCACCAGCCGGATGCCGTGCTCCACCGGGAACACCCACGCTCCGCGCCCGATGTATTCTTTCAGAATATCGTTCTGTGCGGTGCCGCGAACTTCGGCCAGCGGCACGCCGTGCTTTTCAGCCACCACAAAATACATGGCCATGATGGGCGCGGCCACCGCGTTGATGGTGAGCGACACGCTGATCTTGTCGATCGGGATTCCATCGAAGGCCGTTTCCATATCGGCCAACGTGTCCACCGCCATGCCCACCCGCCCCACTTCGCCTTCGGCTAACGGGTCGTCGGAGTCCAGCCCCATTTGCGTCGGCAGATCGAAAGCCACATTGAGCGCGTTCTGCCCGTTGCCGATGAGGAACTTGAATCGCTCGTTGGTTTCGGCGGGCGTGCCGAACCCGGCATATTGACGCATCGTCCACGGGCGAGCGCGGTACATGAGCGGATGAATGCCGCGCGTGAACGGGTACTCGCCCGGCCTGCCAACACCCTCGATGTTGCTAATGTCTTGCGGCCCGTACACGGGTTTGATCGGGATGCCCGACTCTAGAATCACGTCGCGAGTTTTTTCCGGCATAATCACCTCATGCGGCTATGATACAATCCACATCAATGGCTGTCCGTTTCACTCGTCATGCGCGGGAGAAATTCGATATTCTCGCCGAGCATAAGTTTGTGGTTACGGAAGCGCAAATTATCGACACTGTGAATTCGCCCGACATCGTCGAAACGGATCGGGACCTGTCCATTGCTCAAAAGGGTTTCGACGAGAAACACGTACTTCGGGTTGTGTTTCGGGTCGAGAACGACGACAAAGTGATCATTACATTCTATCCCGGCAGAAGGCGGCAGTATGAAAATTAATTACGACCGCGAAGAAGACATCCTCACCATAGAACTCGATGCGTCGGCTTCCATTGATCACGCCGGGCATGTTGGATCCGTCATCCTTCACCTCAGCCCGGATGATCGTCCGGTGTTGCTCGAAATACTCCGCGCCAGCGAATTCCTTTCGGGGTTGGTGAAGGCCTCCATGCGTTCGGAAACAATAACGGTTTAACTCAACCCTTCAGCGACTCCCCCGCCTTACACCCCCGCTCGAACGCCTTTCGATTGAGTTCCTTCACTTTTGCGGGAACGCGCGCCTCAATCGCCTTCCATGCCGCATCGGGCCTCACGATGCCGGTGAGCGCAATCACCGCGCCGAGCGCCACCGAGCTCGACAGCACTTCGTTCCCCAATTCAACCTTGGCGATTTCCACAATCGGCAGGCGATGCACGTAACGGCCATTCTCGTTCACGTTCGGCACAAGGTTAGCATCTATCAGCAGAACGGCGTCATCGGCCAAGCCGTTGGCGTATTTGTTGTACGACATTTGCGCGAGGGCGAGGAAGAAATCAATCTTCGTCGCGCGCGGGAAGAGGATGGGCAAGTCGGAAATGATCACATCCACTTTGGTGGGGCCGCCGCGCACCCGCGAACCGTACTGCGGGCTTTGCACCGCGAAGCGTCCTTCGTGCAAAATGGCGGCCTCCGCCAGAATCGCCCCGCCCAGAATCACCCCCTGCCCGCCCTCGCCGGAGAACCGAATCTCGTAACGGTCTCTTCTAATGCTCATGCTGAACTTTCTCCACAAACTTCGCCCACTGCGCTGTATATTCGGGGCGCTCCTTTTTGGATAGCACGCCCACCACAAACTTGCCTTCGAGGTCTTCGAGAGGCAGCACTTCGATCACGTCTTGATCCACGCAACACTGGCGAATCCAATTCACCATCTCCGGCGCTTCGGGATGTTTGTTGCGGCGGCCAAAGTTCACGTGGCAATTGCTGATCACTTCGACGACGGATGTGCCTTTGTGCTCCAAGCCCAGCCGGATCATTTCGGTGAGATGTTTGAGGTTGGCCACGGTCGAGCGGGCGACGAACCCCGGCTCCAGCGTGCCATAGGGCGCGGTGGGCGCCCAACTGTTCGCCGGAGTCGTCGGCGAGAACTGGCCGCCGGTGAGACCGTAGGTGAAGTTGTTGGCGACGATGAGCGTGATGTCAATGTTGCGGCGGCAAGTGTGGATGAAATGATTGCCGCCAATCGCCATCGAATCGCCGTCGCCGCTGACCACAATCACGTGCTTGTCGGGGCGCGAGAGTTTGAGGCCGGTGGCGTACGGCAGGGTGCGCCCGTGCGGCGTGTGCAGGGTGTTGCAGTCGATGTACGACGACATGCGCCCCGAACAGCCAATGCCCGAAATGATCGAAGCGTCATTGTTGCCGATGCCGCAGTCGGTCATCGCGCGGATGATGGCCTTCATCAAATTGCCAAGCCCACAGCCGGAGCACCATTGCGTGGGCATCTTGTCGTTGCGGAGATAGGTCTCGTAATTGAAACTCATATCGGTTGGCGGATAGCGATTGGCAGATAGCGGATAGCCATTTGCCATCCGCCATCTGCTATCTGCTATCCGCTATCACACGCTCATTTGATACACGGCTTTCTGCGGCAGGGTCACTTTGCCCTCGAGAAATTCGCGCACGGTGAGGACGATCTCTTCCGGGTCAATCGGCTGGCCGCTCACTTTGTGGATTCCGACAATCGGCACGTCGCGGATGCCGCGCTCCACTTCGCGGATCATTTGCCCCATATTCATCTCGACGACGAACAGCGCCTTCGCATGGGACACCGCCTTCACCAGCGCGGCTTCGGGGAACGGCCAAATGGTGATGGGGCGGAAGAGGCCGACCTTGATTCCGGCGGCGCGCAATTCGGCGATGGCCGCCCGCGCCGAGCGGGCCGCCGCGCCGTAAGCGAAGATGGCAACTTCGGCATCGGCCAAACCGTCCTCTTCCCATTCCATGATGTCGTCGGCGTTGGCCGAAACCTTGAGCATCAATCGCCGCAGTTGGGCTTCGGCGAGATCGGGGTCTTCGGTGGGGAAGCCGGTTTCGTCGTGTGTGAGTCCGGTGACGTGGTATCGGTATCCTTCAAAGAAGTTTGCCATCGGCGGGACGAGTTCGGTCTTCACATCGTAGGGCAAGTATTGATCGGGCGCCACATCCGGCTTGCGGCGATCAATGATCGTCAATTCACTCGCATCGGGAATCTCGACGCGCTCGCTCATGTGGCCGAGCAGTTCATCCGAAAGCAGAATGACGGGCGTGCGATATTTTTCGGCCAGGTTGAAGGCGCGCACCGTTTGCCAATACATCTCGGTGAGGTCGGCGGGATAGAGGGCGATGATAGGATGATCGCCGTGCGTTCCCCAACGGGCCTGCATCACGTCGCCCTGCGCCGGGAGGGTGGGCAACCCGGTGGACGGGCCGCCGCGCATGACGTTGACGACGACGCACGGCACTTCGGCCATGCAGGCGAAGCCGAGATTCTCTTGTTTGAGCGAGAAGCCGGGCCCGGAGGTGGCCGTGAGCGCCTTCATGCCGCCGAGGCTCGCGCCGATGATCGCGCCCATCGATGCGATCTCATCTTCCATTTGAATGAACACGCCGCCCACTTTCGGCAGCTCTTCGGCCATCACTGCCGCGATCTCGGATGAAGGAGTGATGGGGTAGCCCGCATAGAATCGGCATCCGGCGGCGATGGCCGCCTCGGCGATCACTGCATTACCGGACATGGATTCGATCTTCACTTCTTCTCCCTTTCCAACAGCCTGCCCCACTCCTCATCGACTCGTTGCTGGATGTGTGCGAGCATGTGCTCGTTGCCTGCTTTGAACAAGTGGCCGAAGCGTCCCTGCCGTTTGAGATATTCCACCACCGGCTTCTTTACGTTGGGGCGGAAGGTGAGCCGGAACTTGCCATTCTCGATTTCGAACAACGGCCAGAAGCACGTTTCCACTCCGAGACGGGCCAGCACTTGCGACTCTTCCGGCTCCGACTTCCATCCCAATGGGCACACCGACAACACGTTGATGAATGCCGGGCCTTTTGCCTCCACCGCCCCTTTGCGCGTGAAGTCCATGTAATAGCCGGGAGAGGCGGTCGCCACGTAGGGAATGTTGTGGGCGGCGGCAATGGCCGTGAGGTCTTTGCGTTCTTCTTGCTTGCCCTGAATCATCACGCCCGCCGGGCTGGTGGTGGTGTTCGCGCCGAAGGGCGAAGCCGACGAGCGTTGAATGCCCGTGTTCATGTATGCGCCGTTGTCGTAGCAAATGTAGAGGAAGTCGTGGCCGCGCTCCAACGCGCCGGAGAGCGATTGCAGGCCGATGTCATACGTGCCGCCGTCGCCGCCGAGAGCGATGAATTTGATGGGCTTGTCATTCTTTCGCGCCGGCAAGTCGCCGCGGCGCTTCATGGATTTGTAGGCGGCCTCGACTCCGCTGATGGTGGCCGCCGCGTTCTCGAAGCCGTTGTGAATCCATGGCACGCGCCACGCGGTGTATGGGTACACGCTGGTGCACACTTCGACGCATCCCGTTGCGTTGGAGACGACGATGGGATAGTCGGTGGACATGAGCATTTGGCGGATGATCACGCCCGCGCCGCACCCGGTGCAGAGGCGGTGCCCCGGCGCGACCATTTCTCCCCGCGAAGTAATTTCAAGAAGGGCAGAGGATGGCATAGTTGGCCTTTATCGTTTGGCCGTTTCCAGCAGGAATGCTTCAAGCAGTGAATTGAACTGATCGGGTTGTTCCCAGTGAGGCGCGTGGCCTGCGTCACGGACAATTTGCACTGCGCCGCGCCATAAAGTCGGCATCTTCAGTGCGCTGATGTACGCCCCGTTGACAAGCTGCTCGTGTTCGCCATGAAGGACGGCCAGCGGCGCGGAGAGGTTAGCGACAATCGCAATCTCGTCCGTGTAACCATCGGGGCGAATGCTCGCGGCCATCTGCGCCCGCGCTTGCCCGTCGGTGCGGCGAATGTCGTCCAAAAAGAAATCGGGAACGGGCGAACCCGGCTTGAACATCGCCGCCGCGAAACCAGCCGCCTCATCTTCAGTCAAATCGGGCTTGAATGCAGCGCCCATCGCCGGGTTGGGCAGAAACGCTTCGGTCATTGCCGGAGGAAACGCCAGCGGCGGCGTGCCGAAGATCAGCCACCCGGCGGCCTTCGGCAGTTGGGCAGTGGCTTCCAGCGCAATGTGGCCTCCCAAACTCCAACCCACGAACACCGCTTCGGTGAGGTTCAGTTGTTTGGCAACTTCCGCCACGACGCGGGCATAACCGGGCATCGAATAGGTAGCGGGATCAGAGGCGGGCGACGACTGCCCGTGTCCGGGCAGATCCATCGCTGCCAGCCGGAACTTTTCGCCCAGTGCGCCCTCCAACTGGCGCTGATACGAGCGGCTTGAACAGGAGTTTCCGTGAATGAGAAAAGCGGCAGGCTTCCCCCTGCCTTTGCTCTGATACACAGCGATTGAATCGGCGCCGACTTTCAATATGTCTGCTTGCATCATCTCCTCCTCGTGATAAGGAACTGAATCCCGTCTTACTCTCTCACTCCAACCAATCTGAATTTCACCGGTCGGTCGCTATCGAGTTCATCGTATATCTCGCGTATCTCATCCCGCGCCACCGCTCGCCCGCCCAATCCGAACACGCGGCTGACGACTTTGGGCGCGCCGCACTCGGCGTTGCGCAAAGCAGATTGCACTTCGGTGAAGAGGGGGCCGCCTTCCGCGCCGAACGACAGCGCGCGATCCATCACCGCCACCGCGCGCAGGCCTTTCAGCGCGTCCACCAATTCTTGCGCGGGGAACGGGCGGAAGACTCGCGGGCGAAGCAGGCCCACTTTACGGCCCTCGGCGCGCAGGGTGTCCACCATTTCTTTGACGATGCCCGCCGTCGAAGAGAGCACCACGATGGCGGTCTCGGCGTCCTCCATGCAGTATGTGTCTATCATTCCGTATGAACGCCCGAACCGCTCGCCGAACTCTTTATCGATCTCGCAGATGACGCGGGCGGCGTTTTGCATGGCGAGCACTTGCTGATACTTGTGCTCGGTGTACGAGTCGGGCAGATCGTTGGGGCCGTAGGTGATCGGGTTGTCCACGTCGAGCAACGAATAGCGAGCGTGATACGCGCCGACGAAGTCGCGCGCTTCGGCGTCGCCGAGCAGTTCCACGTTTTCGCTGGTGTGGGTGGTGAGGAATCCATCCATGCAAGTCATCACCGGCAGAAGCACATCGGGATGCTCGGCGATGCGAACGGCCTGCAGTATATTGTCGTAGGCTTCCTGCGCGGTCTCGGCGTAAATCTGAATCCAGCCCGAGTCGCGCGCGCCCATCGAATCGGAATGATCGCAGTGAATGTTCAGCGGGCCGGAGAGGGCGCGGTTGCCCACCGCCATCACTACCGGCAAACGCAAGCCGGAAGCGATGTACAACACTTCCCACATCAGCGCGAGGCCGTTGGCCGAGGTGGCGGTGATCACGCGCGCGCCCGCCGCGCTGGCGCCCACGCAGGCGCTCATCGCCGAATGCTCCGACTCGCACGGCACGAGTTCGGTCTCCATCAGCCCATCGGCCACGAACTGCGCCACCTCTTGCATGATCTGAGTCGTGGGCGTGATGGGGTACGCCGCGCACACATGCGGATTGATCTGCCGGATGGCTTGGGCGACGGCGATGTTGCCGGTGAGCGCTTTGGCGCTCCGCATCGCCGCGCGCGGAGCGACACGGGTTTCAGGGGGTGCGGTCACCACATCGAGCATCGGTTTGTCCTTCGTTTTTCGTCTTGCTGTTTTCGTCGTCACAGCGTGGCCCCGAATTGCGATTCAGCCACCATCGTAATCGCCTTCACCATCGGCGGGCACTCCTGCGCGCACATGCCACAGCCTTTGCAGTGCTCGTAATCGAAGCCCACCATTTTGCCGCCGTTGATGAGGATAGCCGAATCGGGGCAGGAGATCCAACAATGCAAACAGTGAACGCACGCTTTGAGATTCAGCAGCGGGCGTTTGCCGCCTCCGCGCCACTCGCCAGTGAGGTAGGCCACCGACGTTCCGCCTTCGGGGATCACACCGCCGAGAGGGAACGACTTCCATCCGCCGCGCTTCACGTCAATCATGGTTGTTCTCCTTCGTAGGCTCCCGCATCGCACACTGCGCTGGCATCGGCGAGTCGGGGCGCGCCCAAAATATCCACAGGCGGGCAGAGGCTGTTATCGCCCGCGTCAATGGCCGGACTGCCGGAGCCGGGACTCATTCCGAACTCCATTCCCGACAGGGGACCGACGAGCAACGGGTCGGCGCACACATCATGCGCGCCCGATGCGGTGAATTCGCCCGTCGCGCCACACTCGATGTTCTTCGTGTTGTGAACGATGTTGTAATCCGAATCGAGTTTGAGAGTTCCACAACCTTCTTAATAAAACAAAAAGGTGATGTCCGACGGATCGAAAAAGTCCGAGTCCCCCAGAAAGATAGTGTTGCGCGCCGCGATGGCCTCCGAGCCGTTGCATTGAAAACCCTCGCGTGGGCCCGCTCCCACCAAACCATCCCCCCGTCCGTAAATGGTGGAGTTCACAATGGAGGCCGCCTCGCCGCCAGTGAAGACGATGGTCGGCGTGTTGCCGAGCGCGCGGCAGTGATCCACCCAATACGTGAATGGCTGATCCTCGAAGAAAGCGCAGTTGCCCACCAGCACACTGTTGGTGATCGTCATTCCGCCGCTCACTTTGATCTGATTGCCCGCGTTGCCCTCGGCGCGCACGCGGCTGAGGGTGACGCTTCCGCCCAATGTGTGATACAGAAGGTCCAATCCGTCGGATGTGTTGTGAAGGAAAGCCGAGTCTTCGATGATCCAATCGCCGGCCGTCTCGCCCGTGCCCACGCCGTCACCGTATCCTCCGGCCTCTTGCCCCCAACAGCCCGTCGGCTCGCCTTGGGGATACGTTTCGCCGCACCCATTCCACCCGACAACCCAGCGGCGGAAGATCAGCGTGCCGGTGTTCGAATCGGGGCCGTCGTCCCACAAATCGCCATCCCAACCCACCGATCCATTTCCGGCAATGCGCACGTTCTCCACCGTCCAATCCTTCAATCGCCCGGCGTGGACTCCGCCGGAGGCGAGGCCGTGAATGTTGAGGTCGCGCAGATGCACGTTGGCCGAATCTTCGGCATGCAAGCCATACGCCGCCCAATCGCCGTACGGCGGCGTGTCGCGTTCGCAAGCCAAGCCGCCCGTATGATTCTCGACACACGGCGAGCGATCGGTGATCTCGAAACACGACATTTCGACGTTGCTCGCGTCGGTGAGATTGACGATGAACCACGGCCTCCCCGATCCCCACAGCTCGGGCGGGGCGCCGCATTCCGAATCCCAACCGGCGCCGAGAATGCGCGTGGGGTGATCGGAGTCGGGACCGGCGGGGATGGGCGGCATGAGGCAATCGAACGATCCACCTTCATCGCAGTTTTCTGATCCGGGCGCGCCGAATCCCATTTTGTATTCGCCGCTGGCAACGATAAGCGTGTCGCCGCCGGCCATGCGCGGCGTGCCGCCGGGCGGCAGTGCGCGAAAGGGATGATCCCACGCGCACGCTTGGCTCGTTCCACTACCGGCGTACGGCGCATCGGCGAGGCCGGTGCATTGCTCATCACTGCCTCCATCGGGGCGAACGTAATACACAATGCCGGATAATGGTGGCCGGGTCAGTATCGGTGTCGGCTCGGGCGCGGGGTGAGTCGGCGCCGCAGTATCGACGGACGGGATCGCGGTGTCCGTTGCAATCGGAGTCGCCGGAGCGGTTCCGGATCCAAAGTTGCAAGCGAGTATCGCCATCATCAACGGCAACGTGAGTCGCAACAGCGTTTGCCGAAACATGGCTCAGCCCTTCACTTCCTCGAACGCTCGCCGAATGGCTTCGAGATTTCCCTCGACTACTTGCCGTTTGAACTTGTTGCCGAAACTCTTTTCAGTTTCGTTGAGGAGCGTGTCCAGTTGTATGACGCCCGTCACTTTTGCCACCGCGCCGAGCATGGGCGTGTTGGGCTTGCGCAAGCCAATGGTGTCCTGCGCGATGCGCGAAGCGTCCACCGTGTACACTGCCCCCTTCACGCCCAACACTTTCTTCGCTTCCTCGGGCGACTTGGCCGAGTTGACGATGAACACCGAGTCGTCTTCCGCGCCCTCGATCACTTCTGCTCCGGCAAGCGACGGGTCCACGATAATAATCACCTTCGGGTGTTCGACGATGCCGCGCGCGCGGATCGGCTCATCGGAGATGCGATTGTAGGCTCGGATGGGCGCGCCCATCCGCTCCGGCCCGTAATCGGGCAAAGCCTGAATGTGTTTGCCTTCGGCAATGGCGGCGTCGGCCAGCGCCTTTGCGGCGGTCACTGCGCCCTGCCCGGCTCGCGCGTGCCAGCGAATCTCAAACATGGATCACCTCACACGACGACCGCGGTCACGCGGATGCAAAAATCGGGGCAGGCATCTTCGCATTGCGCGCAGCCGGTGCACATATCGGGGTTTGCCACCCGCGCCACTTTCCCGGCCAGCCGCGAGATGTCGGCAGTCATTTGCAGCACGTGCTGAGGGCAGGCGTTGACGCACAGCTCACAGCCCGTGCATAACGATTGAATGATTCGCACTGGCGGCTCCATACCGACTCCTTTTGCCAACTGCTTCCATCGCGCGCGCTCGGCGAGGACGCTGATGAACGCCGATCTATTTTGACCTCCAGTATCAGCGTTCATCAGTCATTTCAGCGTTGTCTGCGTTCCCATCACCCGTCAACTTATTCGGCTTCCCTCTTGCCTGCGTTCTCGCGGATAAACGCGGCAATATCGTCGAAGCGGCTGCTGCTGGGGAATACGGCGGCCACGCCCAATTCTTTCAGCGGCGCGAAGTCGCGTTCCGGAATGTTGCCGCCGATGAGCACCAGCACATCGTCCATCTTGGCCGCGCGCAATTGCGCCATCAACTTCTTCGAGATCGGCAGATGTGCGCCGGAGAGCACCGAGAGGCCGATCACATCCACATCTTCCTGTATGGCCGCCTCGACGATCTGCTCCACCGTTTGATGCAGGCCGCTGTAAATGACCTCGAACCCGGCATCGCGCAGGGCGAGCGCCACCACTTTGGCGCCGCGATCGTGGCCGTCGAGGCCCGGTTTAGAGACGAGAACACGGATACGGCTCATAATTCCAAACTCCAAAACTCAAACTCCCAACTCTACCCGCGAAAGTGTCGGCCCAATTCCGAAGCATAGGTTGAGCCGACTTTGTCGGCGTTCTGCGCCAGCCACTCGGTCAGTTTCGTCTTTCCCGTCGGCGGCCTCTTCGAGACGAGCAGGCCGGCCATCAGCCCGTCCACTTCCTCTTTCGTCAGCACCACGTCACTCACAAACAGCCCGATCACTTGCGAGGCGAGCAGGGCCAAGCCCGGCGGCATGTGCAGAATCGCCACATTGCGTTTGATGGAGCGAGCGATGATCCGCACCAGTTCGTCGAAGGTGAAAATCTCCGGGCCGACGGCGTCAACGTGCATGTTCTCGGTTCGGCTTCCAGCGTCCACCATGAGGTCGGCCATATCGTCTATGAAGATCGGCTGAATGCCGTAATCGCCTTTGCCCGGCACGCCGAAGGCCGGGAAGCGGCGCGCGATCCAGGCGATGTTGTTTATCAGCACGTCATGCAAACTGTAAATCACTGTCGGGCACACAATGGCATGCGATAGCTTCGACTCGCGGATGAACTGCTCCAACTTCCCTTTGCCGCTGTAATATGGCAACGGCGAATTGGGGTCGGCGTTGGCGATGCTCACATGCACCAAGCGCGAAACGCCGGCCGCCTCCGCCGCGCGCACCAGCGTCTTCGTGTTTTCCACTGCCTGATCGAAACTCGTCGCGCCGTGAGTGAAGCGCACCCAATAGGTGTTGTACACCACCGATGCGCCTTCGAGACTCTTGGCCAGCGCCTCCGGCTTGTCGAAGTCGAACGGCAGGGCGACGACTCGGCCCGCAAACGGATTCGGGCGATCTGGATGGCCGGTCAAAGTCTTGACCGCGATCCCTTTCGCCAAAAACCGCTCAGTGATATAGCGCCCGGTGTAACTGAACGCGCCCGTGACAACATGAGTCTCGCTCACACCAATTCTCCGCTCTCTAATTCACTTTGACGACTAATGCCGCCGCCGTGTCGCCGGCCGCACAACCGGTGAACAGCCCATAGCCGCCGCCGAGCAACACCAACTCTTCGATCAACTCCATCGTCAATCGCATTCCGGTCGGCCCCTGCGGGTGGCCCCAAATGAGCGACGAGCCGTAATTGTTCATCGCTTCTTTCTTCACCCCCATCGCCCGCGAGAAGCAGACGTCGTTCACCGCAAACGGGTTGTGGGTTTTGATCGCCTTCATCTCGCCGATGCTGAGGCCCGCCTGTTCGAGCGCGGCTTTGGTGGCCGGGATGTTCGCCGCCGGCATGAAACCTTTTTTCGCCCGGCCCTGCGCGAAGGCCAACAGTTGAATCGTGATCTTCGGGTCGCGGCTCATCTGCGCCGCTTTCTCTTTCGTGGTCACCACCATTCCGGCGTTGCCGTCCGACGGATATGTCTGCGCGCCAAACGTCACCGTGCCGTTGGGCAGAACGGGTTTGAGTTTTGCCAGCCCGTCGGCGGTGGTGGGGAACACGCCCTCGTCGTCTTTAACGGTGGCGACGACCTTTTTGCCGGTGGGGTTCACTTCCACCGGAGTCACCATGTATCGTCTATGGAAGGCGGCGTCATCTTTCAGCGCCTCTTGATACTGGCCGTAGCGCATCAGCATCACTTCGTGCTGTTCTTCGGTGGTGATCTCTTCCTCGCGGGCTACGTTCTCCGCCGTTTGGATCATTGCGTTGCGGGCGAACGGATCGAAGTTGAAGTTGTCCCACACCCAATCTTCGACATCGGGTTTGCCGCCGGGCCCATTGGGATTGGGATAGGTGAGATGCGGGCCGTTCGAGGTGCGGTCGGCGGCGAGGCACAGCACCGCGCGCCCTCTGTCGCTGGCCGACTCCACTTCGAACGCCGCACTGCCCATCACCCGCGCTGAAGTGGCGCAGGCTTGCGAAAACACCGGCCCGGTGATCCCCTCCGCGCCGATGAGGGCGGCGGCCCACGCCGCGCCGTAAAACGAATTCTTCGATGGAACGGTCATGCCAAGATACAGCGCGTCGAACGCCGAGGGTTGAATACTGCGCTCGGCCAATGCCCGTTTGGCAACGTCGGCGGCGAAGGTAAGCGGATGCAGATTAGAAAAGCTGCCCTGCCATTTTGCGAACGGCGTACACCAATAGCCGCCGTAGGGGATGAAGACGTTTTGGAATGGCATCGTTTCTTTATTTCATGGAGGGCGAAGCGTGGAGCGTAGAGCGAAAGCACGCTTCTCGTTTCACCCTCCACTCTCCAATTCTCAATCTCCTGCCCACTCGAAGATCGTCGTCTCACCCTGGCCGACGCCCACGCACAGAGTCGCCAACCCGTAATAGGGCCGCTTCTCTTGCGCGGCGCGGCGCCGCATTTCGTGGATGAGGGTGCACACGATGCGCACGCCCGAACAGCCGAGCGGATGCCCCAGCGCGATCGCGCCGCCATTGACGTTGGTGATCTCGTGGCGGAAGCCCAGTTCTTTCATCACCGCCAGCGCCTGCACGGCAAAGGCTTCATTCAATTCGATGAGGCCGATGTCGTCCAATTTCAGACCGGCGCGTTCAAGGGCTTTGCCAGTCGAGGGGACGGGGCCGAGTCCCATTGTGCGCGGCTCCACCCCGGCTGCCGCGCCAGCCACCACACGAGCCAGCGGTTTAATGCCCAACTCTTTCGCTTTGTCGGCGCTCATCAACATCACCGCCGCCGCGCCGTCGTTGATGCCGCTCGAATTGCCCGCCGTCACCGTTCCATCTTTGCGGAAGGCCGGGCGCAATTTGGCCAAGCCTTCGAGCGTGGTGTCGGCGCGGGGGTGTTCATCGCGGCTCACCTGAATTGGATCGCCTTTTTTCTGAGGCACCGGCACGGGCACGATCTCTTCGGCAAACTTGCCCGACTCAATCGCCGCTACCGCGCGCTGTTGGCTCGCCAATGCAAACTTATCCTGCTCCTCGCGGGTGATCGTTTTCGTCAATTCGTAAATGTTCTCGGCGGTCTCCCCCATGCCTTAGTTGCCGTATTGCTCTTTGAGTTTGGCGTTGGGGAAGCGCCAGCCGATGGTCGTATCCCACGCGGTGACGTTGGCGAAATTCCATTCGGGGCTGGTCTTGGGCATGGCGTACGGCGAGCGAGTCATCGACTCGACTCCTCCGGCAATATACACATCGCCCTCGCCCACTTTGATGGCGCGCGCCGCCGCATTGAACGCCGCCAGCGCCGATGCGCACAGCCGGTTGAACGTCACCGCGCCCACCGACACCGGCAGTCCGGCGAGCAGAGTGGCCATGCGCGCCACGTTGCGGTTATCTTCGCCGGCCTGATTAGCGCAGCCGAAATACACTTCTTCCACGAGCGCCGGGTCCACGCCCGCGCGCTTCACCACTTCGCCGATCACCAATGCGGCCATGTCATCGGGCCGCACATCTTTCAGCACACCGCCGTGCCGCCCAATGGGCGTGCGCACGGCTGAGACGATGACTGCTTCACGCATAGTTCATTCTCCCAATTTCCAACTCCCAACTTCAAACTCCAAATTTGCAGTTTGATTTTTGGAATTTGAAGTTTGGAGTTTGAAGTTTCAGATGTATTGTCCGCCGTCAACCTTGATCACTTCTCCGGTGACGTGCCGCGCCAGATCGGAGCAGAGGAAGGTGACGACATGCGCCACTTCTTCGGGCGCGCCCAGCCGTCCCAACACGATCTCGGCCAACGCTTTGTCTTTCACATCCTGCGGCGCGTCGCGCATCATGTCGGTTTCGATCAGCCCCGGCGCAACCGCGTTCACGTTCACGCTGAACTTGCCCAGCTCGCGGGCCACCGCTTTGGTGAGGCCGACGATGCCCGCCTTCGCCGCCGAATAGTTGGACTGCCCGAATTTGCCGCGCAGGCCATTGATCGAAGTGATGTTGACGATCTTGCCCGAGCCTTGCTCTTTGAAAACCAGAGCCGCCGCTCGAATGTAGTTGAAGTAGCCTTTAAGATTGGTATCCAGCACTTCATCCCACTGCGCTTCAGTCAACTTCCACACCACGCCATCGCGGTTGATCCCGGCGTTGTTCACCAAAATATCCAGCCGCCCAAACTTTTCGCGCACGGTGTCCACCATTCGCTGGGCGTCGGCGAATGAGGCCACGTCGGCCTGCACCGCGAGGCCGCGCCGCCCCATCTTTTCCATTTGGGCCACCACTGCATTGGCTTCATCGGCGTGTTTGCGATAGTTGATGGCCACGTCGGCGCCGTTGGCGGCGAGGTCGAGAGCAATGGAACAGCCAATGCCCAAACTGCCGCCGGTCACAATTGCAACTTTGCCTTTCAGATCCATGTGTGATTCTCCTGATGATGATTGACTGAATTACACACCGACACTGATGCCGCCATCCACGAACAGCACCTGGCCGGTGACGTAGGCCGCGTCGTCGCTGACAAAGAAGAGATGCGCCGAGGCGATCTCATCCGGCTCGGCCATGCGGCGGAACGGAATCTTATCGAGCAGGCCCTGCATCACGTTGTCGGGAATGCCCGCCGTCATGCGCGTCTTCGTCGCGCCCGGCGCGACGCAGTTGACCGAGATGTTGAACTTTGCCCATTCGAGCGCCAGCGTTTTCGTCAGCCCGATCACGCCCGCCTTCGAGGCCGAATAGTTGGCCTGCCCGATGTTGCCCAACGCGCCAATGGACGAGGTGTTGACGATGCGCCCGTACTTCTGCGCCATCATCGGCACGGAAGCGATCTGCGAGCAGATGAACGTGCCTTTGAGGTTGACGTTCATCACCGCGTCCCACTGATCATCGCTCATCATTTTCACGTCGCCGTCTTTCACTCGCACGGCCAACGCATCCTTGTTGATCCCGGCATTGTTGATCAGAATATCGAGCCGTCCAAAATTGGAAGTGGCGGCGTCCACCATCCTCTGCGCATCGGCGCGAACCACCACACTGCCCGCCACCGCCACCGCTTTGCCGCCGCCGTCGGCCACCAGCTTGGCTGTTTCGTTCGTCCCGGCCTCGTCCATATCCGAAACGACGATGCTCGCCCCTTCTTTAGCGAATCGCAATGCAGCAGCGCGGCCAATGCCGCCCGCCCCGCCGGTAATGAGTGCAACTTTGTCTTTGAGTCTCATGTCAGCCTCTGTGAGATTCGAGAATTGGAGATTGGGATTTTGGAGTTTGAGGGTTACTGCCGTTTCATCATCAGCGTCCACTTGCCTTCGATGACCGCCTTGCCTTCCTGATTGCACACGCGGGTCTCGAAGACGGCGACGCCCCGATCCGTTTTGGAAGTTTCTTTCTTCTCGATCACTTTCAATTCGAGGTGCATGGTGTCGCCGAATTTCACCGCGCCTTTGTATTGAATGACTTGCTCCATCAACGCGATGGTCGTGCCCTCGAACACGCCCGTCCAGTTCGCCATGCCGGTGGCAATGGCCGCCACCAACATGCCGTGCGCGATGCGCGTGCCGAAGGGCGTGGTCTTGCCAAATTCCTCATCGGTGTGCAGAGGATTGAAATCGCCCGACAGCCCGGCGAAGCTCACCACATCGGTTTCGGTGATGGTGCGCGCCTGCGACACGAACGTGTCGCCGAGGTTGAATTGATCGAAGGTTAATCCGCGAGATTGATATGCCATAGGTTTGCCCTCTCAATGATTTTGGATGATTTTTAATCCGCTCTCGCCCGCCGCGCGTTGGCGGCCAAAGAGCCAAACGCCGCCCTGTCCCACGAGAGCCAGAGCGCACAACGCCGCAATGCCGTAACCGTACCCCTGAAACTGCGTCATCGAATCGACGACGAAAACATTTTCGGGATCGAAGGACAAGTACCGAACCGTCACGGCATCGTTCAAGTATTCGTCTTTCTCCAACGTGTGTTTCGCGCCAACGGCGTCGGTGTACTGCGCCACCGACACGTCGTGGGACGTGTCGCGCGGCCGGCCCCACTCGCTCACATCCTGCTCCTTCCGCCGCTCGATCACCTGCGCCTGAGTCTCCACGCCCAGCGGCAGAATCATGAAGGCGAACATGAAAGCGGTGTAGGCAAAAACCGCCACGCCCATGATCATCATCGCCAAGCCTGCGCTTCGCGGCTGGCGAACCGACTCTGTCGTCACACGCCCATCTCCTTGGCAATGATGCCGCGCAATATCTCGCTCGTGCCGCCGCCGTAAAGCAGAAAGCGCGCGTCGCGGAAATATCTCTGCGCGTCATATTCCATCGCAAATCCGTAACTGCCGAAGATGCGTGTGCATTCGTCGGCGGCTTTGTTGGCCGCTTCGGTGGCAACCAGTTTTGCCATCGAAGCCAGTTTCATATCCGGCTTGCCCTGCTCGATCTGCCACGCCGCGCGATGCACCAGCCCGCGCGCCGCTTCGAGCTGCGCGCCCATCTCGGCGATCTTATGGGCAATGGCTTGATACGCGGCAATGGGTTTGCCGAACTGCGCGCGCTCGTGCGAGTATTTGATGCTCGATTCAATCACCGCTTCCGCCAGCCCCAGCGCCAACGCGCCGGTCATCGTTCGTATCTCCGCCAGAATCGCGCCGAGATTTCTGAACCCCGTTCCCACCGGCCCCAAAAGGTTCGCTGCCGGAACACGCACCTCTTCGAGAATCAATTCGGATGTTTCCGACGCGCGCACGCCCAACTTCTCGATCCGTTTTCCCACCGAGAGTCCCGGCATCCCTTTTTCGACAAGGAACATGTCGATGCCTTTGAATCCGGCCTCCGGATCCGTTTTGGCCGCCACCGTGAAAAAGTCGGCCACCGTCGCCGACGTGATCCACATTTTGCGCCCGGTCAGAATCCAATCGTCGCCGTCTTTCACCGCGCGCGTTTTGATGCCGCCGAGATCCGAGCCGAAATCCGGCTCGGTCATCGCAATCGTGCCGATCTTTTCTCCGGCGAGCGCGGGCGCGAGCAAACGCGATTTGTGATCGTCCGTGCCGAAGCGATAGACGAAGTCGGTGCCCATGAGGCACTGCATTGAAACCGCCGCCGCCAACGACAGCGAGCCACGCGCGATCTCTTCGGCCATGAGGCAGAAGGTGGTGAAGTCGGCCCCCAACCCGCCCGCTGATTCGGGGTAGCGCAGTCCGAAGTAGCCCAACTGCCCGCACTTGCGGAACAGCGCCATCGGGAACTGAGCGCGCTCGTCCAACTCAGCGGCAACCGGCGCAACTTCTTTCTGCACAAAATCGCGCACCGACTTGCGGAAAAGTTCCTGCTCTGCAGTCAAAGCAAAATCCATTTCGGATTTCACCACAGAGAACACAGAGAGCACAGAGATTCTGAATCTCCGGGTTCTCTGTGAGCCCTGCGGTTCAAGATGCCGCTTTCTTCTCGGCGAGGTGGATCAGAACCCCAAACGCATCCTTCGGGTGGATGAACGCCTCGCGCCAATACTTGCCCTCGAACGTCACGCCCGGCTTGTAGGTGTGCCGATAGGCAATGTGCCCGCCGCGCCGTTCGAGCTCGGCCACCGCCGCATCGAGATCATCCACTTCGTAGGTGATGTGATGCACGCCCGGCCCGCCGTTTCGTTTGATGAACTTCGCCACCGGGCTGTCGTCGCGGGTGGCCTGCAGCAATTCCATCTTGCTTTCGCCGATGTCGAACGGGCGATAGCGGATGCCCATGTCTTCGATGTTTTCTTCGGGGCAGAACTTTGCCCCGAACCACTGCTCGAAAAAGGCTTGGGCTTTGTCCAAATCCTCAACCGCCAACGCCACCCGCTCCACTCGCTTGATGTAATCCATAAGTCTGTCTTCCTCAATTTTGAGTCTGTTGCGCCGCATCCGTCGGCGGCCACTTCACCATCAACTGCTCGCGCTTGTGAATGATGATCGGCAGGCATTCGGCGCACATCCAAAACTCGCGGCCCTGATACCGCCACATCACGACGGGCGTTTCATCTTCCCCCGCGCCGCAGTTCAAACACGTCTTTGACTCATCGCGCATGTCAGTCTCCTAATTCTTTCTGGCATCCTCCAACACCACTTTCAGCGTCGCCACGAATCGCTCGTTCTCTGCATGAGTGCCCAACGTCATCCGCACCGCGTTCGGCATCCCCCACGCGGCCATTGGGCGCACAACCACGCCGCCATGCCGGATGAGGCTTTCGGCCAGCGCCGCCGCCGGCATGGGTAGATCGGTGAGCAAGACGAAGTTGGCTTGGCTACGAACATAACTCACGTACAGCGCATCGAGGGCGGCGTACATGTACTTGCGCTCCTCGCGCGCCAATTGTTTACTGCGGCGCGCGTAATCGGCGTCGTCGAGGCTGGCGCGCGCGGCGGCCAGCGCCACCGCGCCGCTGTTGAATGGCAGCTGCGCGTGATGCAGGTATTCGATGAGCTCGGTCTTCGCCGCCGCATACCCCACACGCATATTTGCCAGCCCGGCGCTCTTGCTGAAACTTCGCACCACGATGGCGTTGCGCCCGGCCACAACATATTCGGTTCCGACTCCGTAATCGGCCTCTTCATCCACAAAATCGAAATACGCTTCGTCGAACACGACGGCGACGTGCTCTGGCACGCGGCTCATGAAATCGTCCACTTCGGCCCGGCTGAAGATCAGGCCGGTGGGGTTGTTCGGCGCGCAGAGAAACACCAATCGGGTGTCCGGCGTGATCGCGGCGGCGATGGCCGGAAGATCGAAACGCAAATCCGGAGTCGGCGGCACGAGCACCGGCTTGCCGCCGAACATGGTGGTGAACAGGTGATACATGGGAAAGGCGACTTTGCACGTCACCGTTTCGCCGCCATTGAAAACGAACGACTGGGCGATCATGCGAATCACGTCGGTCGCCCCGTTGCCGATCAGCACGTTGCGCTCGTTCAGACTCGGATGGATGCGCGGGCCGATGGCGCGGCGCAGATCGCGCTCGGCGATGCCCGGATAGCGGTGCGATTCGGCCAGCCATTTTTGCGCGGCGGCCATAGCCATCGGCGACGGCCCCAATGCGTTTTCGTTCGAGGCCATCTTCACCACATCGGCCAGCCCGTATTCCTCCTGCACTTCCTCAACCGATTTGCCCGCCACATAAAGCGGGACTTTCAATAGATTTGGGTTCTGCACAAAAGTCGTCATTGGATTGCTGATGCGCGATTGCTGATTGCTGATTGACAATTTGGCAGAGCTCAATCAGCAATCAACAATCATCAATCAGAGATTTTCTTTTTCCATCAACGCCTTGAGCACACGCTCCGGCGTCATCGGCACGGTGGTCATCCACACGCCCACCGCGTCGTGAATGGCGTTGGCAATGGCGGCGGCGGTGGGCGTGCCGCCCATTTCGCCCACGCCCTTTGCGCCGAACGGCCCCTGCGGGTCGTCGGTTTCGATGATGACCGTTTCGATCTCCGGCATATCGGCAGTCGTGAACAGCCGGTAATCGAGAAAGTCCGGATTCATCACCCGGCCTTTTTCCACAATCACCTCTTCGGTGAGCGCGTAGCCGAGTCCCATCTGCGCCCCGCCTTCGATCTGGCCTTCCACCGCCATCGGGTTGATGGCGCGGCCCACGTCGTTGGCGCACACGAGTCGCAGGACGCGCACTTTGCCGGTGTCAGTGTCCACTTCCACTTCGGCCATTTGCGCGCCGAAGCCATAGGTGGCCGAGATGTTTCCTTTGTAAGTGTCCTTGTCCACCAACTTCGTCGGCGGGTCGTACCAGCCCTCGCCGAGGATCACTTGCCCGCCTTCGCGGTAGTGCCGCGCGCGCGCCACCTTGCCCAACTCCGCCGATTTGCCGCTCACCTTCGCCACGACGTGCCCATCCTTGGCGATCAGATCGTCAGGAGTCGTCTTGAGCATCTCCGCCGCCGTCTCGAAGAGCTGCCGCCTCGCGTCGAGCGCGGCAATGTGCGCCGCGTTTCCGGCGATGAACGTCGTGCGGCTGGCGTGCACCCCCACATCCCACGGCTTCACATCGGTGTCGCTGTTGAGCACGTTCACATCTTCCACGTTCACGCCCAGCACTTCGGCCACAATCTGAGCCAGCACCGTTTCCGACCCCTGCCCGATCTCCGTGCTGCCGGTGACGAGCGACACGTGCCCGAAATCATCCACCTTCACTGTCGCTCCGCACCCATCACTGCGGTAGATTCTCGCGCCCCCGCCCACATTGAGCGTGGCCGCAAAGCCAATCCCGCGCTTTTTGGAAGGATGAGGGATGAAGGATGAAGGATGAGGTCTATCTTTCATCGTTTTGCCTTCATCCTTCTGCCTTGCCGTGTCCGCTCTGGCCGCCACCGCTTCCAAACATTCTTTCAACCCGCACGAAGTGATGATCAATCCCTGCGGAGTCTCTTCGTTGGGGCGGTTCGCGTTGCGCACGCGGAAGTCCACCGGATCCATATCGAGCGCCACCGCCAGCCGATCCATCATCGTCTCCACGAAGAACGTGGACTGCGGGTTGCCGTAACCGCGCACCGCGCCGGTGATCGGATTGTTGGTGTACACGCAGTCGGCGGCGAAGCGGCTGTGCGGGATGCGGTACAGCGAAGCCGTCGTCTCCATCATCACCAGCGGAGTCACACTGCCCCACGACACATACGCCCCGATGTCGAGCAAGGCATATGCATCGCGGAAAGTGATCATGCCCTCGCGCGTGGCTCCGGCGCGCACGTGAACCTTGGCCGGTTGGCGCACGGGCGCGGCCAAAAATTCCTCGTAGCGTGAAAACGAGATTCGCACCGGCTTCCCGGCTTTGCGCGCCAACAGCGCGGCGATGGGCTCGAAGGGGTAAATATCCAGCCCGCGCCCGAACGCGCCGCCGATGGCGGTTTGGATGATTCGTATTTCGCTCCCCTCCATGCCCAATGCTTCCGACAGATCGCGCTGGAGGAGAAACGGAATCTGAGTGGTGCTGTACAGCGTGAGATGCCCGCGATGATCGAAAGCGGCGACGACGACGCTGGTTTCCATCGCCGCATGCGCCACATACGGCAATTCGAAATCGGCCTCCACCGTCACATCGCTTTCGCGCTCGCCCGCTTCGAGCGTGCCGTGCGAATAGCGGTAGCGGGTGAAATAGTTCGAGCCATGCTCGGCGTGAATAAGTGGTGCGCCCTCTTTCAGCGCCTCTTCGGGAGTGAACACCGCCGTGAGCGGCTCGTATTCGACCTCGATGAGCGACAGGGCCTCCTCGGCAGTGTCGGCGTCCACGGCGGCCACTGCCGCCACTTCATCGCGCAGACTGCGAACCACTTGCCCTTTGAGCGGCGTGTTGTCTTTTCCGTTTTCGAACATCGTCGGCGGGTTATCGTCGGCGGTGACGATCGTTTTCACGCCGGGCAGTTTGAGCGCGCGCGACACATCCACTCTCACCACCCGCGCGTGCGCGTGCTTCGAGTATTTGATTCGCCCGTGCAGCATTCCGGGCAAGCGCACATCGTGGCCGTAAACAGTGCGCCCGGTGGCTTTGTCGGGCGCGTCAAGTTTGGGGATGCGTTGACCGATCATGCTTTCGACTCTTCAACCGACAACACCGCTTCGACGATCTTTTTGTATCCGGTGCAGCGGCACAGGTTGCCCGCCAACCCTTCGCGCACGTCATGCTCGGTGGGATTCGGATTCTCGTTGAGCAGGCCAATCGCCGCCATCACCATGCCCGGTGTGCAGAAGCCGCACTGGATGCCGCCTTTTTCGACCAGCGCTTTTTGCACCGGGTGCAGGCCGCCAGCGGGTGTGATGCCTTCCACCGTCGTCACCGTCGATCCGTCACAGTCGGCGGCGAGGATCATGCACGAGGTGATCGGCTTCCCATCGAGAAGCACGGTGCACGCGCCGCAGTCGCCCGAGTCGCAGCCGCGATGCGCCCCGCGCAGATCGAGTTCGTCTCTCAACACATCGAGCAGAGTCCGGCGCGGGTCGATCAGCAGTTCGCGCGCCTCGCCGTTGACGGTGAGGGATAAATGAAATTTCGGCATAGCCAATTGCAATTAGAGAATTGGACAATTCTCCAATCCTCTAATTTTCTATTCCTCCAATCGCAGTTAATCCTCGCCTCACCAACACCTCCACCATCTTCCGGCGATACCACACCGCGCCGCGCACGTCGTCAATGGGCTGGGCTTCTTCGGCGGCGATCTTCGCCGCGCGGTCGATGCGCTCTGCCGAAAAGGGGCCGCCGATCAATTCGGCTTCGGCGCGACGGACGCGCAGTGGCACGGGGGCCACCGCGCCCAACACGATGCGCGCCGACTCGCAAACGCCGCCGCTCAATTGCGCCGCCAACCCAACACCCACCACCGCAATATCCATATGCGCTCGCGGTGAATGTTTGAGATACAGCGATGGGCCAACGGGCGGCGGCGCTTCGAGCGAGGCCAGCAGTTCGCCCGATTCCAATACCGTTTTGCCCGGCCCGACGAAAAACTCTTCCAGCGGCACGCGCCGTTCGCCGCCCGGCCCGGCGATCACGGCAGAGGCGTCGAGGGCGATGAAGATCGGCGCAAGGTCCGCCGAGGGCGCGGCGTTGCACATGTTGCCGCCCACTGTGGCCAGGTTGCGAATCTGCACCGAGGCCATTGTGTTGGCGGCGTCGCACAGCGATGGGTAACGCTCGCGAATGATCGGCGAGCGCCGCAATTCCTCAAGCGTCGTCAGCGCGCCAATGGTGGTAATTGGTAAGTGGTAATTTGGAGTTTGAAGTTTGGAGTTTGAAGTTTCTGAAATGCCGCGCAGTTCCGCAAGTCGTTTGATGTTGACGATGGCTTTGGGCGCGAGGCGGCCGCCCTTCATTTTGAGAAGGAGGTCGGTGCCACCGGCCACAACGCGCGCGTCGCCGTTGTGCCGCGAAAGAATCTCCACTGCTTCCGGCAATGTTTTGGGGGAGAAATAATCAAAGGGTTGCATCGGTCAATTCGTCACGCGAAGCGGCCATTCGCCATTGCTTTTGCCGCCCCAACGTCCAGCGCCTTCAGATTCATTTCCACCGCCTTCGTCGGGCCGAGCGCCTTCACCGACTCTTTGAGATCGTCGAGGGTGAGGCCCAACGCGCCGTGCGCCGCCGCGAACCCCAACACAATGAGGTTGGCCGCCGACGAGGCGCCGAGTTCGTTAGCCAGCGCATTGGCATTGATGAGATGAACGCCCACGCCCATTTCGGCCAAACGCCCGTTCACTGCCGGGTCAAGCCCATCGGGAGTGTTCACGCACACGTTACCGCCCGCGCGAACGAACGGCAGATTGCGGATGGCTTCAAGTCGATCAAAGGCGACGACGGCGTCGGCCGTGCCGCGCCGGATGAGCGGCGCATCACTGCCGCCAATTTTGACGCACGACATCACACTGCCGCCGCGCTGGCTCATGCCGTGATTCTCGGAAGCGAGGACTCGCTCGCCGCGCAGAAGCCCGGCCTGTGAGACAACTTTGGTGGCGTACACCACGCCCTGCCCGCCGATCCCGGCGATGATGAGTTTACGTTCCATAGCGAATAGCGATTGGCGATTAGTCATCAGCAATTATGCGCCCGTTGCTTAATTGCTAACCGCTAACGGCTGATCGCTGACCGCCAACTCCTTCGGCACAATGAATCCTTTGTAGCACGCATCGATGCACTTTT
>Ga0194127_10002601_pt1 | contig 24198 bp, 15 predicted proteins | sample TA2KigC100mmetaG_FD_148624 | JGI IMG/M metagenome (GOLD analysis project Ga0194127, IMG submission 148624) | Freshwater microbial communities from Lake Tanganyika, Tanzania - TA2015036 Kigoma Deep Cast 100m | ecosystem: Environmental > Aquatic > Freshwater > Lake | place: Tanzania: Lake...
CCCCGGCACGCACGGGCTGGTGTTCGCGTCCGGGCTCGCCGCGACGAACACGGTGATGAACCTGCTCCGCGCCGGCGATCACGTGGTCTGCATGGACGACGTCTACGGCGGGACGTACCGGATCTTCACCAGGGTGTGGCAGGACTGCGGGATCACCTACACGTTCGTGGACGCGCGCGACCCGGCGCGGATCGAGGCGGCGATCGGGCCGAAGACGCGGCTCGTCTGGATCGAGACGCCGTCGAACCCCCTCCTGAAGCTCGCGGACATGCGGGCAATCGCCGCGATCTGCAAGGCGCGCGGGCTCGTCAGCGTCGTGGACAACACGTTCGCGAGCCCGTACTTCCAGAAGCCTCTGTCGTTCGGGATCGACGTGGTCGTGCACTCGACGACCAAATACGTGGGCGGGCACTCGGACGTGGTCGGCGGGGCGATCGTGACCAGCCGCGACGACCTCTTCGCCCGCCTCAAGTTCTGCCAGAACGCGGTCGGCGCCTGCACCGCGCCGTTCGACTCGTGGCTGACCCTTCGCGGCCTCAAGACGCTCGCGGTCCGGATGGATCGCCACTTCTCGAACGCGCTGGCGGTCGCGCGCCACCTGGAGTCGCACGCCGCGGTCGAGCGCGTGATCTACCCGTGGCTCGAGTCGCACCCGCAGCACGCGCTCGCGCGGTCGCAGATGACCGGCATGAGCGGCATGGTGTCGTTCGAGATCCGCGGGGGCGTCGACGCGGCGCGCCGGTTCCTCGAGCGCGTGCGCGTCTTCACGCTGGCCGAGTCGCTCGGCGGCGTCGAGTCCCTGATCGAGCACCCCGCGATCATGACGCACGCCTCCATCCCCCCGGACGTCCGCGCCGCGTCGGGCATCACCGACGGGCTGTGCCGCCTGTCCGTGGGCATCGAGCACGCGGACGACCTGCTGGAGGACCTCTCCCGGGCGCTGGGCTGATCGCCCCTGCGGGCCGATCCGTTCGCGGCCTGCCGCGCCACGTTCCTTGCTCACAGGCAGGAAAAGTTGCGCATTTTTTTGCCTGCAAGCAAAATATCCTGCATGGTCCTTCAGCGCTACCTGCCACTCGTCGCCCCGATGTGATCGACCGCAGCCCCGCGGGCCGCCGAGGGTTGCACCGTACCCCCCGAATCCGTAGGCTCCCCGGGGACCCTGCTGGGGGATCGGGTGCGCTTCGCGCTCGGACGGTTCGCGGTCGCGCTCGCGCTCTCGGCGGTGGCGTGCTCCGGCGGCGAGGGCGGTCCGGACGCCCGCGGCGACGCCACGCCGGACGGGCCGGTGCCCGCCGCGCCGAAGCGCGTGGACCTGCTCGTCGTGGTCGGCGACCGGCCCGGGATGCTCGGCGAGCAGCAGGCGCTCGCGGACGGGTTCGGCGGGTTCCTGGACCGGCTCCACGCGGTCGAGGGCGTGGACCTGCACGTCGCGGTCACGACCACCACGGGATGCGGGGCCGGCGCGCCGTCCGGTCGCGGCGCGGGTGCGTCCGCCGACGCGCTCGGTCGCTTCGCGTGGCGGCCCTCGGACCCGGCCGACCTGCCGCCGGGGGACGCCGCGCGCCGCGCGGTCGCTTGTGCATCGGACTCCGACTGCCATGGGTTCGGCGAGGACGGTCCCGCGCTTCCCGACCCGACCTCCTGGGTGTGCGAGCCCAGGCGGGACGGCGTCCGGTACGCCTGCGACCTCCCCCCCGGGGCCGGGTCCGACCCCTGGCCGGGCGACCTCCTGGTCCGGCCGGCGTCGCACTGCCGGTACCGCTGCACGCCCGGCCCGGCCGACCGCTGCGCTTCGATGCTCGGCGAGCCCCAGCGGCACCTGTGCGGCGAGTTGTGCTCGGGCGCCGACTGCCTCGGCTCGTGCCTCGCGCCGGTACCGAGCCTGGTCCCGGCCGGCGCCCCCGTCGGCGACGCGGATCGGTGCGAGGCCGCCTGCGCCAAGGACTGGGACTGCGCGCGCAAGTGCGCGTACTTCCTGGGTGACGCCGCGACGTGCCAGTCCGTCTGCGGGGCGCCGGACTGCCTCACGGCCTGCTCCGGCGAGGCGGGGGCCTTCCCCGGACGCGACTTCCCGTGCGGGATCGCGTGCGGGGCGGCGTACGACTGCGAAGCGCGCTGCATCGCGAGCTTCGGCGTGCCCGGGTGGCGCTGCGTCGCACCCGGAGGAGACGCCGCCCTGGCGGGGTGCGTCCGGCCCCCCGACACCGCCGCCTGTCCCGCGGACGGACCCGCCGTGCTCGACGACGCGGCGATCGACGCCCGTGTCACGGCGGTCGAGACCGGGGCCTGGGCCGGCGAGCCGGGCTGGTCGGGCCTGCCGAACGCGACGCTTCGCAGGCGAGTGGCCGAGCGGCTGTTCCGGTGCATGGTGACCGTGGCGCCCGGGCACGACGGCTGCGACGCGCCCGACCGGGGGCTGCTGGCCGCCTGGACCGCGCTCGATCCCTCCGGGCCGAACGCGGCCGGTGCGGCGGCGTTCGCGCGTGCCGACGCGCTGCTCGCGGTGCTGTTCGTGTCGGACGAGGACGACTGCTCGTCGGGCGTGCCGCTGGACCCCGCGACGGCCTCGAGGTGCGGGTGTCTGGCCGACGCCGCGGGGTGCGGCCCGGACGGGGCGTGCGACCCGTCGAAGCCCGGGCCCCTAGTGCCGGTTGCGGACCTCGTGGCGAAGATCCGGTCGCTCAAGGCCGACCCGTCGCGGGTCGTGATCGCGTCGCTCTCGGGCACGTTCTCGCAGGGGTACCCGTTCCCCGCGTACGACGACGAGGCGACGCGGCGCCGGTACGTCGAGTGCCGCTGCGCCGCGCCCGCCGGGCAGGCCGAGCCGTCCGCGTGCGAGGGGGGGGGCGGGCCCGCGGCGCTCGGCTCGCGCTACCGGGCGGCCGCCGAGTCGCGGCCGGGCGAGGGCTTCGTCCGGAGCGTGTGCGGCGACCTCGCGACGGCGATGTCGGACCTCGGCTTCGCGCTTGCCCAGCGGCTCGACCCGCCGCCGCAGCCCGACCCGGAGGAGGCGTGCAAGGGGGTGAAGCAGTCCCCCGACGCGGCCGGCCGCGACGCGGGGTGCAAGGGGAACGTCGGGTGCAGCGCCCGGTATCCGAGCCTGTTCTCGCCGGTGGACTGCGCCTGGGCCCCGGCCTTCTGCACGCTCTGCAAGGACGAGACCTGCCTCCGCATCGCGCTGATCGACTGCTTCCTCCCCCCCACGCCCGACCTCCCGGGCGCGCAGGACGTCCCGGACGCCCTGGACACCCCGGACGCGGCGTCGCCCGGGTGACCGGAATCCGCCGTCGGATGCTGGCTCAACCATGCCCGTACCCGAGCCCGAGCCCGGGCGCCCCTGGCGGCCTCGCTCCTCGCTGTTCGTGCGACAATCGGCTCGTCAGTGAGCCCGGGGGGAAGGAGGTGCCCATGCGCGCCCGTGTCCTAGTCCTCGTCGCGGCCCTCGGGACCTGGGCGTGCGGCTCCCCGCCGACGGAGGGTAGCCAGGGCACCTTCCGGACCGGGATCCCTGCGCAGGCCCGGGGCGGACTCGGCCCGTCCGTCCGGGCCACGCAGCGCGGGTCCTCGTGCCCCCCGACGGCGCCGATCCCGTGCGGCTCGTACTGCTGCGGTGCGGGCCTGTCCTGCGGGGACCAGGCGTCCTGCCGCATGCCTCCCGGGAAGCCGTCCTGCGCGCCCGGCGAGACGGCGTGCCGGCCCGCCGAGTGTCTCGCGGACGGCTGCCGGGCGGCGGACTCGTCCGCGAACGGGAACGAGGCGCGGGTCAGCTACCCGGCCAGCTTCGGCGAAGGCCGCCGGGGCGGCGGGGTCGATCCGGGCAGGGACACGAGGCCCGGCTGCACGGGCGTGGTGGACCTGGGCGGCGTCGTCGCGCCGGGCAAGGGCTTCCCGGTCGGGAAGGGGGCGCTCACGTTCGAGGCGTGGGTGCGGCGGGACGGCGCCGGCTGGCTCGACGCGGAGCCCCTCCTCTGGTACGGAGGGCCCGACGCGGTGCCCGGCACCTGGCGCGAGATCGGGCTCGGGCCGTCCGGGCTGTGGGTGACGACGGGGGCGGGCCCCGGGGTCACGGTCCCCGTGTCCGTCGGGGACGGGGCATGGCACCGTGTCGCCGTGGTCCTCGCGGGCGGCCCGCCGGCATCGGTCCGCGTGTTCGTGGACGGCGCCGTCGCCGGGGGCGGCGACCTGGAGGCGTTCGAAACCACGACCGTCGTCCAGGTCCGGATCGGGTCCGCGCCCCCGCCGGTGCCGGGAGGCTGCACGCCGCAGTTCCACGGCTCGATCGACGAGGTGCGCGTCTCGGCGGCGTCGAGGACGGACGGCGAGCTGACCCTCCCGGCGGACGCCCCCTTGCAGGCCGACGAGTTCACGGCCGCGCTGTGGCACTTCGACGACCGGGAGGACGCCTGCTGCATGAACGGCTGCGCGCCGGCGGGGGGATGCGCCCCCCCCGTGTTCCCCGCGCTGCCTGCGTGCCCCGCGGCCCTGCCGGTGGCCTGCGGGGACGGCTGCTGTCCGCCGGGGCCCGGCGTCGAGTGCCTGCCCGATGCCCCCGGCGGGCCGTTCTGCGTCTCCGCCGGCGTCGCGCCCCTGCCCGGGGGGCCGGACCCGGGGACGGACTGCCCGGTCGGCCATCCCGATCGCTGCGGCGAGGAGTGCTGCCTGGTGGCCGCCCCGTGCACGGCCGGCCGCTGCGGCTGTCCGGACGGGCAGGCCGAGTGCGGCGACTGGTGCTGCGGCGACGGGGTCCCCTGCGAGGACGGGCAGTGCAAGGCGGGCGCGTCCTGTCCCGACCCGGACTTCCCGGCCGAGTGCGGCGACTCCTGCTGCGCGACCGGCTACCCGTGCGTGCTCGGGCACTGCACCTGCAACACGGCGTATCCGTTGGAGTGCGCCGGCTACTGCTGCCTGCCCGGCGCGACGTGCTCGCAGTACGCCGTGCAGCCCTGCTCCTGCCCGCCGGGCCGCCCCGCGTGCGGCATGGCGGACCTGTGGTGCTGCGAGGCGGACGAGGAGTGCAGGGAGAACCGGTGCGTGAAGGTGGCCGCCGGCAACGGCTCCGATGCCGCCACCGGTGACGACGGCGGCGGCGGCGGCTCGTGCCCCGGAGGCTGGATGGGATCGACCGCCCGCTACGGCGCGGTGGGCATGTCCGACGACTGCGCCCAGGCGGGCGACCTCTCCATCTGCATCACGAAGGCGGAGTTCGAGGGCGCGACCGGCCTGACCTTCCCGTCCTCGTGTACGCAGGAGGGCTCCACCGGCTGCGTGAACGACTCGGGCACGCTGGTCGCGCCGTGCTGTCCCGGCCTGGTCTGCGTCTTCCGGTCGCGGTGCGGTGCGGATGCCGTGGGAGGGAAGTGCATGAAGCGGTAGCGGTCCCCGCCGGAGGTCGCACCCGCCCGGATCCCCACCCCCGGTCAGAACCCCACCCCGATCCCCGCCTGCAGGGACGGCGTGTAGAGGCCGGACGCGCCGAACAGCGTGGAGTCGGGGTCGTTCGTGTTGAACAGCGGCAGGTACCCCGCGACCCAGACGTCGATGTCGAAGTCGTGCCAGCGGAGGAAGCGCACGCCGGCGCGGCCGGACACCACGGCGCCGATCTCGTCGATCGAGTCGCGCGCGCGGCCGCCCGCGCCGTCCGGGACCAGCCCCTCGAAGCGCAGGTACTGGACGCCCGCGGCCGCGGTCAGGTAGGGGGACCAGATCGCCTTGGGCAGGAACTCGCAGGTGAGCCCGGCGTCCGCGCCCGCGATGGCGCGGAGCTTCCGGCGGTCGCCCTCGGTCCCCGCCGGGAGCCCGCCTGCGTAGACGCGAGCCATCACCAGCCAGCTCCCGGACCCGCGCGTCACGGAGAACGCGCCGCCCGGCACGAACACCGGGCCGTTCCCGTCGCGGCTCATCGCCTCGAACAGCTCGAACCTGTAGTAGTTCCGGCCGCGCTTCGTCACGCTGTGCATCAGGCGCTGCCACTCGGAGTAGTGCGTGATGTCCTCGCTCAGGTAGACCGGGTCGTTGTGGAGCGCGAGGGACAGCGCCTCGACCAGGCGGCCCTCCACGTCGCGGTCGTCCTTCACGGCGTAGCGGACCGGGACCTCCTCGCCGATGCGGGCGGTCAGGTAGCGGGTGCCGGCGGCCTCGAAGACCTCGACGAGCAGGTGCGACGCGCAGCCGGACTCGACGACCGGGTGCGACGGGTGGCGGGCAAGCTCGGACAGCACCAGCTTGCGGAGGCCCGCGGCCTCGGCCTCGGGGGCGCGGACCTCGACGCAGAGCGGGACCTGGGCGAGCGCGGGGGCGGCGGCGGCCAGGGCGACGAGCGCCGCGAGCGCCGCGAGCGCCGCGAGCGCCGCCGCGCGGCCCGGGGTCGCGGACACGGCTGCCATGCCCGTGGTACGCATCAGAACACCACGCCCAGCTTGACGGACACGCCGGGGAGATACGACTTCAGGGACCCGTGGTCGTTCGCCGTCTCGATCCAGTAGGCGGGCGCGTTCAGCTCGCCCTGGAGGAAGAACTGGACCGACGACGCGCGCATGAACTCGATGCCCGCGATGCCGTCCAGGGTCACGCCGCCCGCGAGCAGGGTCGAGCGGTCGGACTCGTCGCGGTCGCCCGCCTTGCGGATGGCGGTGAACCACAGCAGCTCGAACGTCGAGCCCGCGCCGAGGTACCACGACGTGAGCCCGCGCGGGTTCAGGTAGCGCAGGAAGTGCAGCTTGATGAACGCGTCGCCGCCGAGGTCGACGTGGCCGCCGTCCTTGTTGTCCTTCGCCGCGGTCTTCTGCGTGCCGATGCCCACGCCCGCGAGCGCCTCGACGCCCCACGCCTCGAACTTGCCCCGGTACCCGAGCGCCAGCTCCATCGGGCTGAAGACGCGGAACTTCTTCTCTGTCGCGCCGTCGCTCTTCGCGGTCGGCACGAACGGCGCGAGCCTGAGCTGCGTGCCCACGTCGAGCACGAAGTGGTTCGTGCCCTTGATCCGCTGCGTGCTCTTCTTCGAGTCGCTGTGGAGCACGTTGTCGCGGTTGATCGTCGTCGAGATCGGCTGGTCCCGCAGCACGGCCGTGACCGACCGCTCCGCGAACGCGGACAGCTCGCTCGGCAGGAGCTGGTCCACGCGCTCCTCGCGGCCCGTGCCCGAGTACCGCACGAACGCGGTCCAGCCCTCCCAGAGCGGGTACAGCTCGACGCGCATCGTCTCCTCGCACCCGCTGCGAGCGGCCTCGAAGCCGGGCTCGTGCGTCACGAAGTGCTCGATGAGCCGCGACAGGTACGCGAGCGCGCTCTGCCCGATCGGCAGGTCCGCGCCGTCCTCCTGTTGGCCCTGCGCGGCCGCCTTCTCGTCCGGCCCGCCCGCGAGCGTCTCGCCCGACGGCTTCTGGAGCACGACCTCGACGCAGACCTTCCTCTCCGCGGCCGACGCGCTCGCGGCGACCAGCGAACAGATCACGCCCACCCACCCGAAACGCATGGCACACCTCCTCCCTGTATGTCCCCGGATTCCTTTGACGAACGCCGCAGCGTCCGCACGTCCCACCTGTTGCAGGCCGCGTGCCAACCGCGCAATTCGACGCGGCGACTGAGGTTTCCCCCGCCGGGGAGGGGGGCCGGGCGGCGGGAGTGGAGTCCGTTTCGCCGATCCGGTGGATGAACGGTGCGCCGGGCGGCCGCAAGGCGGCCGCGAAAAAGGGGTGGCCCGCGCCCCGCAACGCGGGGCGGCGGGCAGGGGGGCGAGCCGCGCCCCCCTCCGATCGGTGCCCCTGGGGCCTGCCGGGTCCGGGACGTGGGGTACGTCTCTCGGCGGGTGCCGTTCGGGACCGCCTGCCGCGCGGGCCGGGCGACAGCGCGGAATGCTCTTCGTTGTTGACGCTACCTCCGGCAGATGTCATGATAAATGCCGGAGGTATCGGCAATGGTGTCAGGTGACGCTTTCTACCTTCCGCGCCTGCTCGACCTCGAGCAGCGCCTGAAGGACCGCTCGTGCTTCCTGTTCGGGCCCCGCCAGACCGGGAAGTCGACGCTGATCCGGCGGACGCTGGCCCGCGCGCGCGTGTACAACCTGCTCGACAGCCGCGTCTTCCTGGCCCTCGCGCGAAGACCGTCGCTCATCCGCGAGGAGCTGGGCCCGGACGATCGGCTCGTCGTGATCGACGAGGTCCAGAAGCTCCCGGAGCTGCTCGACGAGGCGCACCTGCTCATCGAGGAGCGCGGCGTCCGGTTCCTGCTGACCGGGTCGAGCGCGAGGAAGCTCAAGCGCGCCGGCACGAACCTGCTCGGCGGCCGGGCGCGCACGCTCGCGATGCACCCGCTTGTCTTCAAGGAAGTCGCGGACTTCGACCTGCTCCGGGCCGTGAACCACGGACTCCTGCCGTCGATCTACCTGTCCCCCTCGCCGGACGATGGCCTCCGCGCCTACGCCGGCACCTACCTCCGCGAGGAGGTGGCCGCCGAGGCCGCACTCCGGAACATCCCGGCGTTCGGCCGGTTCCTGGAGGTCGCGGCGATCTGCAACGGCGCCATCCTCAACCACAGCAGGATCGCGTCGGACGCCGAAGTCGCGCGCTCGACCGTGCAGGAGTACTTCCAGATCCTGTTCGACACGTTCATCGCCTCGACCCTTCCCGCGTGGCGGCGGACGGCGAAGCGGAAGCCGATCGCGACCAGCAAGCTCTACTTCTTCGATCCGGGCGTGGTGCGGATCCTGCGGAACGAGGGAGAGATCCGCGCCAGGTCCCCAGCCTTCGGCCACGCGTTCGAGACCTTCCTGTTCCACGAGCTGCGGACCTGCCTGGACTACCGGGGAGGCGGGGGGGCGTTGGCGTACTGGCGATCCACGTCGAACTACGAGGTGGACTTCGTCGTCAACGACGTCACCGCGATCGAGGTCAAGGCGAGCGGGAACGTCGCGGAGCGCGACCTGGCGGGGCTCAGGGCGCTTCGCGAGGAGGGGCTGCTTCGCGACTACGTGGTGGTCTCGCTGGTCGACAGGCCCCGGACGATCGACGGGATCCGGATCCTGCCATGGCGCGAGTTCCTGGAGCGGGTGTGGGCGGGCGAGTTCCTGTAGGGGCACGGCAGGAAACGGGGGGCTGCGGGCGGGCACGGGCACGGGGGCGGGGGCGGGTACGGGTACGGGTACGGGTACGGGTACGGGTGGGGGGTGGACCTAGCCTGCCCGCGCCCGCTTGATCTCCTCGATCATCTCGGGCACGACCTTGAAGGCGTCGCCGACGAGGCCGTAGTCCGCGACCGAGAAGATCGGGGCCTCCTCGTCCTTGTTGATCGCGACGATGACCTTGGACGCCTTCATGCCGGCGATGTGCTGGATCGCTCCGGACAGCGCCACGGCGAAGTACAGGTTCGGGGCCACGACCTTGCCGGTCTGGCCGACCTGGAGGTCGTTCGGGACGATGCCCGCGTCCACGACCGCGCGGGTCGCGCCGACCGCCGCGCCGAACAGGTCCGCGAGCGGGTCCAGGACCTTCCAGCCTTCCTTGTCCTTCAGCCCGCGGCCGCCGGACACGACCACCTTCGCCTCGCCCAGGTCGGGGCGCGCGGACACGGTCGGGGCGAACGAGACGACCTTGGCCTTGCCGTCGTCCGCGACGGTGACCGCGGCGGCGGCAACCGCGCCCGGCGCGCCGGCCGGATCGGCCAGCGCGAACTCGGTGGACCGGACCGTGAACACGGCCTTCGGGGTCTTGACCTCGACGGTCGCGACCACGTTGCCGGCCCACATCGGCCGCTTGAACCTGCCGTCGGGCGTGACGGCCACGACCTCGCTGACCATGCCGGCGCCGAGGCGCGCGGCCACGCGGGGCAGCAGGTCGCGGGAGAAGGTCGAGGACGTGGCCGCGACCGCGTTCGCGCCGACCGCGCCGGCGAGGTCCGCGACCGCACCAGCCCAGGTGCCCGCGGTGCAGGTCGCGAGCGCCGGGGCATCGACCACGTGCACGGGGCCGAACGCGGCCGCCTCGGCCGCCGCGCCGCCCACGCCGGCGCCGAGCACGCCGATCGCGACGGTGTCGCCGCGCGCGGCGGCGAGCTGGCGGGCGAAGGTCACGGCGTTCAGGGTGGCCTTGCGGAGCTTGCCCCCGGAAACCTCTGCGATGACCAGGATGCTCATCGGAATCCCTCCGTTGCGGCCCCTACAGGACCTTCGCCTCGTTCTTGAGCTTGTCCACCAGCTCGGCCACGGTCTTGACCTTCATGCCGCCCTTGCGCTGCGGGGGCGCCTCGTAGGCGACCGTCGCGACCTTGAGCGCCGTGTCCACGCCCAGCTCGGCCGGGGTGACCGCGGCGATCGGCTTGCGCTTCGCCTTGAGCACGTTCGGGAGGGTGGGCAGGCGCGGCGTGTTCAGGCGGAGGTCCGCCGTGATCACCGCCGGCAGCGCCAGCTCCAGCGTCTCGAGCCCGCCGTCGATCTCGCGCGTCACGGTCGCCTTGCCGGGCGCCACCTCGATCTTCGACGCGAAGCACGCCTGCGGGAGGCCCAGGTACTCGGCCACGAGCTGGCCGACCTGGTTCGAGTCGCCGTCCACCGCCTGCTTGCCCAGGATGAACAGGTCCGGCTTCTCGCGCTCGAACACCTTCGCCAGCAGGCGCGCGGCCAGGTCGGAGTCGAGCTGGTCGTCCGTCGCCTTGACGTGGATGCCGCGCTCGGCACCCATCGCCAGCGCCGTGCGGAGGTTGTTCACCGCGTCGTCGTTGCCGATCGTGACCGCCACGACCTCGCCGCCGCCCTTCTCCACGATCCCCACGGCCGCCTCGACCGCGTTCTCGCAGAAGGGGTTCAGCTTGTACTCGAGCCCCACGGTCTCGATGCCGGTCCCGTCGGGCTTCACCCGGATCTTGGCGTCGGGGTCCGTGACCCGCTTCGCCGTGACGAGAATCTTCACGGTGCCTCCCCTGTTGCTGGCAAAAGGCCCACGGCGTCGCGCGGACGCCACCCGACGGGTTTGCTACCCGATGACGCGCCGCGTTGTCAATGAGCGATCCGGGGGATTCCCGCCGGATCGCCCGGGTCTGGGATGTCAGGCTGGAACGGGGGACGAGCCGGTCACGGCGAACGCGACCGCCGCGCGCGTGCTGGAGGGGTCCGCGCGCCCGGTCCCGGCGAGGTCGAACGCGGGGCCGTGGTCCGGGGAGCAGCGCGGCCGCGGCAGCCCGAGCGTCACGTTGATCGCGTCCGGGAAGTGGAGGAGCTTCAGGGGCCCGAGACCCTGGTCGTGGTACATCGCCACGACCGCGTCGAACGCCCCGGCCGCGGCCCGGTGGAACGCGGTGTCCGCGGGCAGCGGCCCCGCCGCGTCGATCCCGGCGGCCCGCAGGCGGGCGATCGCGGGGGCGATGACGCGCTCCTCCTCGTCGCCGAACCTGCCGCCGTCCGAGGCGTGCGGGTTCAGGCCGAGCACGGCCAGGCGCGGCGCCTCGATGCGGAGGCGGTCTCGCAGGAAGGCCGCGACGAGGTCCGACGCGTCGAACACGCGCTCCCGCGTGAGGGCGGCCGGCACGTCCCGCAGGGCCATGTGCGTGGTCGCGAGCACGACCCGCAGCCGCGGCCCCGCGAGCATCATCGCGAACCGCCCGACGCCGCAGGCCTCCGCGACCAGCTCGGTCTGGCCGGGGTGGGGCAGGCCCGCCTCCGCGAGCGCGGCCTTGCTGATCGGTCCGGTCACGAGCGCGGCGATCCGGCCGCCCGCCAGGTCGCGCGCCGCGGCGAGGAGCGCGGCCACGGAAGCCGCCCCCGAGGCCGGCGTGTACCGGCCGATCTCGACGCCGTCCAGGGTCGGGGTGGTCGCGACCGCGTCGCACCCGGGCACCGCCGCGGCGAGCGCCCGCACCATCGGCCCCGGCCCGTACAGCCGGAACCGCCCCCCCAGGATCGAACCCGAGCCCGAGCCCGAGCCCGAGCCCGCTCCCAACGCAGCTCCGACCACCTCCGGCCCGATCCCCGCCGGATCCCCGATCGTGATGCCTACGGGCGCGTCCATGCGGCGATTCTAGCGCGTCACTCGGCGCGGCGAGGGATGAAGTCGGACACGCGCTTGCGGCGCTTGTCCTCGTACATGCGGGCGTCGGCGTGGGCCATCAGGTCCTCGAGCGTCCGGGGGTCGGCCGGGTCGTAGCTCGTCGCGCCGACGCTCAACGACAGCCGGAACCGGCGGCCCGGGTCGGCGTTGCGGTTGTCCACGTTCGTGCGCAGCCGGTTCTCGATGACGGCCGCGGTGGCGCCGGGCGCCTCGATGGACACGGCCGCGAACTCGTCGCCGCCGACCCGCGCGAGCACGTCGGTGCAGCGGAACGTCTCGCGGAGCACTCCCGCGACCTCGGTCAGCGCGGCGTCGCCCGCTGAATGTCCGAGCGTGTCGTTGATGCGCTTCATGCCGTCGAGGTCCACGAACACGATCAGGAGCTGGCGGCCGGACCGGTGCGCGAGCTGGAGCTGCTGCTGCGCGAGCCGCATGAACCCGCGCCGGTTGTGGAGGCAGGTCAGCTCGTCGATCAGCGAGAGCGCCCTCAGCTCGTCGCGCAGCCGCGCAAGCTCCGTGATGTCGCGCGCGTTCACGATGCGGACGGACTCGCCGCCGACGTAGGCGACCGCGGCGCGGATCTGCACCACGCGCGGGTCGCGGCCGGGCACGCCGACCGCCAGCTCCTGGGTCTCGCCGGGCAGGACCGTCCACGCGAACGTCCGGCCGATGAGCGTCTCGCCCGGCGAGGCGAAGATGGCCTCGGCCGCCGAGTTCATGTTGCGCACCACGCCGTAGCGGTCCGTGACCACGATCCCGTCCGCGGACAGGTCGAAGCTCGCCCGCAGCAGCTCGTTCGTCGGCTCCGGATGCGCGTGCAGCACGAATCCGCCCCAAGTGGGCCCCCGGATAGGGTATTCGGCTTCGGCTCCACGCTCAAAGAAGAAGGTATTCCCGAGCCCGTCCCCGAGCCCGAGCCCAAGCCCGCCCCATCCCCGTACCCAAGCCCGCCCGGGGGGCTTCCCCAAGCCCGCCAGTGTCCCCGTCCCCGCCTGCCGCCCCCCAGGCGTGGTTTGACACGGTCCCGCCCCGCCGATATTCTCGTTTCTCCGCGTAGGTCGCGGGCGTGGAGCGCATGACCTTCTTCCTGGCGGTCTCGTCGGTCCTCGTCCTGGGCGCCGCGGTCTCGGTGCTCGGCATCCTCGTCCGGGAGGTTCCGCTCGCCCTCGGCCCGGAGGATCGCGCGCGCGCGCGACGCGACCTGCTCGTCCTCGCGGGGCTGACGGTCGCCGGGCTGGTCCTGAGGCACTCGATCTCGCTCCCGTGGCCCGTACACCCCGGGGAGCCGCTGCGCTCGCTCGCTTACAACCACCTGGACCCGCGGCAGATCTTCCTGTGCCTGGTCTCGATGCCGGCCTCGGTGCTGTCGTACGATCCGCTCGCGGTCTGCGGCGTCGCCTCGGAGGTCCTGGGCACGCTCGCGGTCCCGGCCACGGCGCTCCTCGCCCGGGTCTGGGCGGGGCGCGCGGCCGGCCTCGTCGCGGGCCTCGCGGCGGCCGCGTCGCCGGCCCTGGTCCAGGTCTCGCGCACCGGGAACTCCTCGGTGGCCGTGGCCTCGTTCCTGGTCGTCGCGCTGCTCGCCACGGAGGTGCTCGCGAGGCGCCGCACCCTGCTCGCGGCGATCGCGGCCGGCCTCGCCTGGACGCTTCTCTTCCTGACCGCACCGGAGTCGGTCGGGCTGGCGGTCGTCCCGATCGCGTGGATGTTCGCCGACCCGCGGCTTCGCGCCGCGAGCAGGCCCGCCGGACACGCCCCGGCCGTCTTCGTCCCGATGACGCTGTCCGTCGCGTTCTGCGCGTTCCTGCTCGCATGGGGGGGGACGCCGGAGCCGGCCGCCCGCACCGATCCGTCCTACGTCCGGTCGCTGGCCGGGGTGGCGCGCGCGACCTTCGCGGGCACCGGCCCGGGGGCAATCTCCGTGACCGCCGTGGCGCTGCTCGGGCTCGCGGCGACGCGCGGGCCCGTTCGTATCGTCGCGGCCGTGGCGGTCCTCGACGTGCTGGCCGTCGGGGCGCTTCTCGCGGGGCGCGACGGGTTCGACGCCGAGTCGCTCCGCGCAGCCTCCGTGATCTTCGGCGTCCCCGCGCTGGCCGTCCTGCACGTGCTCGCAGGCGCCGCAGCGGCGTTCGCGTGGGGCGCGGGCGGCGGACTTTTTCGCCGGTCGGCCGTGATCGCGGCAGGCGTCGCGGTGCCCGTCGCCCACGCGTTCCCCCTCGACCGCGTCCGGCTCCCGACCCCGCTGCAGGCCGAGCACCGGTTCCTGGCGTCCCACGTCGCGGAGCTGTCCGGGGAGCCCGAGTTCGTGGTCTTCGGGGAGGAGCGTCCCGACGTCCGTGTCCAGGTCGCCTATCGCGCGGAGGTGGCCGATGAGGAGCAGACGGGCGCGATACTGGGTTCCATCGTGACGCAGCGATGGTGCGTGCTGGGGATCGACCAGGCCAGGGCGACCCGCGAGTCCCGGGGGGACCGCCTGCACTACGTCCGGGGCTGGGCCGAGCACGATCCGCTCGTCGCCACGACGGCCTCGCCTCGGCGCTGGCTGGAGGTCCTGGAGTCCGCGTGGGAGGTCGTGCCGATCGCATCCGAGGCCGTCGAAGTCATCCCCGACGAGACGCACCCCGAGGGGGCCATGGAAGTCGGGCTGTTCCGGCTCAGAGGCAAGGAGTAGCGCAATGTCCGCGAATCCCGGTCGGATCCGTCCCGTCCTGGCGTTGCTGGTCGTCGCGTGCGTCGCCGCCGCGGCGGCCTGCAAGGACGGACAGAGGCCCGCCTCCGCCCCGGGCGAGGGGCGGGAGACCACGATCCTGCTGGAGGTCGAAGCGGTGCTCGACGGCTGGATCGCGTCCATGGATCGGTCCGTTCCGGCGGACCCCGCCGGGCTCGCGCAGTGGCACCGCGAGGCGCGTGCCTTCGACTGGCGCACCCCGACGCAGGCGGCGGTCGGGAAGGCGAGGGGGATGCCGTTCGAGGCCCGGGCGCTGGCTGCGCCGATCTGGCTCGAGGCGCTCGAATCCCTCGATGCCGGGAAGGCCGGGTACGCCGACTACCGCGCGGCCCGCGAGAAGATGAAGGCCGAGTCCGGGTCGAAGGCGGCGGCGCTCCTGGCGGAGTTCGAGGACGCGTTCGCCGGCGTCGAGGCGTTCCTGGGCGCCGGCGTGCTGGCCGACGCGGACCGGCCGGGCTACTACTCGCGTCACTGGCAGCGCGCGTGGGACCTGGCGCGGGGCCGGGACGAGCCGATCGACGACTGGCTCGTGCGCCTGTGCAAGGCGCGGAAGATTCCCGTCTGCACGGAGGCCCCGTTCGAGCGGCTCCAGGAGGCGCTGGAGCGCCCGTACCTCCAGGAGGTGCGGCGCGCGGCGGACGCGTTCGCCAAGAAGCACCCGGAGCGGGGCCTGTCACGGGCCCTCTCGTCGGTCATCCCGGCGATCGACGCCCGCATCGCGAGCCTGCCCGCGATCCGCGAGGACCCGGTCGTTCCGACGTCCATCTCGCGCAAGGCCGCCCCCGCGGACGCGGTCGTCACGGTCCGCAAGGCCGGGATCGACATCGGGGGGAGGCGCGTCGCCGAGCTGCCGCCCGACGAGGAAGGGTACGAGTGGCGGGGGCTCCCGGCCGATCAGGAGCTGCTGCGCCGCAACGTGGCCCGGAAGGTCGCGGAGGAGGCCATCGGGTCGAAGAAGCTGCCGACCGTTCGCGTGGACCTGGACCGGCAGGCGCCGATGCGGCTGCTCGCGTGGGTGCGGGGCACGTTCGAGCGCTGGCCGGGCTACATCGCGATCGGGACCCGCCACCGCGCGGACGGGGTCAACCGCCCGGCCTCGCTGCCGAGGTTCTACTACGGCGCCGCGGGGACGAAGCAGATCGTGGCGGAGGTGGACGGCAGGCGCTGGACCTGCGTCGGGACCTTCCAGACCCGCGGGGAGACCGACCTTCTGGCCACCTTGAAGGACGCGGTCTGGCTGGCGCCGAAGCGGACGCTGGCCGGCTCGATCGCGAACCTGAAGGCGACGGGGCTCCGGCCCGTCGAGGAGGAGAAGGCGGCCCGGGACCTCCGGGGCGCAGGGGGGGTGGTCCTGGTCCAGGCGCGAACCTCGGCCGAGCGCCTCGTCGGCCTGCTCGAGGCCGTGGTCCTGGCGTGCAAGGACCCTCCCGTGTGCATGTGGGTGGATGAGTTGACCCCCCCGGTGCTGGTGGCGAACTGCTTCGCGCCTTCGGACGTCGAGGACGAGCCCGCAGGGTCGCCGGGCGGCCTGTGAGAGGGTCAGCGAGAATGAGGCGCGAAGGCGAGCGGGAGCGAATCGGGACGACGGCCAAGGCGCGGGGGTGCACGGATGACTGAGCCTATCCGCGCGATAAGTGACAGGAATCCGGGGGTCCCCGCAACGCCGGCCGCCGCCCGAGGCGCCCCGCGCAGCCCGCGATCGATATTCTCGCTGACCCCATGAGCCGGCCTATCCCGCCGGTCGGGGCGCGGGCCCCCAGCAGCAGCCGGCACAAACGGGATTCGGGGCGCGCCCCTCGAGCAGCATCGTCCGCGCACGCACCGCGACCTCGCCGTTGACGATCTCGGCGAAGGACCGCTCCAGCAGGTTGCCCCACGCGTGGCGCGGGTCGAGGATCCGGAAGCACGGGAACACGAAGCCGCGGTCGTCGATCCGGACCTTGCCCCAGCTCGCGGCGCAGACCGTGGGGCGCTCGCGGCGGGTCGCCGCCTCGTCCCAGATCGTGCCCTCGGCGAGGATGGGCCAGACCTCCCCGGGAACGGCGGGCGGCGCGGTTCGGGGGGGGCGGAAGGCGACGCCGAGCGCTTGCGCCGTCGCCGACAACGCCTCGAACTCGCGCGCGAGCCACGGGGCGTCCGGCCCGCGCATCGAGACGACTTCGTCCGCGACCTGCCGGGTCTCCCACTCCACGACGGTCGTGTTGAACCGGCGCACGCCCATGGCGGCCAGCTCCTCCAGGGTGGACCGCAGGTGCGGAACGGTCGAGCGCAGGACGAGGGCCTGGACCGCGACCGTGGGCCGATCGTCGCGTCTCGCCGCCATGAACGCCGCCAGCCGCGGCTTCAGCCCCGCCCACGTCGCCGGCGGCCGCAGCCGGGAGTAGGTCGCCTCGTCGGTCGAGTCGATCGAGAAGAGCACGTGGTCCACTCCGCACGTCGCGAAGCGCGTCGCCAGGTCCGGCTCGAGCAGGACGCCGGACGTGAGCACGCAGATCGCGGTGTCCGTGCGCAGGCGGTCGCGGGCGTCCGCGAGGCCGCGGATCCGTTCGGGGAGGTCCGGGTGCAGCAGCGGCTCGTGCCGGGCGCCGAACGCGACCTCGCTCGCGCGCGGGAGGACCTCGGTCGCGATGCGCTCGAACAGCTCGGCCGAGGCCAGCCGGGCGGGGTCTCGGCGGACGCGATGGCAGAAGCGGCAGCGGAGCGCGCACCCGACGGTCACGTCCGCGATCACCGGCCACCGCCGGCGCGCGGTGTCGAGGATGACGTTCGAGCGCAGGAACGCGGTGGCGCCGGGCCCGTCCTGGATGCGACGCAGCTCGTCCTGGAGGGAGGCCTTCACGGGCGCATTATAGTCGCCCGAGCAGCTCGCGCACCGCGGGGAGCAGCGCATCGGCCGCGATCCGGCCGTGCAGCTCGAGTCCGGCCCGGGTCCGGTGGCAGTTGTCCGTGAACAGGTCCCGGCCGCCCTTCATGCCCGCGGCCACGTCCACGAGCGGTGTCCCGGTCTCGTCCGCGAGCGCACGGATGCGGCGGTTCAGCTCGGCGAGCTGGCGGCCGTACCGGGCCGTGTCCCCGAGCGGAGGCCAGAGGTACTCGATGTCGGTGTCGAAGAAGTCCAGCTCGTCGGGGGGGAGGCGATCGTAGTCCCCCGCGGCGAACGTGGACAGGTACGGCCGCGCCCCGATGCCGCGCGCCTGCTCGACCAGCCCGCGCAAATCGCGGATCGCGTCCCAGTGCTCGCAGACGCGGGAGCCTTCGCAGGTCAGCGGCGGCTCGTCGCGACCGCGGAACCGGTCGCGGCAGGGCGGGGGGAGGCCGGAGAGCCCGAGCGCGTCCGCCACGACGTGCACGAACCCGCGGCTCGGGTAGAGCCTGCACAGCTCGGTCGCGTCGAGGGACGGCAGGGCGCCCCCGGTCCGGGCGGCGAGGGCCGCGGCCATCTCGTCCTCGCGTCGCGCGAATTCGTACCCCCCGATCTCGTTGAACCCGAAGTAGAACACCGCGATGTGCGGCCGGATCGACGGCAGGAACTTCCCCGCCAGGTACAGGCACCCGGCCGCGGAGCCGCCGTTCAGGGACATGTTCACGACCTCGACCCTCCCGGGACCGAGCGCCTCGTCGAAGCGCCTGCCGGCGGCCTCGGGATAGCCCTCGAAGGTCGTGGAATTGCCGACGAACGCGACGCGGACGACGCCGGGCGGGACCGCAGGCTCCGCGGGCCACGAGCGGAAGTCCGAGGTCGTCGCCTCCCTGACCGCCTTCCAGACCTGGCGCGGCGGATCGACGGACCGATCGAACGCGACCCAGGGCGTCTCCTCGGGCGCCTCCTCGTCCGCGACCGTGGACAGGTCCATCGGCTGCGCCCAGGCGGCCGTGGCCTCGAACCGGCTCCGGATCTCGGGATGGCGCATCAGCGGCGCGTGGAACGACCACAAAGTGACGAGGCGGGCCAGCAGTTCGGCCGCCGCCATCGCGATCGCGGCGATCAGCAGTCCCCTGGCGAGGCGGAAGCGGCGCGGGCGCGGACCGGACGGGGCGGGGGAGGGCGCGGCGCTGGGAGGCGGCTCCGTGGCCATCAGTTCGACACCGTCTTCCCGCTCCAGGCGGGATGGAACCCCTCGGAATCGAGGACGCCTTCGGTCACGTAGGCCACGTCGGCGCCCCAGTTCACGACGTCGGAGAACACGAGCCAGACCGGGAGGTCGAGGCGGAACGAGATGCCGGGCAGCGCCCTGCCGCCGAGGTCCGTCACGCGAGGCGGCTCCCCGCCCGACGCCGCGACCTCGTCCTCGCGCACCTGCACCTCGGTCGTGCGCGGGTCGGCGCACCCGGCGCAGTAGATCTGGAGGCGATCGGCGCGGCAGTCGATCACGGACACGCGGAGCGTGCGCTCGGCCGACTCGTGCGTGACCTCGACGTGGACGGGGCGGTCGGACCACCGCGTCGAGACGCCGGACAACTCGACCCCCCCACCCTCGAACGCGAAGGCGTCCGACGGCCCCGGCCCGCTCCTCAAGGCGTCCGCCGGCCACGCCGGGTCGCGCCGGAGGTCGAAGAAGACGTCGGCCGGCTCGCCAAGGGGGTGGTCGCGGGTCACCCAGTCCAGGGTCCGGTCCGAGTACCACTGGAACGTATCCCTCGGCAGGCCCGTGCCGTCGGGGGGGGGCGACCATGCGCGCCGGACGATCTCGCCGACCCCGCGAGCCGGGGGGATGCCGACGTCGGCGAGCCACGCAGCCTCCGCCGCGAGGTGGATCGGACGCTCCGGCCGGACGCATGGGCGGGCGTCGAGGTAGCGCGGGTCCGCGGGGAACGCGCCCGGCGGCACGGCGGCGAGGCCGAGGAACGCCGCGGGTACGGCGATCGCGGTCGCGACGAGACCGGCCCGATCCGCGGCTCCGCGCGCCTCCGCGACGCCCGCGAGGCCCGCGCCGAGCAGCAGGAACACGCCCTCGAACAGGACCACGATCACGCTCATCTTCGACGGGTAGTCCCAGTGCTCCAGGACCGACAGGAGGAGCCCCATCGGGAGGAGCCAGAGCGCGACGAAGGCGAGCAGGACGCGGTCGCGCCGCCAGAGGTGCACGGCGCCCCAGGCGCAGGCCGCGCAGAAGGCGAGGCCCGAGTAGCGGGCGACGTAGAGCGGCCACATCAGGAACGTCGGGTGGGGGTTGAACGGGGTCCGGACGACCTCGGGGTGGAACGGGAAGTTCAGGAGCCCGCGGAACCGGAACGGGACCCCGAGCAGCGAGTGCTCCACGGGCTCGGGGAACTGGAGGAACGACTCGTACGCGAGCGGGCTGCCCATGGCGCGCCAGTGGCGCCAGAACGTCGGCAGCAGGAAGAGCGCAGCCGGGACGAGAAGCCGCGCGAGGCCGCGCGGGCCGTGGAATCGCCAGGCCAGGAACGCGACAGCGGGCAGCAGCAGCACGTTCTCGTGGCGCACGTTGAACAGGACCGCGAAGGCCGCTCCGGCGATCGGCAGCAGCGAGCGCTCGCGGGCGAGCAGGAGCCAGGCCAGGAAAGCCGACACCGCGAGCGAGATCAGGTTCTCGTCCACGCCCCGGATCCTGAACAGGTACGGGTGGATGGCGGCGACCGCGGCCACCGCCGCCGCCACCCAGGTCCGCCGGAAGGCGGCTCGGGCGGCGAGGAACGTGAAGGCCGCGAGCGCGACGCCGCAGAGCGCGAAGGCGATCCCGGGCCAGCGCAGGTCGGGAAAGAAGGCCGCCGCGCCGGCGACGAACGCCGGCCCGCCCTCGCGCTGGTCGCCGACAACGTGCCGCGACAGGTAGGCGCCGTCGGCCGGGCCGTCCGGAGGGGACACCAGGATCGTCACGTTCTCCTTCATGCAGAATGACGAGACGGCCTGGTTCACGGACTGGTTGCGCCACCACACGAGGCCGATCAGCACCAGCGCGGCCACGGCGACGAGGTCGCCCCGGCGCGGCCGCCGGAACGCGGGCAGGACGGTCTCGCCGCGCGCTCGCCGGAGCGCCAGGGGCACGGCGGCGACCGCCGAAAGCGCGCCCGCGAGCGCCAGGAACACCCAGGGGGTCAGCGCGACGTTCGCGCTGATCGAGACGAAGTAGGCCGCGGTGGTCAGGACCAGCCAGCCGAGGAACGAGCCCGCGAGCACGAACGACCCCGGGCCTTCCGCCATCTCACCTCGGCCGGAGGGCCCCACGCGCCGCGCGGGCCGAAGCGAGGCCCAGAGCAGGCAGCCGGGCAGCGCGAACGCGACGACGAACAGCGGTATCCGGATTGCGAGCGGCAAGAGGGTCTCCCGCCAGGCGACGCCGGGCCGGATCGTACCCTTCGGGGCGGGACCGTGCCAGGGGCAGGAATCGGGCGCACGGGGCCGTGGTAACATCCTCCCGCCATGGCCGTCCTCGCAGGCGCTCTCGGGCTCCTCCTGCTTGCGTCGGCCTCGGGGTACGCGCTGCTGTCCCGCCGCCTGGACCCGGAGACCTCCGCCCCTGAGCGATGGGCCTTGTACGTGGGCGTGGGCTTCTGGGCCGCCGCCTTCGCTGCCAGCCTGTCGTGGTTCGTGCCGTTGCACCGCTACGGACTGTACGACCCGCCCCTGATCCTCGCGGCGGTCGGGATCGCGATCCCGGCGGCGTCGTGGCTGCGTGCGCGGAGGCTGCCTCCCGTCCCGCACGGGCCGGCGACGACGTCCGACCGCCTCGTGCTCGCGGCGACCGCGGTCGTCTTCGTCCTGTTCTTCCTCGGGATCAGCGACCACCACTACACGGAGGGGTGCCTCTACAGCTCGCTCGACCGGCTGTCGCGGGTCGGCACGCGCGAGGACCTGCCGCTCCACCGTCTGGCCGGGGACGAGCAGTTCGGGAACGTCGTCGCGGCCTGGGTGGTTTCGGTGGCGTGTCCGATCGCGGTGGAGCGTCTCGGGCAGGGCTTCTTCGCCGCCCTCCTGTTCCTCTCGGCCGCGGCGCTCGGGCGGAGGCTGACCGGTCGCAACTGGCCCGGGCTCGCGGCGGGCGCGGCGCTGGTCCTGACCGATGACGTGTTCGGGTTCGAGGTGTTCAACCAGAACCTGATCGGCGGCTCGACCGCGATGCTGCTCTTCCTCTCGCTGTCGAGACCCCGCGAGGGGGCGTCCGCCGCGCTGCCGGCATTCCTGGCCGCGATGCTCGTGTCGTCGCGGTACATCGCGCTGGCCGGGATGGCGGTGCTGGGGGACGCGGCCGTGCGCGCCGTTCCGTCCGGTACGGTCGGCGCCCGCCTTCGAGGGCTCGCGCGCCACGCGTTGCCGTTCGTCGCGGCCTGCCTGCCCGCGGCCGTCGCGGTCGCGCACACGGAGGCCGCGACGCGGATCCTCTCGCAGCGCCTCTTCAACTTCCCCCTGCACGATGCGGTGGTCCGGACGCCGTTCCTGCCCTTCCCCATGCTGATCGGATGGCCGCTGGACTTCGTGGTGCAGTGGGGCTTCCTCGGCGTCCTCGTCACGTTCGCCGGGTGGGTGTTTCTGCGGCGCGAGAAGACGCGGGGCATCGCCCGGCAGCTGGCGCTCTACGCGGCGCCGGTCCTCGCCGTCCTGCTCGTGCAGGAGAACTGGTTCGAGCCCGAGAAGATGTCGATCGATCTCGTCCTGTCTCCCGCGCTCGTGGCTGGATTCGCGGCGGGGCTGGCCGGGGTGGCAGGGGCGAGGGGTTGGCGGACGTGGCTCGCATTCGGGGTCGCCGCCGCGGTCCTCGCCGCGGTGGCGTTCGCCGGCCGGTCGATCCTGCGGGAGGCCGCATTCCCGGAAGACGAGCGCGTCAGGCGCGCCTATCCGGGGCTGCCGGCAGAGACGCCCGATATCATGGAGTTCGAGCGCGAGCGGTGGCTCGAATGGCGGCTCGGCCCGCTCCCGCGCTCGAGCGGCCTGCTGCGGGGCTTCCCCTTGAAGGTCGAGGACGTGGGCCGCCTCCTGGCGGCCGGCGAGGACCCCCACGCCGCACCCTCGGCCAGCGAGCTGGCCGTAGCGCTCCTGGACGAGACGCTCCTCAACCGCCTGGACGTGCTCCGCGCCATGGCCCCGGCTTCCGGCGAGCGCCCTTTCCCCACGCGGTCGCTGCACCTCGACCTGGGCACCCGCCCGAGCGTCGCGCGGTCGCCGTTGCGCGCGCAGGCCCCGGCGTCGCCCGAGCGGCAGGTCCTGGACCTCGGCGACGGCCGCGAGTGCGCGATGAGCCCGGTAATGGGCTACCGGGTCCCTTTCGCGGACCGCCCGATCCGGGTCCTGGTGTGCGCAAGGGGCGAAGACGCCTGGGTGTCGGTCGCGCCTCCGCGGATCCCCACGCTCGAGAGGGGCCGGGTCGCCCCCGAGGGTACGCCGCCCCACTGGATCCTGTCCGAGCCGCCGCGCCTCGACGACCTTCCCACTGCGCATGCCGTCGAGATCCGCGTGCCGGAGTCGATCGAGCGGGTCACGGTTCTCAGCCACATCTACCTGGAACCCTCCCGCATCTACGCGCGGGCGGTCACGCTCGGACCGGACGGACCCGGGGAGCCCGGTGCGCCCTTCGTGTGGCACGCGAACTGACTCAGCGAGACGGGGTCCGGAAGGGACGCCTCAGTCGGAGCCGGGCTTCCTGAGGACGAGCAGGAACGGCGTGCCGGTGTCCTCGCTGGCGTACTCCGCGACCGAGGTCGAGTTCACGAGGTGCAGGTCCGCGAGCTTCATCGCCTCCGCGATCTCGCGAGGATCCAGCGGGTCGATGCCGGCGTCGCTGATGTTCCGCCCGGCGGACCAGATGACCACCTTGCCCCCGGGACGGAGCGCGGCGGCCATCCGCCGGTACATGTCCAGGTAGTACACGCGGCGGGACAGGTTCCCGGACCAGCACGGCGTGTTGATGAAGATGAACGCGTCGATGTCCTGGAACGGGAACTTGACCACGGTGTCGGACACGAGGCTGACCTCGACGTTCGACACGCCCCGGCCGACCATCGCGGTCCGGATGTAGCGGACCGCGCACGGGGCGGTGTCCAGGGCGAAGACCTTGCCCGTCTCGCCGATAGTGCCTGCCAGCTTGAAGGTGAAGTACCCCATGCCGGCGCCGACGTCGACGATGCGCATGCCCTCCCGGGCGCCCAGCGCGTCCAGGATCATCCGGGTGCTCATGGACAGATCCCGCGCCGGGTTGTCGACGACCAGCACGTCACGAAAGTTGTCCACGTGGTAGGCGCTGCAGTCCGTGGTGTCGAACGTGCGCCCGCGGCCGAAGCACCGGACCCAGGCGGTCTCCTCCGCGAGCCACCACCGCTGGGCCAGGAGTGCTTCCGAATCCCTCCTGAACCGGTCCTCGTTCGCGGGGTCGTCCGACGGCTTCCTCAGGCACCGGAACTGGTTCGCCCGCCCGTTGCGGACGGCGTCGCGGTCGTCGAACTCGAGGAGCTGGAGCAGGCCGACCGGCAGCGGCCGGGCCTCCT
>Ga0194127_10002603_pt1 | contig 24189 bp, 20 predicted proteins | sample TA2KigC100mmetaG_FD_148624 | JGI IMG/M metagenome (GOLD analysis project Ga0194127, IMG submission 148624) | Freshwater microbial communities from Lake Tanganyika, Tanzania - TA2015036 Kigoma Deep Cast 100m | ecosystem: Environmental > Aquatic > Freshwater > Lake | place: Tanzania: Lake...
CCCGGACCATCCAACGCCCTCCCCAATCCGGGAAGTGACCGCCCGACCGTCGCGGATCAGCGAGCAACGACCATCACGGAACTACGCGGGAAACAACAACCCATCGGTCCACCCACATCCGGTCGGGAACAGGCTGCGAGACCTCCCGGCCAGGAGATCCGCAGCCTGTTCCCGGTCGTGCCTACGCATCGGCGTCCCGCCCATCGTTGCTCTCGGCCGGAGCTGGCTTCAGGGGCGCCGCCACCTCGGACTTCAGCTTGTCGAACACCTTCTGGAGCGCCGCCTGCTTCTCCTCCTGCGACACCCAGCTGTAGTGCGCGGTCATGCGATCGCTAGAGTGTCCGGTCAGGGCCTGCACCACGATTGTGTCCTGCACCGTCTGGCGCATGGAGGCGCAAAGACGGGGCCGTGCGCCCTTTCGCTGGAGCACCTCGATCTGCTGGCGAAGGGCGAGGTTCTCGAGCACCAGCGCCTCGCGGCTCTTCAAGGTCGTCGCGAGGGTCGAAATCAGGGTTCGAAGCAGCGTCTTCGTCGTGGCGCGGAGGCTACGGCGGCCGTCCTGAAAACGCAATCAATTCCGAGCAGACGGAATAAGCGGGAGGGACAATTGGCTAGCGACATGTGTCCTCGACGGCCCCGGAACCGTCCTCGTCGAGAAGTTTGCGCAATTCGCGAATCGCGAATACACTCGGGGCATGATGAAGCCGCAGGACATCGTGGTCCTTCTCAAGCTCGCGGCGGCGCCGCGCGAGTGGTCGTACCCGTCGCTCGCCCTGGAGCTCGGGATGAGCGCGTCTGAGGTTCACGCAGCGGTATCGCGGACGGCCGCGGCAGGGCTGCTGGATGCCGCGACCCGGAGACCCCGCCGTCCGGCCCTGCTGGAATTCCTGGTTCACGGCCTGCGATACGTGTACCCGGCGGAGCGCGGAGGCGTCACGAGGGGTTTGCCGACCGCGCACGCGGCGCCACCGCTTGCGAAGAGGCTGGCTGCCGGCGGGGAGCCCGTTCCCCCCTGGCCGGATCCGGAAGGCGAGGTCCGGGGCGAGGAGCTGAAGCCGCTCTACCGCTCGGTGCCCCACGCTGCCCGCCGGGACCCGGCCCTGTACGAGCTCCTCGCGCTGGTGGACGCGTTGCGGGGAGGGCGCGCCCGGGAGCGACGCCTGGCCGCGGACGAGCTTCGGAGGCGGCTCGCATGAAGGTGTCGCCGGAGCAGTTGCTCGCGCTTCGTCACGTGGCGACCCATCTCGGCCCCCTGCGCGACGAGGTGGTGTTCGTTGGCGGCATGGTCACCGGCCTGCTGGTGACCGACCCGGGCGCACCCATGGCGAGGCCGACGGACGACATCGACCTGATCATCGAGGTCGCGTCCACGGTCGCGTACCAGACCTGGCTTCGCGACAGGCTGATTGCGCAGGGGTTCCGCGAGTCGGTCGAGGACGACATCGTCTGCCGATGGCGTCTTGGCGAGTTCGTGGTGGACGTGATGCCCGCGACTCCGGGCGTGCTGGGGTTCTCGAACCCGTGGTATCCCCACGCTCTTGCCACCGCGAGGGAGGTCGCCCTCCCGGGCCGCGAGGGCGGTCGCGTGTCCATCCGCGTCATCTCGGCCCCGGCGTTCCTGGGCACGAAGTTGGTTGCGTGGGAGGGCAGGGGGAACGGAGACCTCCTCCACCCGGACATCGAGGACGTGGTCGCGGTCGCGAACGGCCGGCAGGAGTTGCCGGTCGAGGTCGAGAGGGACGCGCCGGAGCTTCGGAGGTTCCTGGCGGACGCGATCGAGAAGCTGTTCGCAACGGGCCTGGAAGACGCGCTTCCGGGACACCTCGAAGGCGATGCTGCCAGCCAGGCCAGGCTGCCACAGGTGGTTGCGACGCTCAGGCGGATCGCGAGGCGACCGTCCTGACTCGAGCGGCAGGGTCGGTGTCGCAACCAGGGTGCAGGATGTGGTCCCGTTGGGGGGAGGAAACGGTCCACCACCTGGTCCACCACTTTTCTGTTACGTCCCGTTACGGGTTGTTACGGGTTGTTACGCTTCCGGGCCAGTCCCGATGCGGGTCCGTGGCGTGTTTCCGGCGGGGGGAGGGAAGCACGCAACCCCCGATGGCTGCAAGGGTTCATGCTCATTGGACCAATCGTCCGAAAAACCAATAGAAACGTTGAGTTCACACGGTAGGAGTCACTGGTTCAAATCCAGTGTCGCCCACCAGTAAAATCAAGGACTTAGGCCCGTACCAGAAGGCGTCGAAACGCCCTCTGGGTACGGTCCTGGGTACGGTTTGGGTACGGAACCCTCGCGAGACTGCCCCCCCGGTCTCCCTGGTTTCCGCTGACGAGGCCCTCTTCCACCGACGTGCCGCCTCGATCTTGCCGGCCCGAGGTCAGACGCGAACACGACCGCTTCCCGGACCTTGTCGAGCGTCCCGAGGTCCGTACCCGGCGGGCTTCCCAGCGCCCTCCGGGTACGGACCTGGGTACGGGCTGGGTACGGAAGCGTCACGAACCCCCTCCCTGAGCCTTCCCGATCTCGGTCGATCGTGCCCGCTTCCAGCGCCGGGCCGCCTCGATCTGCGCCGGGCCCACGGCCACGAATGCTGCCCAAGCCGCGGACACGACGGCGGCCCGCTTGGCCGTCGCCCAGATGCCTGCCGACATCGTCCTCGCACCTGATCGCGAGACGCTCACGACTGCCTCCCGCAGCTGCTTCCATCCAGGTGCTACTCCAGCCTGAACCTCGGGATGTCCCGCTCGAAGTCGAACTGAAGCGCTCGGTTCCATCCGCGGGAACTGCGGACGATCATGACCGAGAGGGCTGCACTAACCGTGTTCGGGGGGGGCTAGGTCCAGCCTCGTAGAACGAGGGGCGGTCCTCCATCAACCGCCTCACCTGCGCGTCCGTCGTCAACACCCCGCTTCCCCATTCAAGGTCGCGGAGTTGTCCGCTCGAGACGCCTCAACGTCAAAAAGACCTCTCTTGCACAGGTCTAATTGTCGTCAGTGCCCAGGTGTAATTGTCGCCGGGCAGGACGGCGTGCTACCATCCGACTGCCGGGGCGACGGAACTGCCCGTCCGAGACCGGGGCCGCCCCGGATCGTCGGTGACATCCCGAAGGAGAGAAGATGGGGGACACCTGGATCACGGACATGCGGCACTTCCTCGATGTGATCGATCCGGCGAAGACCGCGCAGGCCCCACTCCCCGCCCTTCGCCTGGCGTGCCACCTCGGCAGCATCGTCGAGGCCGTGACCGCCGGGTGGGACGACCGCGGGGACCTGATCCCCACGGTCCTCTCTTGTCGCCGGCGACCGGGAAGAAGCGCCTGCAAGGGGTTCATCGGCGCGAGGCTCCTGGTGGACGGCCGCATCGAGTGGGGCTGCTCGTCGTGCGACGACAACGGCGTCATCAGCGGCTGGAAGGGGACCCCCTGGGACTTCTCGAGCGTCGTCGGCTTGGGCTTCGCTCGCGGGCGGGACTTGGCCGAGCTGGCCGTCTCGCGCGCGGAGTACGACGCCCTGCGCCGCATCCTGACCGTCGACCGCGAGGCGGAACGGGTCGTGAAGGCGGCGCGCCTCGGTCCCGAGGACGACGAGGTCGTGATCGTTGCGCCCGGCAACTGGTTGGATCACCTCATTGAGCAAGTGGCGGCCGAGGCGAACGCCACGGGCAGCCGGAAGACCGAGGCGTTGCTGGGCAAGGTGCTGGCCCGGGCGGAGTGGTGAAGAGCGACGGGGCTCTTCGCGTACAATGACCGCGACGTCCGGCGGTGGAGGGTGGCCGTGCCCCGCGCGATCCTGGTGGTCATGACGATCGGCGCCCTCTCCGTTGCCGTGTGCGAGGAAGGCGGCTTTGCAGGGCCTGACACTCCCGACATGGCGATCCCGGCAGACGTGCCCGCGGATCCGCCGAAGGACGCGACCGACAGCTTCGCGGACATCGCGAAGGACGCCACCGGCGACCTGACCTCGCCCGACCTCGCGGCAGCCGCCCTCGTCGATGACGCTCCCGCGTAGGACGCATCCACCGACGCCACCGACATCACGGCCGACGCCGTCTCCGATGCCCCCACCGACCTTCCGTCCGGTCCCTGCCTCTCCGATGCGCGCCGGGCGCGTCGGACACGCCGGGCACGCCGGGCACGCCGGGCACGAAGAGGCCATCGGGGACGAGGACGTGCATGTGTGGATTCAGGTTGCAGACACCGCCGAAGCGCTGAACGAAGGTAACGGAGCCCGTCTGGCCGTCGCGGATTCCGAGGCGCCGGCCGCGGTGGCGCTGGAACGCGAACAGCGTGCGCAGGAACGCGCCTGCCATCTCGGTGAGAAACGCGGGGTTCATGGCCAGCAGGAAGCGCAGTTCCCAGGGGAGGGGCCCCATCTTCGCGCGGAGCGACCGAAGGGAGCGAGCACGAGAGGACGTGCCGGCGGCACGTCCGATAGATGGGGGTGAGCACCCACTGGCGGTACGGGGTCTCGGGCAGGACCTCGTCCACGAGCCAGGCCGCGATGTCGGACGCCCGGCGCCCCCAGCATGACGGACAGACCCGCCCCTTGCAACTGAACGGGACCAGTTGCTAGTGCCCGCAGGCCGGGCAGCGGAGGCGGGCGAAACCGCCCGACAGCAGGCCGCACCCGACGTAGCGGCGAAACTCCTTCGCCACGAACGCCGGGTAGCCGGTGCCCTCCCCGCTCCGGCGGCGTGCGTCACGTCCGCAAGAAGAAGGGCCTGAACCAGATCGAGTTCGCGCGCCGGGTCGGCGTGGCGCAGTCGACGCTGTCCAGGATCGAGATGGGCACGGCGGTCCCTGACGCGGTCGTGTTCCGGGAGATCGCGGCCCAGGTCGGGATGACCGCGGACCAGCTCTACCGGACGGTGGACGAGACGCTGGAGAAGGCGCGGACGCTGGCGGCTGCCACGGACAAGAAGGTGGAGAAGGCCGGCACCGACGTGGGCCGCGGCCCTCGCGCTTCTCGGCGTCGTCGCGCTGGGGGCACTGGTCGGGATCGCCGTGGCCGCGCTGCTGGAGAGCAGCAGGCGCGAGTAGCAGCCCCGGAGGCGCCCCCGTTCATGGCGCCGACCGCAACACCTGCACCAGCCTGTCCACCGCGGTCGAGGGGTTGGGCGTCGCGGTCGAAGACGCACCAGGTCTCGATGGGCTCCAGGGTTCCGACCTCCTTCTGGAACTCGGACCGCTGCTCCTTCGCGCACCCGACGAGCCCCCTCGGGTCGGTGCAGCCGGCCTTGCTGCTCGGGACGATCCGGATGCGGCCGGCCGGGAGCCGCCGGGCCACGCGGATGTCGTCCAGGTAGTTCGGCTCGGTCTCATCCCCCTCGCAGAGGATGAGCAGCAGCTTGCCGACGGTGCGGGCCGGGCGACCACGGCGCGGGAAGGCGCGCTGCTGGAATCCCATGCGTGCCACGTCAGCCCTCCAGAAGGCGCTCGATGAAGGGGACGGCGCCGTACCGGCCGAGGAGGTAGTCCTTCCGGAGGTTTGCCTCCTTCCTGGGTGCCTTGAAGTCCCACAGGGAGTACAGCTCGGTCCCGCCGCCCCCGGCCCTGCTTGTGAACCAGACCTGGTCCCGCCGCAGCAGGGACCGCTGGTCGAGCAGGTTGACGTCGTGCGTGGTGAAGACGAGCTGAGCCCCCTTCGGGTTCGTCCGCGGGTCGTCGAACAGCTCGACGATGCGGCGCGTCAGGAGGGGGTGCAGCCGCCCGTCCAGCTCGTCGGCGACGAGGCACGCCCCGTCCTCGAGGGCCTTGAGAAGGGGGGCGGCCAGCGCGAAGAACCGGCGCGTACCGGCGGACTCCTCCTCGAGCGAGAACTCGACCTGGATGTCCCGGCCTTCAGCGTCGTGCCCGGTCCGGAGCGTCCTGAAAACCGGGTACTGTGCCTCCCCGTTGTCGATGCAGGGCAACTGCTGGCGCATGCCGGGGGGCATCATCTGGAAGACGTAGTAGTCGCCAAGGGGCCGCATCACGACCTGAATGCCGGTGATGCCGACGTCCGCGTGGCGGAGCAACGCGACGACGTTCTCTCGCATGTCCGGGCGTGCCTGGCACAGGTCGCGCGTCTCCGCCTCGAACAGCAGCGGCGGGCTCCCCGGCAGGTGCACGTTGAGTTGCCGATCGAACCATCGGAACAGCCGGGACGCGATCTCGTGGTTGAACTGCGCCGCCACCGACAGGAACAACGCATTGGGTCGCGTTCGCTGGGCCAGGACGGCCCTGTCCCCGGTCCACGACTCGCCCCAGCGGTACTCCGGCGACCGCGCCGCGGAACGCGTGAACAGCGTCCGCCGGCGCTGTCCGGGGAAGTGGTGCAACCACTCCTCGCGAATGGCCGCGGCGACGGCCTCGAACCCGTACTGCCAGCGCTCGCCGTCGATCACGAACGTGATCTCGAACGTGCTGGGGCTTGCCTGCGCCACCGGGTCCAGTCGGAACGGGGACACCGCGATGGGCGAGTCCGGGCGGCCCTCCGTCGCGGACGCGAGCACGAGTTGCCGCACCAGCCCGAGGGAGCGGACGAGGTTCGTCTTGCCCGAGGCGTTGGCGCCGTAGACGGCCGCTGCGCGAAGGAGCCGCGGCAGGTCCCCGCCGGGGTCCAGCGTGTTGGCCGGCAGTGACGCGTCCCGGGACGCCACCAGGGCGAGTGACATCGGCTGCAAGAAGGACAGATGGTTCGCCACGCGGAATTCGATCAGCATGACCGCCTCCTCCGGGCACGAGACCCGATCCGTGATCGGATTTCAAGTCGATTCATAACACTCTTTGTTGTCAACAGCAACCAAGCCGACCGCATCGGGTCGATTCCGCGGCTCGAACCGTCGCCCTGCCTCATCCGGGGGAACGGGTGCCCGTCCGAGTGCCCGGTCATCGCCTGAACGACGACCGTGTCGGTCTCGGCCTGCCTCATCAGGTTGTTGTAGGTCCTCCTCATCCCATGGACGGTAAGCCGCTTCGTGATTCCCAGCTTCTTCAACGCGATCCTGAGGGGACTCCCGGTCTCCGAGTCCGAGGAGTGCTTCTCCGCGCTGTCCGCGGCGGCTGAGGGCACGTTCCTGAAGGCCCACGCGTTGCCGTATTCGCTCATCGCGTGGCGGATGGCCGAGTTCAAGTACTCGTTGCAGGCCCGTCTCGCTCCCGGCGAGCCCCGCGACATCGGCGTAATGGTCTGGTCCGACGACACGCTCGACTACTTCGCGGTGCGCGGCGACGAGGATCACGCCCTGGACATGAACGGGCGGATCGCGGAGAGCCGCAGGGCGGGGCGCACGATCGGCGAGTTCGTCGACTACTTCCTGGAGCGACACGGGGGCCACTTCTACTCGATGGCGCGGCCGGAGACGGTCGAGGCGGACAGCCCTCGGGACGCCGCCCGCATGGCGGGTGCGCGGTGGGACCTGGACGTCGTGGTCCCGGAGATACCGGGCCGGGGCGTGGACCCGGCGGTCGTCCGCGAGCTGCTGGCGGCCACGGAGGGAGGCGCCGACCTCCGGATCCGCGGGGCCGCGTTCGACGGGAGGGGGCGCGCGTTCGTGATGGGCTTCGGCGCGCTGGGCGACACCGTGGTGTTCGCCTACCTCCCGTTCCCGTACGACTTCTCGCCCCTCTCGCGAGCGAGGTTCTACCTGACGTCCGTCCGGGCAGTCGAGGGTGGCTGGGTGCTCCGCGGGCGCGACTCCTGGAGATGGGAGCTGGGCGACCTGGACATCGAGGTCAGGCCGATCGTCGATCCGGTGGTGTTGGGGGCGATCTTGACGTTCCTGGAAGGGCTTGACGAGGGGGCATGGCAGGAGATCGTGCAGAACCTGCGGGTGCTGACGGACCCGCAGGTCGTTTGACGCGACCCGCGGAGGATGGGTGCACCGTCGTCACGCCGTGGCACGTCTACATCGTCCGGTGCGCGGACGGCACCGTCTACACGGGGATCACGAACGACGTGATCAGACGCGTCACCCGGCACAACGAAGGCAAGGGAGGCCGCTACACGCGAGGACGTTCTCCACGCCGGCGCTGTGGGTCGAACACCTCCGGTCCAGGGGACGGGTCCCTGAGGCGGGGCCTACCAGTAGTACCGCAGCGCGACCTGGGCGAGGATGAGCATCTGGTCGATCCCGGCCTCGGGCGAGGACTTGCTCACGTTGGCCTCGACGCCGAGCGCGAGGTTCCGGCGGCCCGAGTAGAACAGCCCGCCACCGAAGAAGTGCTGGAGCCGGGCGCCCTGCTCGAATCCCTTCTCGAATCCGTACATGCCGGTGAACGCGATCGGCACGGGGGCGACGGTGCTGATGTCCAGGCTCAACACGATCCCGTAGCTGACCGCGTTGCCGAACGCGCCCCCGTCCGGCTTGGCCATCGGGAAGCGGAGGCTCGTGAGCAACCCGATCATCTTGTACGGCGAGAACGCCAGCGCGAACCCCGGGTTGAAGGCGTGCTCCACCGCCTTGGTCAGGAGTCCCTCCGAGGTCAGGGTCCCCTGGTTGATGCTGTTCTGGATGGCGGTCGATGCGTTCAGCTTGTACCCGGACGAGAACGCGTAGTCGAAGAGGACCCCGAGGTGCACCCAGTCGTTCCCCCACAGGCTCCCCAGCACCCCGGCCCCGACCGCGTACCCGACGTTCGTCCCGATGACCAGCGCGGATCCGGCGTCGACGCCGCTGAGCGCGTTGCCGCCGAAGGACAGCCGGAGCCCGAGGTACTTGATGGGGGACAGCTGGAAGTCGAACCGCTGCTCGATGGCGGCCGCCTTGTAGTCCGTGGTGCCGCCGTTGCCGTCGTCCACGGTGAACCCCGCATAGCCGAGTCCGGTCACGGCCGCGAAATGGGTCGTCGCGAACGGGTCCGCGATGTCCTTGGACGGCAGGAAGGTGTGCCCGTGGAGGCAGCGCCGGCAGTCGGCCGGCGGGCTGTCCTCGGCCACCACGATGCCCGGGAAGAGGACGCCAAGAACCAGGATCGATGCACCCATCCACCGCTTCATCATGGATTCCCTCCCTGCCCGCGCTCGCCGAGGGCGCGGATACGATGACCACTCACGTCCCGATTGTAGCGCGGCGGTTCCCTCCGGACCAACCCGACGCCCGAACGAGCAGGGCCGGCGTGCCGGAACGGGGGCCGCCCGCGGCCTGCTGTCCGAAGACCGCGCGGAAGTGGAGCCGGGCCTCCGGTGTCGAGGGATCGCTCGAAGGGATCCGTGATCGAGGGCGGCGAGGAGGCCGAGGGCCTTCTCGGTGGCGACCTCGATCTCGAACAGGCGGCCGGCGATGCCTTGCACCGTGGCCGCGCGGATCCGGATGACGCGGGACATGGGTACCTCCTCGGTGAGGGAAGGCGCGACCGTCGCGTCCTTCGGAGTGAAACGCGCGCGGTCGATCTGCTGCTCTGGAGCAGCACCTGTTGCGGCTCGTCGGAACCGCGGGAACGACTCCCGGCGTCGGCATCTGCGCCGGATGGCCGTGGCAGCAATACGCGCAGGCCACTTCCCGGGGGTGCTTCGTGCGCGGGCTCGGGTGGGTCATCGTGCCGGCGTCGGTCACGGTCTCGGCTTGCGGCACCGCCGGGGGGGGGCGTGAGCCCGCCGTGGACGACCCGGGGACGGCGGACGTCGCCCTGCCGGACCCGGTTGCAGACGTGCCTGTCAAGATGAGTCAGGATGGCGAGATGTTGCCGCAGGGCCGTGTTTTCCGCGGCCAGATCCCGTGGCGCCCGGAGGGTCGAAAACGCCGTGGAAAGCAGGATTCGGAGGAGCGTCGGCGGGGTCGCGGACGGTATCGCGGCCATCCGGAAAACGCCATGATTCCAGTAGGGACGGGATTCCGGCTAGTGGTCCCCGCCCGAATCGAGGGTACCTGCTCGTTCCTTGGGGCGCGGCGCACCCAATCGTGCCCCGCCGGCGCCCGTTCATGCGAGTAGCCCTGCGCCCGGGCGGAGGTGCGAGTCGGCAACGGGGGCAGCGCGCAGGGCTGTGCCCCCCTTGTGGCCCTGGTCCACAAGGGGGATGCGGCTCGGGACGACGGCGGGGCACGTGGGGCTTGGAGCCGGGCCGGGTGCGCTGCGCCTGCGTTGCGTGCCTGTATCTGTGGCGGGGACCACTGGCGACAGCGGGATCCGAGGGCGCGGCGACCGATGCCTGCCGGATCGGCCCGCCGGGATGGCGCGGCGACAGCCCTTCCTACGGCGCCCAGGCCGCGATCGAATCGAACATGTCGCACTGCGACGTGCGCACGCCTTCGACGGCCGCGATCGGGTCGTCGAACCGCAGGCACGTGTCCTTCGCCGCGTCGTATGCCGGCCACTCGACCGCGCCGGCCCCGTTCGGGTCTCCGGTCGCGCCGAAGCGCGTCCAGTATCCCATGATCGCCCCGGAGAGCGCCTGGTCCGCCGGGGCCATCTGGAACAGCGGGATGTCCGCGGCCGTGCCGCACACGTACAGCAGCTCGATCCCGTGCTGCGCGGGCTTCGTGCCCTGCTTCGTGTCCGCACGCCGGGTGAAGAAGTAGCGCCACACCGGCTCGCCCGCGTTGCCCGCGGCGGCCCGAGCGACCGTCCGGGCCGGGCAGTTGAACCTCAGGTCGCTGTACAGCGCGACCAGGGCGTCCTGGGGCGAAGGATAGTCCGCCAACGGGTAGGCAGCCAGGACCTGGTCGATCACGGACTGCCCCAGCGCCGCGAACGACGTCTTCACGACCGCCTGGAACTCCTCCTCGGTCGCGACCTTGACGACGAGCATCGCCGCGAGTTCCTCGCCGTTGGTGCCGATCGCGAAGGGCACGCGGTTGTGCGTTCCCGCGCGGATCGCGTCGAGCGGCGAGGCCGCGAGCACCCAACCGTCCACCACGGGGGCGTACTTCGCGGGGTCCGGCCCGATCGACGGGTTCCCGACCCCCACGCTCCCGGGAAGCGCGCCCACCACCTGCTCCGCGGTCAGGCCGCGGAGGCAGGCGACCCGATCCGCCGCAGAGCCGCACGACCCGCCCGAGACCCGCGCCGACATGGCGGACTCCGCCGTCGCGAGCCTCGGCTGCGTGCACCCCCCAGACTGCATCAGGGCCGCGTGGAAGAGTCCCTTCGCGAGCGGCGACGCGACCAGCGTGCAGGTGTCGGTCGCGCCCGCCGACTCCCCGAAGACCATCACGTTCCCCGGTTCCCCTCCGAACGCGGCCGCGTTGTCCCGGACCCACTCGAGCGCGGCGATCTGGTCGAGGATCCCGTAGTTGGGGGAAACGCCGAGGTGCGACTCGGCGGACAGCTCCGGCAGGGCCAGGAACCCGAGCGGGCCCAGGCGGTAGTTGAGCGTGACCACCATCCTGCCCAGCTCCGCGAGCCTGCGACCGTCGTAGAGCGCCTTCCCCGAAGCGACGGTCTCGCTGCTGGAGCCCTGGATGTTGCCGCCGCCGTGGAGGAAGACCATCACCGGGACCGGTGCGCCCGGGCTCGCGGACGCCGGGGCCCATACGTTCAGTGTCAGGCAGTCCTCGGCGCCGATCACCGAGCCCTTGGCGTCGAGCTGCGGGCAGACCGGCCCGTACGCGACCGCGTCCAGCGTGCCCGCGATGCAGGGCGCCGGCTGCGGCGGTCTCCAGCGCAGGCCGCCCACTGGGGAGGCGGCATACGGGATTCCCTTGTAGGACCAGGTGGCGCCCGCCTGCGCCCCGGCGACCGCGCCGCGCGTCGTGACGACCACGCCGGGACCCGGCAGGACGTCCGTCGCGCACCCGCCGGTCGCTTCCGCGTCACCGGCCCCGTCGTCGGGCTCGGCGGCCCCCGGATCCCCGCCGGCCTCCGCGTCGGGCGCGGCATCCGCCGGGCCCGACGTCGTCGTCGCCACCTCCCCGCAACCGATCGCCAGCGCCGCCAGCAGGATCGCGCGCCTCGTCATGTCCCTTCCCTCGAGCCGGGCGGCGACGGCACGGGCCGCGACCGCACGCGCGCCAGGGCCTCGCGCATCCGCGCGACGCGCGGCGGCTTGCTCAGGACCTGGTCCACCAGTCCCCCGATGCCGGCCTCCTCGCGCGACTGCGTGCCCCACCCGGTCAGTCCCGGATATCGCCCTCGACCGCATGGATCTCCGGCACCCCGTCCGCGATCTCGGCCTTCACGTCGATCTGCACGCCGCACTGCGGGGGGGTAGTAGTGCCACCGCGGCCGGGTCAGGTCCAGCACCTGGCGCGCGACCGCTCCCGGGCGCACGGGCCCGAATGGGGCCTGCTCGTCGCGCTTCCGGTAGAACTCGCGCATCCGGCCGACCGTCGTCGCGATGCTCTCGCCGGCCGCCAGGATCGTCTCGAGGCGGTGCCGGCTCTTCTCGTCCGGTCCCGCCTGCGACTCGAGCATCGACTCGGAGTGGATCGTCACGGGCGCGAGCGCGTTGTTGATGTCGTGCGCGACGCCGCTCGCCATCCGGCCCATGGCCCGCAGGCGCTCCTGCTGCATCGCCACCTGCTGCGTCGCGCGCAGATCGTCGTACGCGCGGCGCACCTCCTCGACCAGGCTGATCTGGTGCATGGCGAGCGCCACGTGCTCGGCGAGCTGGTGCAGGAAGGCGCAGTCCGCGCTCGAGAAGGCCGACTTCGCGCGACGCGCGACCACCAGGATGCCGGCCAAGTCCCCCCCGAGCGCGAGCGGCAGCGCGGTCGCGGACCCCATGCCCGCCTCGTCGAGGGCCCTCACGAGGTCGCCGCGGGCCCGGCGCAGGTCCGGCTCGTAGACCGTGTGGTCCTCGCGCAGCAGGCGCAGCACGTTCATCCCCGGGTCCGTGCGGACGCCGGGGCGCAGGCCTCCCGAGGAATCCGCGTGCCGGACCGACGTCACCGTCGCCTCGCCGTCCTGCCCGACCCGCAGGAACGCGGCCATGTCCGCCTGCTCCAGCAGGTGCCCCTAAACCACGCCGAACGTACCGCTGGTCCAGGCTGCCCACGCGCGAACCCCCGCTCGAACCCGAGTATCGGCCGGAGGGATCGCGCCGTCAAGGCACGGCGCGGGCCCGCCCGTTGACCCCCCTGGCCCTTCCGGGGATACTCGCGGCCGGCCCCACCGGCGATCGTCGTGCGGCGCGGCGTCCGGGATCGTGGCAGCAGTTGCCGTCTTCGCGACTTGCCTGGCGTGCTCGTCGTCCGGCGGGGGATGGTCCGATGCGCCCTTCCAGGTGGGGGACGACGGCATGTACTGCCCGTCGATCCGGGAGCCGGACTTCGGGATCCGCGTGTCGCTCAAGGCGGCCGGCGGCGACTGCAACCCGGCCTTCACCACGATCGGCTGGATCGCGCGCCAGTGCGCGAGCGGCGTCTGCGGCGAGGACGGGAAGTGATCCGCGGCGCCGCTCCTGCCCGCGTGCCGGCCCTGAGGTCCCGGAGTGAGGCATGACCGGGAACCGCGCGTTCCTGCTGTCCGCGGTGCTCGTCCTGCCGGTCGGCTGCGCGGGGGCGCGAGACCCGGCGGGCACCCCGGGAGCCCCGCCGGCCACGGTGACATGGGCGATCCAGGAGGACCCGCTGGCGGTGCGCCTGTCGTCGGGCGGAAGGCCGCTCGTGACGTTCGCATCGGCGGGTCGATCCGCGTTCTACCTCTACGACCAGGATACGGGCGACCGCGTCGACCTGACCGGGCCGGTCGAGACCCTGCTGGAGGGCGGCCGGACGACCCTGGGACTCCGGACCAGGGACGGGCGCAAGGCGTCCGTGACCCTCGAGCCCGGGCCGGAAGGCTCGGCACGCGTGGCGTTCGAGGCCGGGGCGCTGAAGCCGTCCGAACGGCCGTCGGCGGACCTCGGGGTGGACCCGACCGAGGGCTTCTACGGCCTCATGGAGCGCGTCGTCCAGGGGCACCAGGACGAGTCGTGGGCCCCCGGGACGAAGCAGGGCCTCGACCTGCGCGGGCAGACGATCGAGCTGGTCGTCCTCCCGACGGTGTCCCTCTACTCGCCGTTCTTCGTCTCCTCCGCCGGCTACGGAGTCCTGGTCGACAGCGACTGGCCGGGCGTGTACGACATGGGCGCGACCGCTCCCGGCGTCGTGTCGATCCGCTACGAGGGCCCTGACCTCCCCTTCGTCGTCTTTCCCGGCCCCGGCCCGGCCGCGGCCCAGGCCCGATACGCCCGCGCGGTCGGCACGACGATCCTCCCGCCCGAGTGGGCGTTCGGCCCGTGGCGCTGGCGCGACGATCACGTCCACATGCCCGCCTACTACGACGGCACGCCCGCGACCGCACCCTACAACAGCCAGGTCGTCGAGGACGTCCTGATGATGGAGGCGCTCGGCATCCCGTGCAGCGTCTACTGGGTCGATCGCCCCTGGGGTCCCGGCGACTTCGGCTACGACGACCTGGAGTGGGACACCACGCGGTTTCCGCGGCCGGTCGACATGATCGACTGGCTGGCCGGGCGGGACATCCGCTTCCTGCTCTGGATCGTGGATTGGGCCGTGGGGCCGAAGATGCTGCCCGAGGCCGAGTCCCGCGGTTACCTGGTGGGCGCCGAGTGGCCGTCGCAACCGAACGCGCGCCTCATCGACCTGACGCTCCCCGCGGCCGTGGAGTGGTGGCAGGATGCGCTCGTCGAGCGCATCGGCGACGGGCTGGCAGGCTTCAAGTGCGACCGCGGGGAAGAGAAGGAGCCGGACGGGATCGTCCTGACCGGGCAGTACGCGGACGGCACCTCGTTCCGGGAAGGGCGCAACGCGAACCCGCGCTGGTACGCGGCCGCGGTCCACGGCGCGCTCGAGCGGGCGGCGCCGGAGGGCGGCTACGTCAGCATCTTCCGGGCGGGCTGGCGCGGCAGCCAGCAGCACACCGTGTTCTGGGGCGGCGACACGGCGTCGGGCCCGTGGGGGCTCCGATCCGCCATCATCGCCATGCAGCGCGCGGCGGCCATGCACTTCCCGATCTGGGGTTCGGACACATGCGGCTAAAACGGCACGCTCGCAACCGAGAACTGCATGCGCTGGCTCGCGTTCTCGGCCTTCTCGCCGCTGATGGAGGTCGGACCGACGGGCAACGTGGCCCCCTGGTCCTGGCCGTCGACCGTGCCGGGCGAGTACACGAGCTACGAGGCCGGGCTCGTCGCCGCGTGGATCTTCTACGCCCGGCTGCACGACGACCTGCGCGCCTACTCGTACGCCCAGGCGCGGCTGGCCCACGAGGACGGCACCCCGTTCGTGCGCCCGATGGTGTTCGGATGGCCGGAGAGGCCGGAGTACCGCGACCTGTGGGACCAGTACCTGTACGGGCCGGACATCCTGGTGGCGCCGGTGTGGCAGGACGGCGTCACCGCCCGCGACGTGCACGTGCCGCCCGGAACCTGGGTCGACGCGTGGACGCGCGAGGCGCACGAGGGACCCGCAGTCGTGACGCTGCCCGCGCCGGTGCACCGCATCCCGATCCTCGTGCGCCGGGGCGCCTCGGTCGACCTGGGCGACCTCGCGGCCCGCTGGGCCGACGCCCAGGCCCGTGCGGCGATCGTGCCCGACCTAGGCAAGCTCGAGGCCGCCGCGGCCTTCCGAACTCAATCACCCGGCCTGTGATCCGCCTGTGGCTCGCCACGACTCCACCCGCCCCCCGCTCAGATGCCGAGGATGCTGACCCGGTCGTTCTGCGAGCAGAACCGCTCGCACGCCTCAACCAGGATCGCCAACATCGAGGCGATCTCAATACCGCGACGGGCCACCTCGTCCAGGGTCTACTGGCGCCCCGGCAGCGCCAAGGCCGTGCACGCTTCATCCGGGCTCACCCCAACAAGCCGAGTGGACGCAGCCCTCCATGCCTCGATGATCCTCGTTCCCACCTCTGCCGGGATCTCGTTGATCCCGAATCGGTCGTACCCCGGAAACTCCCGCCTCACGAGCCCTTCCGCCATCAGGAAGGCCGCCTCGCCGATGAACACGAACCCAGCCTGCCAGTGCTTGCCCGAGTACCTGCCGGGCCCAATCTCGATGTACGCCGTCGAATCCAGCTCGCCCGGCGTCCTTCGAACCCCCCAGTCCGCGGTTCCCGGTCGGCCCAACAACGTGCCTCCCGCAATCCTCCCGATCGACCCGTTCGCTCCCGGTGAGCCTCATCTCTCGATGCCCCTCGAACACCGAGAGAGCAACCAGGTTGTCACGAGCGCTGTCGGTCCATCGAAGCCTCACTTCGCCGCCCCGAGCTTCAGCAACTCGCCGTGGATCCTGGGCGCGCCCCACGTCGGGTTCTCGCAGGCCATCCGACGGATGAGATCGCGCGTTTCGTGAGGCAGCCCCGGGCGTCCCGGCCTCGCGTTCAGGGTGGACTTCACGCGCCGGAAGAGCCGGAACCCGGCGCGATGCCATCGCACAACGGTCTCGGGATCGGCGCGAAGCGGTCGGCGTCGCGTCGGACACGGACGAGGCGACCGGCGTGTACGGGTAGCCGGACGCGAGCCGGAAGCGCGCGCCGACCGTCCAGCGGCGCGGCAGCTCGTACGAGGCGACCACGTCCGGCGTGTGCCGCGCGTCGAAGTCGCCGGGCCGCGAGGGTCACGGGCCGACCCAGGTGAGCTTCGCGTAGTCGAAGAAGGTCCGGATGGACTGGCCGCACGAGTCGCAGCAGCTCGAGAGGTCGCTCACCTTGTCGTACAGGTAGAGGCGGAACTCGCCGGTGGAGAGGTAGACGCTGCTCGACACGACCGCCTCGGTGCCGATGGCCGCCCGCTGGTTCACGGTCGCGGAGTAGTTGCCGCCCTGTGGCGGCGCGACGATGTAGTACGCGCCCTGCGTGTATTTCGTGGTCGCGAAGTTGCACGCGGCGCCCGTCGGCGGCACCTTGACCGCGACCTGGTAGCGGCCCGCCTTCTTGATCTGGAACCGCCAGCGGCCGTACTCGTACCCGTACGACTCGGGGTTCGAGGTCGACGGCAGGCTGCACGACGTGCCGAACGACCAGTAGACGATCCCCCCGGCAGGGTGCCACCCGGACGTCGTGGAGGTGCAGTTGCCGTTGGTCGACCGCCCGAGCCGGTCCTGCGACAGGAACGTGGGCCCGCAGTCCGCCTGGCAGGTGCCGGGCGTCTCTCCGCACGCGCACGAGCCGTTCCCGCAGGAGTCCGTGGTCGAGCACTGGTTCCCGACGCAGTTGCAGTCCCCGCAATCCTGCTTCAGGGTGGTCGTCACGCCCTTGCAGGACTCCCACCAGACCTCGTAGTCGCCCGGCCAACCGATGCAGGTGTACGAGTACTTGTCGTTCGCGACGCACGTGTTGCCGCTGCACGTGCAGTTGACGCACTCCTCCTTCTTGGCGGTCGTGTTCCCGTAGCAGTCCTTCCACCAGACGTCCCCCCCGGAGCACGCGGACGTGTACTGGGAGTTGTTGCTGCACGAGGTTCCGGAGCATCCGCACGGGCAGCTTTCCTTGATGCTGGTCCGGTTCCCCTGGCAGTCGGTCCACCAGAGGTTGCCGGACCAGCAGGTCGTGCCGACGGTCGCGCTGCACGTGCACGTCCCTCCGCTGCACGTGAACGGGGAGTTGCAGGCGCCCTGGCAGCACGGCTGGCCCTGCCCGCCGAAGCCGTCGTCCACGGCGCCGTCGCAGTCGTCGTCCTTGCCGTTGCAGATCTCGTTCGACGACGGGACGTTCTGGTTGCACGCGATCGACCCGCCGGAGCACTGCGTGGTCCCGGCCGCGCAGACGCCGAGCTTGCCGGTGTTGCACGAGGCGCCCCCGCCCGGGTTGCCGTTGTCGATCGCGCCGTCGCAGTCGTCGTCCTTGCCGTTGCACTGCTCGGCCGACGGCTGGACCTGCTGCCGGCACTGGACCGAGCCGCCCGCGCAGTGGTGCACGCCCGCCGCGCACACGCCCGGCTTGCCGGTGTTGCACGAGGCCCCGCCGCCGGGGTCGCCGTTGTCGACCGCGCCGTTGCAGTCGTCGTCCTTGCCGTTGCACTGCTCGGCGGACGCCTGCACCTGCTGCCGGCACTGGAGCCCCCCCCCCGAGCATTGGCGCACGCCCGCCGCGCACACCCCGAGCAGGCCCGTGTCGCAGGCCGTGCCGCCGCCCGGGTCGCCGTCGTCCACGACGCCGTTGCAGTCGTTGTCCTTGCCGTCGCACTGCTCGCCCGTCGGGTACACCTGCTGCACGCACTGCACGGTCCCGCCGGCGCAGTGGAGGACGCCGGCCGCGCAGACCCCGAGCTTGCCGGTGTTGCACGAGGCGCCCCCGCCGGGGTTGCCGTTGTCGATCGCGCCGTCGCAGTCGTCGTCCTTGCCGTTGCACTGCTCGGCCGCGGCCTGGACCTGCTGCTCGCACCGCAGCGCCCCTCCGCGGCAGTGCTCGACGCCCGCCGCGCACACCCCGGGCATGCCGGTGTCGCACGCTGCGCCGCCGTCCGGGTCGCCGTCGTCCGCGACCCCGTCGCAGTCGTCGTCCTCGCCGTCGCACGTCTCGGCCGCCCCGGGGTGGACCGCGGCGTCGGAGTCGTTGCAGTCGGTGGCGTCCGCGACGTGGCCCGGGGGGGGCGCGCACGCCTGGGCCGTCTCGGCGGCGTTGCCGAAGCCGTCGCCGTCCTTGTCCCGGCGGAAGGTCGAGAGCACGCCGTCGTCCGCGACGCCGTCGCAGTCGTCGTCCTTCCCGTTGCATGCCTCGTCGGACGGCTGCGTCTGCTGCTCGCACCGCAGCGTCCCTCCGCGGCAGTGCTCGACGCCCGCCGCGCACACCCCGGGCTTGCCGGTGTCGCACGCGGCGCCGCCGTCCGGGTCGCCGTCGTCCACGACGCCGTTGCAGTCGTTGTCCTTGCCGTCGCACGTCTCGGCCGAGGCCGAGGCGACCTGCGCGCACTGGACCTTGCCCTCCGCGCACCGGAGCACGCCGGGGCCGCAGATGCCGGGGCGCCCCGTGTCGCAGGCGCCGCCGCCGCCCGGGTCGCCGTCGTCCGCCGCCCCGTCGCAGTCGTCGTCCTTGCCGTTGCAGGCCTCGACCGCGCCGGGCTTCACGGCGGCGCTGGCGTCGTCGCAGTCCGTCGAGTCCGCGACGTGCCCGGGGGGCGCCTCGCAGGCCCGGAGCGGCGCCGCCGGGTCGCCGAAACCGTCGCCGTCGTCGTCCGCGTAGAACGTCGACAGCACGCCCTCGTCCACCTCGCCGTCGCAGTCGCCGTCGAGGCCGTCGCAGACCTCCGCCGCGCCCGGGTGGACGGCTGCGCGGTCGTCACGGCAGTCCCCCTGGCACACGCGGAAGCCGTCGATGTCGGCGTCCGCCTCGTTCGCCGGGACCGCGGAGTCGCAGTCATCGTCCCGCCCGTTGCAGGCCTCGAGCGCCCCGGGGTGGACGTCCTCGTCCGTGTCGTCGCAGTCGTCGTCGGTCGCGGCGTGACCCGCGGGGGCGGTGCAGCCGAAGAGATCCCCCCCGGGGCCGCCGTGCCCGTCGCCGTCCAGGTCGGGGTGGAACGCGACCAGCACGCCCTCGTCGGCCTCGCCGTCGCAGTCGTCGTCGCGCCCGTTGCACGTCTCCGGAGGCGGGAGCGGGCAGGCCTCGACGCACATCGGCTTGAACGCGCAGTCCGCGAAGTCCCTGCACGACAGCGGCACGGGGGCCGAGCAGTCGCTCCACGCCGCCGCGGTGCACGTCTGGACGCCGTTCGCGCATCCCAGGTCGCACGTCCGCGCGAAGCCGTCCGGAACGCCGTCGCAGTCGTTGTCCTTCCCGTCGCACGTCTCGGTCGCACCGGGCCGGACGTCGGGGTCCGAGTCGTCGCAGTCGAGGGCGTTCGCGATGTATCCGCCGGGCGCCGAGCACGCCTGCACGGCCACGTTCGGGTCGCCGTAGCCGTCGCCGTCCGCATCGCGCGAATACGTCCCGAGGAGGCCCTCGTCCGCCTGCCCGCTGCAGTCGTCGTCGATGCCGTTGCACGTCTCGGACGCGTCCGGGCTCACGGCCGCCTGCCCGTCGTCGCAGTCGTCCGCCCGGTCCACGTACCCGACGGGGGCCTCGCAGGCGCTGGCCGCGTCGTCCGGATCCCCCCACCCGTCACCGTCCGCGTCCCGCCAGAACGCGGTCTGCACACCGTCGTCCGGAACGCCGTCGCAGTCGTCGTCCTCCCCGTTGCACGACTCGGGCGGCTCGGGGGGGCACGCGGCGCACGTGGTGAACGGCGCGCAGCCCTGGTCGTAGCGGACGCAGTGGTTCAGGGGCGGCGCGGTGCAGTCGCCGAGCTTGCCGCCGTCGCACGGCCGGGTGCCCGAGCCGCAGTCCGTCTGGCAGGGCTCGTCGGAGCCTTCGTCCTCGGCTCCGTCGCAGTCGTTGTCCAGCCCGTCGCACGTCTCGATCGCGCCGGGGCGGGCCGCAGCCTCCGAGTCGTCGCAGTCGTCCGGGAGCAGGGACGCGTACTTGCCGGACGGCCCGCACAGGCACGCCATCAGGTAGGGGTCCCCGAACCCGTCGCCGTCCTCGTCCAGGTACCAGGGCTTGCAGTCGGTCGACCCCGGCGGGTCCTTGCCGCCGTCGCAGTCGTTGTCCAGCCCGTCGCACCGCTCCGGCGCCTTCGGGTACACGGACGCCTCCGAGTCGTAGCAGTCGCCGGCCGCGAGGGCCCGGTACGACCCCTCCGGCGTGCACAGGCACCGGAAGTCCGTCTCGACGCCGTAGCCGTCGCCGTCCGCGTCGAGGTAGCGCGTGCGGCACTCCGCGGCGCCCTCCTCGTCGGTCTTGCCGTCGCAGTCGTCGTCGATGCCGTTGCACGACTCCTGGCCGGAGAACCCCTCGTCGGTCTGGCCGTCGCAGTCGTCGTCAGACCCGTTGCACTCCTCGATCCGGGGCTCCGGCGCGTCGCAGGCGGACAGGCCGTTCGCGCCGGCCCGGTCGTGGCGGCAGGTCCGCGCGCCGGCGCACGTCCCCGCGTCGTTCGTCCGGGAGCAGGGGGTCGCGAGCGCGTGCTCCACGGACCAGTCCGAGCAGCCGCAGGCCCCGGTCACGGGGACGCAGAACGACCCGGCTCCTCCCGGAGCCTCGACGGTCGAATCGCACAAGTATCCGTCCCCGCACGGCTTCCCGTCGCCGCACTCGGTGACGCAGAAGGACCCGTTCGGGCCGCCGAGGGCACGGCAGAACGCGCGCGGCTCGATCCCCCCCGCCGTGCAGTCGTCGTGCCCGGCGCACGGCCGGCACAGCGGGATGTGGAGCTGGATGCAGGCGAACTGGGGGTCCTGGCCGGGCATCGGGACCTGGCGGCAGACCCAGCCGTCCGGGCAGCACTCCAGGCAGGGGTCTGTGCACCGGTACCCGTCGCGCGCCTGGATGCACCAGTCCGCGCGGGATCTGACACGCGGGAGCCGGACGAGGCGGGGCTACAGCATGTTCTCGAGGTCCATGATCTGGCGGTGGATGCGCTTCGCGGGGGCGGCGGACGGCGCGGCGCCGCCCTCGTCGGCCGCCGGCGCGTGCGTCTGGAGGACCAGGGTGGGGGGGTACTCGATCCGGTAGGCGATGCGCAGCGTCCGCTTCTCCTTCGGCTGAAGGGCGACGGTCCAGTGGACGAGGCCGTTCCCGTCCGGCGCCGGCTCCGGCTCGGGGCCGGTCAGCTCGACCTGGTCCACGCGGATGTCGCGGTCCTCCGACACGGGTACGCGGTCCGCGAGGTGGACGGTGGCGGGCGCAGCCCCCAGGTTCTCGACCGTCACCAGGAACGCCACCTGCATCCGCGTCCGCGCCTTGCGCACCACGGAGCTGGCCTTCCGGTCCAGGACGCGGGCGAGCTTGATCTGGTCGGCCACGTTCAGGAACACCGCGAACTCCTCGCCTTCCGCGATGAAGTCGAGGTCGGTCATCCCGAGGAACGCGCCGTCCCGGAAGAGCGCGACCTTGCCGGGCAGGAGCGCCTGCCCGCCGGAGTTGACCATCCGGAGCGTCACGGCCGCGTTCAGCGACTCCTCCGGCGCGGCCACGATCCGTGGCGCGGACGCGAGCGCGCACCGCCCGATGACCACCCGCGCGGTGCGGCCGTCGCCCCGGACCGTCTGGCGGCCCGTGCCCCGGAAGTGCGCGGTGGTGCCGCGCTTCTGGAGCTGCTGGAAGAGCCGGACGGTCCGGCTCTGGATGGTCTGGAACACCTTGACGTTGTCGTCGTAGAGCTCCTCGAACCGGACGCCCGCGTTCCCCTTCTGGACGAACTCGTTCCACGCGCGGCTCTGGCCCGCGAACGCGGCCTGGGCCCGGCTGAACGAGGCCGCGCGCGCCTCGATTACGCGCGTGACGCGCGGGACGTCGCCGAGCGTGAGTGCCTCCAGCTCCGGGATCCGGATGCTCTCCTGCGAGGACTGGGTGGCGAACGCGATCTCCACGTCCTCCCAGTCCTCGCCGCTGGTCTGGGTGACGGTCGCGAAGGAGAGGACCTCGGCCCGGTCCTCTGCCGCGCCGAGGGTCCGAAGCTCGTGCGCGGGCTCCCACGTCGCACCCGGGAGCATGTAGGTCAGCTCCACGGACGCGTCGCCGCGGCGCGTGCCCATCAGGGTGACGAACACGGCCGTCTCCTCGAGCTGCGTCAGGCCGCGCAGCTCCGCGAGCTTCCGCTGCCGCGCGGCCAGCTCCGGCGCGAGTGCGGCCCGCTTCCGCGCCACGTCGCGCCTCGCCTTCGCGGTCTCGCGCAGCGAGTCGCCGATGAACCCGAGCACCTGCCGGAAGCTCGCGACGCTCACGTCCCGCGTGGCCGTGTCCTTCGAGATCTTCTCGGCGGAGAACGCCTTGATCGCCTCGATCTGCTTCGCCTGCGCCTCGAGGACCGCCATCTCGTCGTCGAGCGCCGCGACCTCCACCGTGATCTCCTCGACCGCGGCCTCGGCCTGCCGCAACTCCGGGTCGGTCGCGCGGGCGAGATGGTCGCGCGCCACGCGGACATCGACGATCCGCCCGACGTCCGGGGGGGTTACCGCGACCCGCACCGACCCGTCGTCCACCCATCCGGGCAGGCGGCGGAAGGCCCACACCGCGGGCGCCTCGTCGAGCGCGACCGGCGCCCTTCGGGTCACCTGCGCGCGGTCCGAGAACACCGTGACGCTCGCGATCCGCGAGGCGAGGTCCTTCGCCCCCGCATCGTCCGCCGCGAGCGCCGTCGAGGCCCCGAGCAGGCCGATCGTCGCGGTCGCCGCCACCGCCAGGATCCGGGCCGCCTGGGTCCGAGCCGATCTCCTTCCAGCGTTCCACATGATCTCCTCCATTGCGTCCGGGGGCGTGTCGCCGCACCCCATGGCACGCGCCAGCGCCTGGGTGCATTCCAGCGCACCCGCGGGGCCGGGAGGTCGCCGGCCGGTCAGCGGGATGTGAAACGTTCGTGACGCGCCGGAGGGGCGGTGCTGCCGGCCACCGGCGGCTACTTCCGGACCTTGTCCTTCAGGAGTTCCGCGAGGTTCGCGAACGGGCGGTGGGTGAGCGGGGGCGTCGTGTCGGGGCCGCGGCCGAGGTCCACGTGGCCGCCGCGGCGGACGTGCTCCAGCTCGCGCTGGTGCTCGTTGTCGTGGCAGTAGACGCAGAGCAGTTCCCAGTTGCTGCCGTCGGGAGGGTTGTTGTCGTGGTTGTGGTCCTTGTGGTGGACCGTCAGCTCGCGCAGGCGCTTGCCCGAGAACTCGCGCCCGCACCGGCCGCAGATCGGCGGGAACAGCTTCATCGCCTGCCCGCGGTACGACTGGCCGCGCTCGCGGATTGCCGCCTTCGCCTCCTGAAGGAACTTGTCGTCGGGCATCGGGTCGCCTCCCTGGTCACGGCTCCGACAATGGTGCCGCCAACCGCATCGGGAAGTCCAGATCTTCTATGATGTCCGCGCCTTCGCCGTCCGGGCCGTCCAGCCCATCACGACCCCGAGCACCAGCGAGAGCAGGGCCGCGATGCCGACGCGGACCTCGCGCGCCTGCGTGAACGTGAACGTATGGAGCGGGATCCACAGCCAGATCAGCGTGGCCACGCCCCTGTCCAGGCCCGCCCAGCCGATCGGGACGGTGCCGAGGAGCCGGTCGATGCCGTTGTCCGCGAGCCGGTGGAGGATCATCATCGACGGGCCGAGCATGACGTTCATCAGCGTGCTCGCCGTTGCGGCTGCCAGGACGACCTCCCCGAGACCGTCGGGCTTCGCCGCGGCAGCGGGCAGCGCTCCGTGCTCCGCCAGCGACGCGACCCCCGCCGCGGCCGTCAGGAACATCCCCTTGATGTACGCGCCCAGGAGCCCCCAGCCGATCGCCTTCAGCGCGGTCCGCGCCGGGGACATCGGCCA
>Ga0194127_10002604_pt1 | contig 24182 bp, 17 predicted proteins | sample TA2KigC100mmetaG_FD_148624 | JGI IMG/M metagenome (GOLD analysis project Ga0194127, IMG submission 148624) | Freshwater microbial communities from Lake Tanganyika, Tanzania - TA2015036 Kigoma Deep Cast 100m | ecosystem: Environmental > Aquatic > Freshwater > Lake | place: Tanzania: Lake...
CGAAATGACATTGTTAATTTTTCAGAGCTTCAATTACATATCAAGCCAGTAAGAAAATTTAACCATCAAGATATCATCTCCCTCAGTACCCCAAAGACTTTTTAAGTCTCTTCCAAATTCGAAATCTCCGGGATTATCAAAATTAGTTTGGTTGTGTGACCACACAAAGTAGAAAATAGAACCAGGCATTACTTCCCATCTCAACACTGCGGTTCCCCGTAAAGACTTATAATTGAAATTCGGATTCGAAAATGAAAATGGATTTGCCGGACCAGAACCATCCGGATCAACAGAATATGAATCTTCATTAGAATTATAAGCGATAACAGAAGAACCTGAACCATATGTCAAAAAGTTATTTGATCTTGGCGATGCTAATTCTTTAAACTTGCTGTATTCTCCAACCGCAATAAACGGTTGCATAAATAACTGCAAACTGAGTGTCGGCGAAAAAGTCCAATTCAATCTTAGGTCGGCAGATAATGTTTGCTGCTTGATCCGTCCGAAAACGTATCTTGCGTTATAAGTCTGTGAAGCATCTAGGTCCTCAAATTTTCCAACCCATTGTCTCGTCTCGTCGTTGTTATTATAATTAGGGCCAAAGCTTAAACTTAATTGTGTGCTCGGGCGCCACTCAATGTTTACTGCGACATCAATTACAGCGCCGCCAACTTTATCTTCAGCATACATTCCATTTGCATTCACAATAATTTCTTCTCTACTGTCGCTTCCGGCAAAAAACCAAACATTCCATTCCGAAGGCTGAAGCACCAGCGGTCCGCCGCGAGTCAAAGTTTTGGAGTAACTTTCAAACTGATAGCTGCCGCCAAAATTTATGTTGTAATAATTTGTGAATGTTCCGCCGGCGCGCCACCATAAAAAATTACTTATTTGGTTTCCTTCAAAATCATATGTTCTTGCATGAGATAAATAAACATGTTTAGATCTAAAGATTCCTTCAGGCTCAAACCATCTATACCCAATTACAGTATGTCCATTAATTCTATCTGCAGTAAATTGAAAACCGATATCATTATGATCAAATCCGGGCGAAGCCAATCCAATTGCAGAGTTGATATAAAAATTCCCTTTTTGTTTATTGAGCATTATTCTTCCATAATAGCCCGACAAAGATGTGAGCTCCGGATCATACACCGCGTAAGTAGCATCTGGTCTCTGAAAATAACGAAGCGAACTTTGTTGTAATCTTTGAATATACTCTTGCGTTCCATGGGAATAAGATCCTACAAGTGCGCCAGCCAGAACATATTCTTTATCGCTGTCTAATGAAGTCCAGCCATCTACTCCAAACGTAAATGCATTTTGAGCAAGTCGGTCTTTGAGCGGATTATTATTCAAACTTCTGTTTACGCTTGTGAACATAAATCCAGCAGCTTGATTGCCGTTATTGAACTGATTTCTTCCTCTCAAAACCCCATAATGAGTTAAAGGCTCAACCTCTTCGCTTGTTTTTATTCCGTTATTCCAAAGCGTTGCAAATGTTCGTTCGGTTACTGCACTTAACGCGGCGACTGAAAGTGATTCGTTTAGTTTTCCAGTTAATTTAGCAGCACCAAGAATTCTTGTTTCGGCTGGATAGTTAATATATTCGGCTTCGTTTGTTGAACCACGAGGAGCGCGCCCAATTCTTCTTGAGTAAAATAATTCTGGCCAGCCAAAATTAAATCCCCAGTTGTTGTTTACACCCCCAATCCCGAACCAGAAAAGATCAAAACCTTCTATAAAGAAAGGTCTCTTCTCCTGAAAATATGATTCGAATGCAGAAAGATTTAATACCGCCGGATCAACTTCTACTTGTCCGAAATCTGGATTAATTGTTGCATCAACAGTTAAATTGCTGCCGAGACCAATTTTAAAATCTGCCCCGATTGAAGTTTTATATTGATTCCCTTTATAGAAAGGATCGTTATTGTCATGAACAAGATATTGTGCTTTCTGAACCAAATAAGGGCGAGCTTCAAATCTTTGTTTTGGTTTTATTCCGTCCAATCCTTCGAGAGAAGCAAACTTAGAAACAAACCCGCTCTCATTTTTTGGAACCATCACAAAGTACGAGCGTTCTTGGTTTCTTTTTATTTCTCTAGAAAAATTTACTCCCCATTTCATGTTGTCCGATTCATTAAATCTTAATTGAGAAAACGGAATTTGCATCTCCACGTTCCAACCGGCTTCATCTTTGCTTACACTTGCAAACCAAATACCATCCCAAGAATTATCATCCCAGCTGTCGTTAAAAAGAATTCCATCAGAAATAGTACCGCCAGCATTCACGCCAAAGTAATAACCGGATTTTTTATCATTGTATGGGTCAACATAAAAGTAAAACCAATCAGAAGAAATAAATGCATCTCGCCTTGCAAGACTAGCATCGATCGCTTCCGGTTTTGTATCCATTAATCTTGCAGCGATATAAATATTAGCTTCATCATAAGCGATCCAGACGTTAGTGTTTTCTGATGATGGCAGTCCTTCATTTGGATCTTTCTGAACAAATTTATTTATCGGCTCTTTTTGCCAAATTGGTTCAGAAAGTTTTCCGTCTAGAATTATGCTTAGGTTAGAAAGTTTATAGGCAAGCACAACTTTTTCTTCGCTTACATCTCCTTTGCCTAAAAGGAAAACAGATGTACAGAGAAAAAATAGAATTGTTAAAATATTTTTCATTAGCCCCCCTTCATAAGTTAATCTGCAAACAACAGTTGTTTAGACTACCGACATAGTCAAAATGTTGTTCGGGCGATGAAAAAAAATTAGAAATATTTACAGTACCGGGTAAAAATTTTTATCTATATCGATTCATTATGAGAATTAATTGAAAAATTTGTGATATTGAAAAACTATTGATTAATGGAATTGTTTCTTTGTTTATTCTTTGCTTTACTAAAGACCCAATCAACACGCACGCTTAGACATAAAACCACATAAAATAGCTCTAAATTCTTCGAAAAACAGTTGTTTCAATAACAATTGAGAATATCATTTTGAAACAAATTGAGATTTTTCTCAACTGAAAAAACTGTAAAAACACTCCAAAACCTCAATTTTAACCTGGCATTCTGCTTGTCATAATCAGTACAAATAATAACCCACGAAAGGAGTAATTATGAAATTACAGCCCAACTTTATTTTACGAGTGTGTTTTGTTTTAACACTCTCAATGGGGATGTATTCAACATCTTTTGCTCAAAATAAAGGAGTAAAAAGCGTTACAGATTATACGAGCATTGCAAGAGTTACTAGCACTGCAGATGGTCAAAATACTACTTACACTAATCCATATACTAGCAGTAGTCAAACTACATTTGCCGGAACCTTCAATGGCACGTTGAATTCGCAAGCGGTCAAATTTTATTGTATTGATCTTCAGCATAACTTAGAATATAACGTTGATTATTGGGACGAGGGCTCAACCCCGCCGAAGATCACGTATATTTTAAACAATTACTTTCCGTATAAAACATCATATACGGGAAAGTTATCAAACAATAATCAAGAAGCCGCCGCCATTCAGTTGGCAATTTGGCATTTTGCAGATAATGTAAATGCTAATACCATTACTGATGCAACAGTTAAAGCACGGGCTTTAGCAATTATTAGTGATGCAAATGCTAACTATAGCGCGAATGAATATTTAGAAACTATTTTAATTATACCGCCAGCACAATCTTTTGTGCAAGGAACAGTTGCAAGTTTTAATGTTTATACTACAGATATTGATGGAGACCCAATTCCAAACGTTCCAGTTACACTTACTACAACATTAGGCACATTAAGCGCTACATCTGTTACAACAAATTCTTCGGGACACGCCGGACCTATAACTCTTACATATAGTGGCTTAGGAACAGCAACAGTAACAGCAAAAGCAAATGTCACGATTCCTCAAGGAACAAGATATGTGCATAAAACAAGTCCTGGAACAAAGCAAAAATTAGTTCTCGCTACACCTTCCTTTGACGAAAAGAAGGTAACCGCAACAATTACTTGGTATCAACAACCAGGTCCGGGGGATTGTGATACAAGAGGTTTTACAACATTCACTCAAGGTGGATGGGGCGGTCCATCAAACAGCGCTCCTGGAAAAATCCGCGACATGTACTTCTCTTCAGTATTTCCAAGCGGCTTATCGGTTGGGGGCACAAAAAAATTAACTTTAACAACAGCCCAGGCTGTTGAAGATTATTTGCCGGATGGAAAAACGCCTGAAGCTATTTATACAATCAATTATACTAACCCAACCATTCAGATTAGTGTTTTATCAGGTCAATTAACCGCATTAAAAATGAACGTCTTTTTTGATGCAGCCGGTAAAATCGGTTCTAACTCAGTAAATCTTAGTGATTTACAAATTGTAAGCGGACCATTCGCTAATTATAAAGTAAGCGACTTTTTAGCATTTGCCGAAGCAGCAATCGGCGGCGGACCCCTTAATGGATTTACTTTAACTCAAATAAATGCAGCAGCAACAGCAATAAATGAAAACTTTAATAATGGTACTGTAGATTTAGGATTCTTAAAATGTTATGAAGAATGTAAGAGTAAAATAGGCGATTTTGTATGGCATGATAAAGATGTAGACGGCATACAAGATGCTGGCGAGCCGGGCATACAAGGAGTAGTAGTTCAGCTATTAAACTCAGCCGGCACAACAGTACTAGCCACATCGACCACAGACGCAAACGGCAAGTATGAGTTTGCCAACTTAGCAAACGGCACATATAAAGTAAGAGTAGCAGCATCAAATTACGCATCAGGCGGAGTATTGTTCAGCACAGCACAAACAAAATGGTATGCAACAAAGAAAGATCAAGGAAGCGATGATTCAAAAGACAGCGATGCAAATAAAGATGAAGCAGTATCAGTAACCTTAAGCTGCGGCGATAACCTTACAATTGATTTCGGATTCTACAAAACATGTGTAAGCGTAATCAAAACAGCAGACAAACAAACAGCAAAACCAGGTGAAGTGATAACCTATACATTTACAGTAAGCAACTGTGGTGATATAGCATTAACCGGCGGAGTTGATTTCTATGATCAATTATTGAATCCAACATCACCATATCACATACACAATATATCACCGGTAAATCCTGGCGAAACAAAAACATTTACAAGAACATATACAGTAAAGACAACCGACTGCGGAGATTTAGTAAACACAGTAAGAGCAGTAGGACATCCAGCAAACGGAACAGCAGATGTTGAGTTTACCTCATCAGTAACAACAGTAATTAACTGTAAAGCATCATTAGGCGATAAAGTATGGCATGATGTAAACAAGAATGGCATACAAGACAGCGGTGAGTTAGGAGTAGCAAACGTAACAGTTAAATTATATGACTGCAGCAACGTATTGAAAGGTACAATGACAACAGATGCAAATGGAAATTACTTATTCAGCAATTTAGATCCAGGCAGCTACTACGTAGAGTTTGTATTGCCATCAGGATATGTATTCACATTGAAGGATGTAGGCAGTAATGATGCAATAGATTCAGATGCAGACTTAACCACTGGCAAGACAATTTGTACAACACTAACAGCTGGAGAGAATGACTTAACATGGGATGCTGGTATTCACGTTGAGTGTAAGAGTAAGATAGGTGATTTTGTATGGCATGATAAAGATGTAGACGGCATACAAGATGTTGGCGAGCCAGGCATACAAGGAGTAGTAGTAGAGTTATTAAACTCAGCCGGCACAACAGTACTAGCTACATCAACCACAGACGCAAACGGCAAGTATGAGTTTGCCAACTTAGCAAACGGCACATATAAAGTAAGAGTAGCAGCATCAAATTACGCATCAGGCGGAGTATTGTTCAGCACAGCACAAACAAAATGGTATGCAACAAAGAAAGATCAAGGAAGCGATGATTCAAAAGACAGCGATGCAAATAAAGATGAAGCAGTATCAGTAACCTTAAGCTGCGGCGATAACCTTACAATTGATTTCGGATTCTACAAAACATGTGTAAGCGTAATCAAAACAGCAGACAAACAAACAGCAAAACCAGGTGAAGTGATAACCTATACATTTACAGTAAGCAACTGTGGTGATATAGCATTAACCGGCGGAGTTGATTTCTATGATCAATTATTGAATCCAACATCACCATATCACATACACAATATATCACCGGTAAATCCTGGCGAAACAAAAACATTTACAAGAACATATACAGTAAAGACAACCGACTGCGGAGATTTAGTAAACACAGTAAGAGCAGTAGGACATCCAGCAAACGGAACAGCAGATGTTGAGTTTACCTCATCAGTAACAACAGTAATTAACTGTAAAGCATCATTAGGCGATAAAGTATGGCATGATGTAAACAAGAATGGCATACAAGACAGCGGTGAGTTAGGAGTAGCAAACGTAACAGTTAAATTATATGACTGCAGCAACGTATTGAAAGGTACAATGACAACAGATGCAAATGGAAATTACTTATTCAGCAATTTAGATCCAGGCAGCTACTACGTAGAGTTTGTATTGCCATCAGGATATGTATTCACATTGAAGGATGTAGGCAGTAATGATGCAATAGATTCAGATGCAGACTTAACCACTGGCAAGACAATTTGTACAACACTAACAGCTGGAGAGAATGACTTAACATGGGATGCTGGTATTCACGTTGAAGAATGTAAGAATACAATCGGCGACTTTGTATGGCATGATAAAAACACAAATGGAATTCAAGACAGTGGCGAGCCAGGAATTCAAGGTGTTGTTGTTGAATTATTACAAGGCTCAACAGTAATTGCAACTTCAACAACAAATGCAACTGGACTTTATCAATTCATAAATGTGTTGAATGGAACATACACTGTTAGAATTGCTGCAAGCAACTTTACTGGAAGCGGTGTATTGGCTGGCTCAACAAGTCTAAAATGGTTCATGACATTCAAAGATAAAGGAACAGACGATACAAAAGATAGTGATGGAGATTTAACAACAAAATCAGCAAGTGTAACAGTTAATTGCCAAAATAATCCAACAATTGATTTTGGTTTCTTCAAAGTATGTGTTAGCTTGATAAAAACCGGACCAGCTACAGTTAATGTTGGCGAAGTAATTACCTATACATTTACAGTTAGCAATTGCGGCGATGTTCCATTATCAAGCGGTGCACTTGTTTATGATCCTATGTTGAATCCTAATGGCGATAATATAATAAAATATTTAGATTTAGCTCCCGGTCAATCAGCAACATTTACTTATGAATATCAAACAACACAAAACAACTGTGGTCAGTTAACAAATAATGCATGGGTAATTGGGTATCCATACTTACTCAATTACATTTTTGGCGGTGTAACAGTTCGTTATGACGACAGCCATACAGTAAATGTACTGTGCTTACCAAAACAAGCTGACCTTGAAGTAAAGAAAACCGCAAGCAAGTCACCAGTTCAATGCGGAGAAATATTCTTCTATACAATTACAGTAAAGAACCTAGGGCCAGATAAATCAGAAGGAATAGTAATAAGCGATATATTACCTTCTGGCGCAATCTATCAATCCGATGTTCCATCACAAGGAAGCTACGATCCTAATACCGGATTGTGGAATGTTGGAACTTTGAACAGCGGCGCAACAGCAACATTAAAGATTAATGTTAAAGCAGACTGCGACCAAGTTAATAATAGCGTATTCGACCTTGGTCCAGCAAAAGACTATAACTTATTTGTGATTAAAGATGTTGATCAACCTTCTTCTGATACACAAGGCAAAGTTGCAGTTGGAAGAGATGCTAAATTCTCAAACTATAGTATTGGTGATCAATTGCCTCCGAACAGCGGCGATGTTTTGATTGTTGGTCGTCACTTAACATTTACAAGCGGTGCAGTTTACAACGGAAATGTAGTTTATGGCAACACAACTAATTTACCAATACCGGGTGTAAGTGTATTCGGCACAATTACACAAGGCAATCCTATTGATTTCAACGCTGCAGAAGCATATCTCAATAATCTTAGCTCTGCATTAAGTGTTTATGCAGTTAACGGTACAACAACATTCCAATGGGGAGGATTAACTCTAACCGGAACCGATCCTTTCTTGAACGTATTTAAAGTTAGCGGTGCAAATCTTTCTACTGCAAACAATATGAGCATAACAGTTCCAAACGGCTCAGTTGTTCTTGTTAATATTGACGGTACAACTGTAAACTGGACTGGCGGATTGACAGTAAACGGAACTGCAATTGGAAATGTTCTCTATAATTTCTATCAAGCAACTAGCATGACAATTCAAGGAATTGATATTCGCGGTTCAGTTCTTGCACCAAAAGCTAATATCAACTTTGTTGCTGGAGTTATAAATGGTCAGATGATCTGTAAATTCTTATATGGAATGGGTCAGATGAACTTAGCTCCATTCATTGGAAATATTCCAAGCGAAAAAGAAGTTACAAATATTGCGTCAGTTCATTCAGTAATTACAACTGATCCTAATCCAAACAATAATAGTGGAAGTGTTACTGTAATATTCACAAGCGGAAGCACTGGCGGAGGAAATAATGGAAACGGCTGGCAAGAAGTAAACGGCTTTAGCGCCGGAGAAATTGTTTACTCATTAATCTATTATAATAATAGTATGTATGCCGGCACTTGGGGTGGAAAGATCTACAGATCAACCAACAATGGCCAAACATGGGTAAGAATTAACAACAGTATGACAGTGTCATTCATCTGGTCATTGCAAGCAAGCGGCGGATTCATCTTTGCAGCAACCGAACAAGGCGTTTACAAATATAACGGAACAACTTGGGCTCTTACTTCACTAACCGGAATGGATGTGCATGCTCTTACAGCAAGCGGCAGCGCAATCTATGCCGGAACCTGGGGATTTGGCGTCTACAAATCTGTAGATAACGGAACAACATGGACCCCAGTAAATAATGGGCTGAGTTACTTCTTAACAATACAATCATTAACCGTAAAAGGAACAACATTATTCTGCGGTACAGTTGGCGGCGGTGTATTCAGATCAACAGATGGCGGTGCTAATTGGATTAAAACAGATGTTGGCAACAATGTTATCTGGGCGCTTGGCGCAACTGCTAATGCAGTGTTCGCTTCTTCATACGGCGATGGTTTGTATCGCTCAACTGATAACGGCGCAAGCTGGTCGAAGTTAAGTCTTAGTGTACAATTTGTTTACTCGATTGCAACATCAAGTACTAAGATATATGTAGCTTCATGGACTGGCGGAGTATTCTCTTCAACAGATCATGGTAATACATGGACATCACTTGGCATGGGCGGACTTGGAGTTAGCACATTAGTAATCAATCCAAACTCCGATGACATCTTTGTGGGAACTAAAGAAGGCCAAGTATTCTTCTCGAGATCTGGCAATGGCGCAACTGGAGTTGATGATGAAAATATGCCGACAAAATTAGAATTAAGCCAGAACTATCCTAATCCATTCAATCCAAGTACAACTATTCAGTTTGTTGTACCTGATGCTGGCAAGTACATATTGAAAGTATATAACATGCTTGGTCAAGACGTTGCAACATTAGTTGATAGAGATTTATCAGCTGGAATTCACAAAGTAGACTTTGATGCAAACAACTTATCATCAGGCATCTATGTTTACAAGTTAATCGGCAACAACGTGAACCTAAGCAAGAAGATGATATTAATGAAGTAATGATTTAATTAAGGATAGAACGGAGTATGTAAAGGCGGCTTAATGCCGCCTTTACTTTTTTAAAATGTATATTCATTAAAATTGTTCTTAAAGAGATCGAAATAAAAAGTTAAAATGTAATTAAGGAAAATTTAATAGGACTATCGCATTGAACAAAACAGTTAACGAAATAAAAATTGGATTGTTGCTTTTATTGTTGCTGTTTTATTTGGTTCAGTTGACTATACTTTAATTGAAAGCTGGCATTTTTTTGACTCTGTTTATATGACGATAATTACTATCATGACAACTGGCTTAAAAGAAGTTCATCCATTATCAAATTCCGGTAAAGCATTTACAATTTTTGTAATAGTATTAGGAATTGGTTAATTAGCATACATCGGCGGAAAAGCTGCACAGACTTTAATTGAAACACAATTTTTAAGGAGAAGTCGAATGAGTAAAAAAGTAGAAGAACTTAAAAATCATTTTATTGTTTGCGGATACGGAAGAATGGGTAAATATATTTGCGAAGAACTTGCGGAAGAGAAAGCAGATTTTGTTGTCATAGAAAATGATCCGGATAAAATTGATCGGCTTATTGAATTAGGATATTAATTTGTTAACGATGATGCCACACATGACCACGCACTACTCTAGGCTTGAATAAAAAGAGCAAAAGGATTGGTGGCCGTTTTAATGAACGATGCTGAAAATGTTTTTACAACTCTTTCTGCTAAAGTTTTAAACCCGGAAATTTTTATTGTTGCCAGAGCCGTTGAAGAAGAAACAGAATCAAAATTAATTAAAGCTGGTGCAAATAGAGTGGTTAAACCTTATGAGACTGGCGGGACAAGAATGGCTGAATTACTTCTGCGACCGAGCGTAGTTGAATTTATTGACATTGTTGCAAAGATAAAAAAATCGACCTTAACATTGAGGAGATAAATGTTGATACCAGCCCAACGCTTTTAGATAAGACTCTTGCCGAGCTTACTATAAGAAAAGAATTTAATATTATCATGTCTCAATTTTTAAGAAAGATGGAAGCGTCATTTTTAATCCAGGGTCTTCAGGTACTATAGATAATGAAGATAAACTAATTGCTCTTGGCGAAAAACAAAGCCTAGTTAAACTTATAGAGCTTGCAACCGGAAAAAAAGGACTCCCTTTATTTAATAAAATAAACCAATTAGAGCTGCCTCCTTTTGGTATACTCACCATTTTGAAACATTTAATTCTTTAAAAATCTTAGAATTTTAGCCAATTTCAAAACATTTACATGGCATACAGATTGTCCAATATAAAGTAAATAAAACACCCTAAAAAGAAAGATTAACCGCTTTTCGGCGAGCGGAAATACATACTTTCTAAACGGCGGCGGTTATTTTGGTGATCAGTACTTCGGCTGGACTGTTCATCAGGATTTCCGCCTTCCTCTTTTAAAAAGCCCTTTAACTTTGGTATTTAGCCGTTTTTTGTTTAATTTTGCCCACTTTCAATATGAAATAAAGGGAAATAATGAAGCGCACATATCAGCCAAGCAATAGAAAAAGAAAGAACAAGCACGGATTTCGTGAAAGAATGGCGTCCAAGAACGGCAGAAAAGTTCTTGCGAGCAGAAGAGCTAAAGGTAGAAAAAAATTAACCGTCAGTGACGAAAAATAATTGAAGCAATTCGGTCTTTCTTCAAAAGAAAGAATCAAAAATAAAAAGTATTTTGATTTAATTTACTCGCGCGGAGAAGTTCTATTTTCCTCGTCCAATAGACTTAAAGCAATTTGTTTTATTGACCGTAATCCTGATAATATTGGGATTAAAACTGCTTTTGCTGTTTCAAAGAAATCCGGTTCTGCGGTTTGGAGAAATAGGATTAAACGGCTATTGCGAGAATCCTTTAGATTAAATAAAAGCAATTTAACAGAACTGGTATACGAGGAAAAAGTTTTGCTGTTTATAGTTTTTTCCCCTAATACGATTAATCAAGAATTCAATAAAAATATTTCCTTAGTAGAAATGATGCCCGATGTATTGGATCTTTTAAATCGGATTAGAAAAATATTGTAAGATGCGTTCAGTATTTATTTATATAATTAAGTTTTATCAGAAATTGATTTCTCCACTGTTTCCCCCATCTTGCCGTTTTTATCCAACGTGTTCTGAGTATGCCGTACAATCTATTACTAAATACGGCTCAATAAAAGGTGGCGCGAAAGCAGTTTGGCGGATTTTACGATGTAATCCCTTTAATAAAGGGGGTTACGACCCATTAAAATAATTATAGGTAATTGAATGGACAAACAGACTACAGCCGCTTTTATATTAATAGGTGTAATTTTAGTTGTATGGCTTTATTTTAATTCGCCAACACCTCCCCCACCACAAAAGAAACAAGCAGACACAACCCAAGTATTTCAAGATACTTTAACAAAGGATGTTCAAACCCCAGCGGCAGCACAAAAGGAACAAGAAGAAATTAAAAAAGAAGAAACTCCTTTTGGCAACATGCCTTCAAGGCAAGAAGAGATTGTTACAATCGACACTGATTTAACTAGAATTGAACTTACAAGCAAAGGGGCGAGAATTAGAAAATATTATCTAAAAGAGTTTGGAACTTGGTACAGAGACGATATAAAGGATACAACCAATTTTTATGATAAACATGTTCAGCTTGTTAACTCGAAAGATGGCGGCGATTTCAATATTTTGTTTGTAACGAAAGAAGGTAAATTAGTTAATACATCGTCTCTCGATTTTAAATCCAATCTAAAAAATTATTACTACAAACTTTCTGCCGAAGATTCTCTTGTGATCAATTATGAATTTGAAGCAGCAAACAACAAATTCATTAGAAAGAATTTTATTATTTATGGAAACGATTATTCAAGCAAAGTTGATGTTGAATTTGAGAATATGGACGACGTAATTAGCAGTTTTCGTTATGATGTAGTGTGGTCGAACGGATTAAACTTTGTAGAAAAAAATTCAGTAGACGAAGCAAATTATTCTAATGCAAGTGCTTTTTCTGGAGAAGAACAAGTAATTGTTGATGCAACATCACCCGGCGAAAAAGAAACAAAAGATATTAACGGCAAAGTTGATTGGGTTGCAGTAAAGAATAAATACTTTGCTGCCGTTATTTCTCCTAACCTTCCAAATGATGAGGGCGGCGCGTACTTTGAAGGAACACATGTTAATTTACTTGATGGTACGCGTGAATATTACAGTGCGAGTTTAAAGATTCCGTTTAAGAATCAAAAAATTCAGAAAGACTCCTTTTTGTTGTACTTAGGTCCAATTGATTATGATTTATTAAAAAATTACGGAAGAAATTTTGAAACCGTTGTTGATTTTGGCAGTTTCTTTGGGCTTAAATTTATTATACGCCCAATTTCTGAATATGTGCTTCTCCCCTTGCTTCAATTTTTACACAGCATTATTCCAAATTACGGTCTTGTTATAATTATTTTTTCCATCATAATAAAAATTGCATTGCACCCTTTAACTCGGCAGAGTTTGAAGTCAATGAAAAAAATGCAGCTCCTTCAGCCTAAAATTGCAGAGTTAAAAGAGAAACACAAAGACGATCCGCAGAAAGTTCAGAAAGAAACGATGAAGCTTTATTCCACCTATGGAATTAATCCGATGGGTGGCTGCTTGCCACTCTTTTTTCAGATGCCAATTTTGATTGCATTGTGGAGCTTATTTAATGTTGCTATTGATATTCGGCAGAAACCATTTGCGCTTTGGATTGATAATCTTTCACAGCCCGATGTGATTGCAAGGCTTCCATTTAAAATTCCTCTGTTTGGAATAGATGTCATAAGCGGACTCGCATTGGGGTTAGGGATTACAATGTTCATTCAGCAGAAAATGAGCGTTAAAGATCCTTCACAAAAAGCAATAGTTTATATAATGCCGGTTATGTTTACGCTTATGTTTATGACTTTCCCTTCTGGACTTAATCTATATTATATGATGTTTAATCTTTTATCAATTGGTCAGCAATATTATGTTAATCATAGAAAAGATGATATAGAGCTTGTTCCGGTTGCAAATCCGAAACAGAAAAAAGGATTTATGGCTAGAATGATGGAAGCCGCAGAAAAGCAAGCTCATGAACAAAGAAAAGGCGCCGGCAAAAAAAGATAGAGTTAGATTAATTTTGCGAAAGAGATTTAGAAAGTAATGATTAAGTCTTTTTTGTAATTTGGAAATAAAAAACAAAAAATTGTTGCTCAATACATTTTCAATAGTAAAATATATGCAGCGAGCAAAACAAATACTGATTTTATTTTTTTTGTTTACTGCACTTTTATTCCCACAGCGTAAAGATACTCTTCGGTTAGAATTAATTGGCAAACAACTTCCCTATGGGTTGGCTGAATATATTCCAGCAAACCTTCCTAAAGTTGGACTTGCGTTATCTGGCGGCGGCGCAAGAGCTATATCTCAAGTTGGAATGATTCGCGCACTTCATGAAAAAAATATTCCAATTGAAATAATTGTCGGAACAAGTATGGGAAGTATTATTGGAGGACTTTATTCTGCCGGTTATTCAATTGACGAACTCGATTCAATTGCAAGAAATACAAACTGGATTGATCTCTTTTCTGCTGAGCAATCGAAAAGAAATGAATTGTTTGTTGATCAAAAATTGACCGAAGATCGGGCAATGTTATCATTAAGACTAGATGGTTTGAAGCCGATTTTCCCAAAATCTCTAAATTCCGGTTTGCGCGGTGCAAACTTCTTAAATTTGCTCTCAGTCAACGCTCCAATTCAATCAACTGATAATTATGACAATTTAAGATTTTTGTACAGAGCCGTAAGCACAGATCTTGTTAATGGCAGACAAGTTCTTCTTGATAAAGGTCCGTTAAGTCTCTCTATGCAAGCAAGCTCGAGCGTTACCTTACTTTTGCCTCCGGTAAAAAGCGATACACTTCTGTTAGTCGATGGAGGATTAGTTGCAAACATTCCAGTTAAAGAAACTCGTAAACTTGGTGCAGATATTGTAATAGCATGTAATGCAGTTAGCCCATTATACAGCGAAAGCGAATTGAACTATCCATGGGTAATTGCAGATCAGTTAATTAGCATTCCAATGCAAATCATAAATGAACAGCAGTTGGAAGAAGCCGATTTCATCATTCAGCCGGAACTCCCGGAAATAAAAAACACGGACTTTAACAACATTGGCAATTTAATTGACAAAGGATATAATGCTGCTTTACAAAATATGCACTTTATTGAAAGCGAATTTAAAAGACAGTTTATGAAAAATCTTAGCAGTGATGAAATATTTTACAGCAAAGTTGTTGTTAAAGAAGCCCCGCCCGGAATGACTTACGAATTAATGTCAACACTTTCAAAATTAGATTCAATTTCAAACAAGGAATTGCTTTATCATATATGGAAATATCAAAGTACCGGACAATATAAAGACATATTTGCTGAAGTTGAAGTTGGAAGCAATGCATCATTTTTGACGATTAAAACTTTTGAGAATTTAGAAGTTAAATACTGCGACTATTCTGGAATTTCTTTAATTGAAGGAGAAACAATTACGCCTAAGTTTGTTGCTTTGATGGGCAAGCCATATAATCCGAATGCAGTATATGAAGTTTTACTTTCGGTATTAAGAGAGTATCGCTTAAAAGGATTTATTGCAGCTCGGATAGAAAAAGTTGAATTTGATGAATCAACACAAACGCTTCACGTATCAATCAATGAAGGGAAAATTTTCAAAATTACTGTTAATGGAAACGCCAAAACCAATGAACAAATTATATATAGAGAATTTCCAATCAAAACTGGAGAACCGTTACTATCAACAATCGCTGAGAAAGGTCTTACTAATTTAAGAAGCACAAACTTGTTCGAACAGATTGAAATTGGTGTCGATAAAAATGGAGAAGAGAATGAACTTAAAATAAAAGTGCTGGAACGACCCTCAAGCATTGTAAGATTTGGAATGCGAATAGATAATGAAAATTTTACACAGCTTTCTTTTGATATTCGGGACGAAAATGTATACGGAACGGGAACAGAGCTCGGTGCAATTTTTTCTGGAGGATTGAGAAATAGGTCATATATTTTAGAACACCGCGCGAATAGAGTTTTTGATTCATATCTAACATACAAAATCCGTGCATTTTATGAATTCAGCGATGTTAATGTTTACAAATACGACTCTGCAAAAGCTCATAATCGTTTCTCGAGAAGTAAAACTGGAGAATACCGCCAAATTTATTATGGAGGCTCTTTTGGTATTGGTACTCAAGTTGGCAGATTTGGTAATTTATTAATTGAAGGAAAGTACCAGCGAGATGAAATTAAAAACAAGTCAAACTATTTTGAAACCGCCTATAAGGATAATATTTCTAGCTTAAGAGTTTCGCTTTCAATCGATTCTCAAAATCAATACCCGTATCCAACAGAAGGATTTTTAGTTAAAGCCTTCTATGAAACCGCACAAACAGCTCTTGGCGGAGATATTGGTTACACAAAAATTTTCTTTGATTACAAAAGCATTTCTACTCTTCATAATTCTCTTCATACAATTTCTTTTAGAACAATGATCGGTTTTGCTGACGAGACACTACCTTTAAGCCAGCAATTTTCATTTGGCGGTCAAAATTCATTTTATGGTTTTCGTGATGATGAGTTTAGGGGGAGGCAAATTTTTACTGCTTCTTTAGAGTATAGATATAAACTACCAATAAAATTATTTTTTGATACGTATTTAAAAACTCGCTATGACCTCGGTTCAATTTGGAATGAGCGAGAACAAATTAGATTTAATGATCTACGGCATGGAGTAGGGCTTTCACTTGCATTTGATACCCCAATTGGACCAGCAGATTTTTCAGTTGGAAAAAGTTTTTATTTGAAGGACGCAATACCTAAGAATAAAATTGTCTGGGGACAAACATTTTTCTATTTCACGATAGGCTATTACTATTAGCAAATTGCAGCAGTATTATACTGCACAGTAAAAACTTAGCTTTCTCTTTCCGCCGCCTTCTCGGCTAGAGCATAATATTTAACTTCTAATTCTACATTACCAATTTTTCCATATAAACTTGAAAGAGCGGAATAAACTTTACTCTTCTGATGTAATGAAACAACATTATCTTCCGCAGCTTCAATTATTTTTTTGTTTAAAGGGAAATCAATTTCAAAACTGTAAAGGTTGATAATTTTTAGTATTGGCGTAGCATTTGTTTTGTCTTTATTGTATGCACGAACATAAAAATTAAACGAGTCTTCAAGACGCTCATAATCCGGACGAAAGCTTTCGAATAATTGACCAACCCACATATACAATTCATATTCATTTTGTGGAAATTCTTTAATGAGTTTTTCCACATACATTTTTATTTCATCCGCAGTGTTTACCGGATTACATAGAAATATTTTATAAAGCTCAACATCTTTTAGTTGTAAGCCCAAGGATTCCTTAAATGCATCGAACAATTCATCCGGAATACTGGAATATCTAAATATTTTTTCTATTTCTTCTTTCGAGTACATTTCAATTTAACTATTTGGCTTCAAAAAGGGCGCAAACAGAACCCGCGGGATCTTCAATTACACAATACTTTCCCATTTCAGCATAATTTCTTATTGGAGCTATCAATTTACCGCCAAGAGGTTCACATGATTTTACGCTTTCTTCAATATTTGCAACCGTAATGTAAATTAACCATTGAGAAGGCAGCCCGGCGTTTGCACCTCTTTTATGACAGATACCGGCAGCTGGAGTTTTCGAAGATGGTTGAAGCATAACATAATCCTCATACTCTCCCATGCTGAGACTCTCGTAATTCCAGCCGGCAATTTTTGAGTAAAAATCACGTATTTCTTGTGCGTTTGTTACAGTTAAGTCAATCCAGCCAATTGAACCAATTTCGGGTTTTTGTTCTGCCATGATAATTTCCCTCTTGGGTTTGTTAAGAAAAAATACAAGATTCTGTAACAAGATAACAGTTTATTTCGTCTTTAATAGTGAAAACGGAATGCTTGATAAACCTAAATATAAATTTCTCATTCAGCAGTATAAAAATAAAATTTATACCTATTCAATTTATATGTTAAGAAACAAGATAGATGCAGAAGAAGTTACTCAGGAAGTTATGATTAAAATCTGGAAAAATATCGATCAAGTTAATGCACTTGCCGCAAAAACATGGATTATGAAAACGACCAATAACTTGTGTATTGACTATTTACGCAAGCGCGCCATCAACAACAAAAGAGAAGTAGACCTGAGCGAGGATTTTGAAGGTTCTTTTTCGAATAAAAGTAATTCTGATGATCCATCAAGCATAGTTCACAATAAAATGGTTTATGAAAAAATAAAAGAAGAGATTATCAGATTGCCCGAAAATCTAAAAAGTGTTTTTGTGATGTATGAGATTCAAGGCTTAAAATACAAAGAGATAAGTATTTCTTTAAAAATGCCGATTAATAGTGTAAAAGTATACTTATTAAGAGCACGAAAAAATTTACAAAAGGAATTAAAAAAGTATGAAGCAGATTGAATCCGAAATTAGCGAGCAGATGCTAGATAAAATTATTTCAGTCGCCTACAATGACGCAAGCATTTGGGATAAGATAAGGGTCATGATGGCAGCAAAGCGAAATAAAAAAATTAAGGCGATTCTCGATTCGTTTAAATCTACCGCATCCGAAGTTCATAAAATTCAAGAAGAGGTTTATTCCAACGCACAGCCTCATTCATTAAAAAATGAAGCAATAGAAAAAATTGAGCTAAAAAATAATTTTGTAATAGACTTATTGAACATCGTCGTTAACAAACCGATTATTTCAACAGCGGCTGTAATTCTCTTAGTTGGAATGTTAGTTGTTTCCTTTTTACAAACAAGAACGGTTGAATATCAATATAGTCAAACAGAGATTGAAAGTGCACATCAAAAAGCAAAACAAGCATTTGCCATTATCGGGAAAGTTTTTAACGACACCAAAATCACTTTTGAAGAAGAAGTGCTTGGCGAGAAAGTGGGCGCACCGATAAATGAAGGTTTTGATATAATTAATTTATTATTCAAAGAAGGAGACAAAAAATGAAAACCAAAAAAGCATTTTTTACAGTTGCGCTTTTTCTATGCGCAACATTATATGCACAAACTACTGACTACACGAAAGAGCCGGGGTTTTTTAATTACGAAAAAGAATTAACCGTTAAACTGGGGAACGCAATAACAGAGGTCTATCTTGAAGAACCGATGCTTAAAATGATTTCGAAAATGACCAAGGATGACAAAGAAGGAATTTCGACCGTGCTAGATGCTTTAAAGCTTGTAAGGGTAAATGAATATCAAACGGAGAAAAAAGATTCTCTGCAAATAGAAGCGGACTTTGAATCAATGAATAAAAAGCTTCAATCGCAAAAATGGAGCAGCATAATCAAAACAAAAAATCGCGGCCGCTATGCTAATATTTATGTTAAAGAAGGTTCTAATGGAGAATACCTAGGGCTTCTGCTAATTGCCCTTGATAGGAATGCAAAAGCAACTTTTGTAAATATTGTTGGCAAAATAAATTTAGAAACGTTTGGAAAAATTTCCGGGCAGCTTGGAATTCCCAATACCGATAGAAAAAAGTAAGTGGGATTGCGGACAGTATAAAGCCGGCCTACAAAATTATTTTTTTACTAACAATGCAACACTCTCAATATGGTATGTTTGGGGAAACATATCAACCGGTTGCAACATAACTAAATAGTATTTTTCCTCGCAAAGCAGCTTAATGTCTCTTGCTTGTGTTGCCGGATTGCAGCTTATGTAAATAATTTTTTCTGGCCCTAGTTGGATAATATCATTTACAGTTTTCGGATTCATTCCGCTTCTCGGCGGATCTGCAATTATAACAGAAGGCTTCGGAAGATTTTTTGTATCGACTATTGGCAAAAATGATTTGTTGAGGTCTGCCAGTATTGGCGTGAAAATTTTCACAGAATTTATTTCTGCGTTAATTAATGCATCGTCTATTGCAGACTGCACGCTTTCAAAACCATAGATTTTTTTCACATGTTTAGATAAATAAATTGGAATTGTCCCAGCTCCGGAGTATAAATCATAAACTATTTCATCGCCGCCGAAATTGGCAAAGCCCAGCGCAGTTTGGTATAATTTTTCTGCTTGATGAGTATTAGTCTGAAAAAAAGAATTTGCGCTTATCCTAAATTTGAACTCTCCTATTAAGTCGTAAATATATCCCGATCCATAAAAAACTTTCTCATAATCACCAATAGCAACAAGTGCTTTCTTAATATTGATGTTGTTTACAACCGTTGTTATTTCTGGAAATTTACTTTTTAGTTTTTCAGTATAATTTATGAACAAACGTTCATTCTCTGTTGAAGTTACCAAATTAACCATCAAGTCTTTTAGGTGGGAGGATTGCCTAATTACGAGATTTCTTAGATATCCTTCGTGGTCTTGTGTAGAATAAATTGACGTAGCCTCCTCTCGGAAAAAAGTTTTTGTGAAGTTTAAAATATCATTGCTTAATTCAGACTGTAGAAAGCATCGATTTATGTTTATAACTTTGTCGAATAAACCGGGGATGTGTAAGCCCAAAGCAAATTCCCTATCGGAAATTTCTTGCATAGATGAAATTTCTTCAGGTGTTAACCATCGTTTGCGAGCAAAAGAAAATTCCATTTTGTTTCTGTAGAAATATTCTTTCGCAGAAGACATGATAGGCAGCATTTCAACTTCATTGAAACCGCCAATTCTTTCAAATATTTCTCTTACTTGTTCTTCTTTGAATTTGAGCTGTTGATCGTATATTAAATCTTGCTGCTGACATCCTCCGCATGTTCCAAAGAAACTGCATTTCGGATTTGTTCTATGCTTTGAAGGGTAAATAATGTTTAGTAGTTTTGCTTCGGCATAACTTTTTTTCACCTTTGAAATTTGTGCTGTTATTTTGTCTCCCGGATAAGTTCCTTTTACAAACACAACGAATTTTTTTGGTTTTTCATCAGAAGAGTGAGTTTCGTTAAGAATCTTTGCTATTCCCTTTCCTTCGAAAGCATAACCGGTTATTTCTAGATTGAGAATTGTCCCTTTTTTCAAGGAGTCTCCTTTTTGAGCAGTAAAGAATAAAGTCCCCAGTATTTATCGCCGCCTAGTTTTAAATATGCATTTGATTCGTGGCTAATTCTATTTATTACTTTCCTAAAGTAGCTTTTCTCGTTTTCCTTAAATTCTTTAATTGAATCACGTAAGCTTTCAGAGCTCTTTGTGTAATATTCTTTCAAAGTATTTGATAAGTTTATTTTTGCTTGGATGGAAAATTTTCTATCTATATAATACTTATCAACTTCATCTAACCGTAAAGGCAAAAGGTCAGAAGAATCTAAAATATTTTTTACAAAAGGAGGGAATGTTTTTTGTAAAGTAACAATTTCACCCACACAGAAAACTCCTCCGCGTTTTAAAATTCTAGACAACTCTTTAATTATTTTATTTCTGTTTGTGATTGAAATAGAAGCTTGAGCATAAATTAAATCGAACGATCCACTTTCAAAATCAGTTGCGTCATAATTCATTAAACGCAATCGTGTTGTTTGTGAAACCCCCAGCTTGGAATTGAGCAAGGATTCATAATCGCCAACTATTAAATCTACTTTGGTTTTGTATTTTATGGAGAGACTGTTGGCTATTGATTCACTAACAGATCCAATAACTAAAATTGACCTTGGCGATTCTTTATAATTGTCGTAAAGAAATTCTAACTGCTTTTTGCCGCCGGGAAGAAAGATGTTCAAAGCACTAGTTCATTTTAATTTATTGATGTGCAAAAATACCTACTTTGCGGTTAGAAAAAGAATTTTGTTAATAGTAATTTTTAAATTAAGAAATGATATTTAATGCAATAGTAGTATCTTTTTTGATTGAGAAAAAGAACCGGCCGTAAGTATATAAAAATATACACCAGAGGCGAATCTTTTTTGTAAAGACGCGCTATAGCTCGTCTTTACATTAAATGTTTCTGAATATTTCCCTGGTTGTTTGTATTCTTCAACTAAAGCTGCAATTTCTCTCCCAAGCAGATCATAGATCTTTAGAGTTACATAATGTAAAGACGTCCCACGGGACGTCTCTACAGATGGAATGACATATGAAATTATTGTACTTGGATTGAATGGATTGGGATAATTTTGATAGAGTTTGAATTCCGTAATAATTTGATATTCTTCTTCAACACCAACCAGATATTTTGTTGTGAAAGAAAAAGTCTGAGACCAGCCGCTTGTTCCGGCGCTGTTTTTCGCATTCACTCTCCAATAATATAAAGTGCTGTTCGAAAGATTTTGGAGAGTTATAAAAGTATCAGCTACAGAAGAATTATTATAGTATAAAGATGAAAAGTTTGATTGAGTTGAGACTTGCAGTGCGTAATTAACCGCTTCATTAATCTTTCGCCACCTTAAAATTGGATTTATCGAAACCTCAACTTCATAATAATCTGAGTAATTAGATTTACGCCACTTAAGTTTTGTTGTTGTTGGAATATTCAACGAACCATCAACCGGCTCTAATTGTAGATCGGTTTGATATGCTTTTGGATCACCCAGCTGCCATCTTTGAAATGGATATTGAGGATGTTGTGCCGCCTCTGATTCCAGTGCAAGCGAAAGCATAACTTTTATCTTTCTGTTTTTAAAACCTCTTATTGCTTCCTTTAATGGTCCGTCTCTAAACGTTGGAACAGTTAAACTCTCGCTGTAATTTTTTTCAACCGTCGAATCCATACTGTGTTCTAAACGAAGCCCGACAGTTATGCCGGCCCAGTTAACACTAGTGTTTCTTAAAAATGCGTAATAATCCTCTGGCTGAGTTGCAATTCCTCTGGAACGGTTTTCTCCCCAGTTGCCGCCCATATGAATTGCGCGGTTCATTTGATTTTGTGCGTGAAGAGGATAAGTTATGAGAACAAAAAAAATAAAAAAGAGAAACGAAAAAATTTTCAATAATCGTAACATAAATCCTCCGGTCATAAATGCGAATTTTATCCGCAATAAATATCAGTTCAAAAAAGGAAATTTATTCGAAGTAAGATTATTCAACGGGAGGAATTTCGACTACATAATAAAAATTTTTGTAGAGAATGTAACTGATAAATTTATTATTTAAGTATTTTTTTAGCTTCCGTGGCTAAACTTTAATAAAGATCTTTTTCTTGTATAATATCCAAACGACTAAATACATAACAGCAATAAAAAAGACTGCGAAAGCGAGTGAAGAATTAATTGGAGAAAAAAGTGGATCGAAAATATTCTGCATGATTATAGACTTTAATGATATTGTTGAAAATGTTCCATCGCTCAACCGTACATTAAATTTCCATAATCCAATTGATTTTGCAACAACCCCGGAAAGCACATAAACAAAAATCGCATTCATTCCATAAACTACAAATGGTTGAGACCAGGTTTTAATTCCTTTTGCATCAATTAGAAAATAAAAAATCCCAAATAGGCAGAGCGCCCAACCACCAATAAATATTGAGTAAGAAACCGTCCATAAACTTTTATTTATTGGCATCCACATATCGAGAGCTGCACCGATTAATAACATAATGGCGCCAGCGACAAACATCCAAGCAGATTTTTCAATCTTGCTGTGTTCAGATTTTCTAATGTAATCTCCGGTTATTGCTCCAAGCAATGTTGTTGCGATTGCTGGAATGGTACTTATTAATCCTTCCGGGTCCCATGTTTTTGTAGCTCTCCACATGTGACCGCTCAAGAAAAGTGAATCAATATATGCCGCAAAGTTTTTACCCTTCTCAAATAAACCAGCTCCAAATTCAGGAATCGGAATGTAAAACATCATTAGCCAATAAGAAAGAAAAAGGAGTGCAATCGATATAATTTGTCCTCTGCGAGAAGTATAAATATAAATTATAGAGCTTATCAAATAACATACTGCAATTCTTTGAAGAACGCCCGGAATTCTTATAGTAGAAAAACTAAATTGATGATCCCACAGAAAACCAAATGGAAATCCGGTTAAAAATAATCCCAAGGCGAAAATAATTGCGGAACGCCGCACTACATTTAATATTAATTTTCGGTTGGAATCCCCTTTAGAAATTCTAACCGCAAAAGAGAATGTCATTGTAACACCAACAATCCACAAAAAGAAAGGGAAGACAAAATCTGTGAAAGTCCAGCCATGCCAATCCGCATGCCGAAGTTGAGGATAAACATATTCCCACGAACCGGGATTATTAACCATTATCATTCCGGCAATTGTGAAGCCTCTAAAAGCATCAAGCGATAACAGTCTTTCGGGTTTCATATTTTTTAATTTTTTTTGAGACAGTTTAGTTTGTAATTACTTTATTAATACCATCTTCTTCATTTTAGAAAAATTACCAGCTACTAGTTTATAAAAATAAATTCCGCTTGATAATTCCGAATTCGCAATTCTCCATTCGCAATTATAAGTGCCCGGGGTTTTGTATT
>Ga0194127_10002607_pt1 | contig 24177 bp, 16 predicted proteins | sample TA2KigC100mmetaG_FD_148624 | JGI IMG/M metagenome (GOLD analysis project Ga0194127, IMG submission 148624) | Freshwater microbial communities from Lake Tanganyika, Tanzania - TA2015036 Kigoma Deep Cast 100m | ecosystem: Environmental > Aquatic > Freshwater > Lake | place: Tanzania: Lake...
GGCTCGGGGAGTTCTACGCCGCGGCCCTGGACTGGGGAGCAGGGAACCGGAGCGAAGCGGCCCGCCAGTTCGATCGGCTCGTGTCGGAGAAGTCGGACAGCTCCTCAGCGCTTCTCGACCGGATTTCCCGGTTCCTGGTGGCCCAGGGCAGCCGGGAGGAGGCGATCCGCTACCTGGAACGCGCCGTGGAACGCGATCCGGCCAACGTGGACGCCCTGCTGCAGCTTGCCACTCTGCTGGAAGCCCAGGAGCGAGGACGAGGGCTGGCGTTCCTTTCGCCGGACGCTACCCGGAAGCTGGACCGGGCGGCAGCGTGTCTTGCCGTCGCACGCTGGTGCGGCGAAAACGCCTGGCCGCAATCCGCTGTCGCATGGGCGAGGAAGGCGCTCGCAGCGGCATCACCGCTGGAGCGGCCCGAAGCCGGCCTGTCGCTGGGCGGCTACCTCTGGGATGGGGAGGACCGCAAGGGGGCGTTCGAGGCCTGGCACATCGGCGTGTCGGAGGCGATGGATCGAACTGTGCCGCTGCGGAAGATCCTGGATCGTGCCGTTGCGGAGGGCAGTCCGGAGCTGGCGTGCTTCGCACTGGACGAGTTGAAGTCCTCGGTTTCCGGCGAAGTCCCGGCAGAGCTCGTCGAGGGCAGCGTCCTGGTCTCCCTGCGGTGCCGCCGCCCGAACGCGGACCTCATGGCACGGTATGTCTACTCGCAGGAGGCCCCGGAGGCAGCCTACCTGGCGCTTCTGGCGTTTGCCGGCGACCCGGCTCTCGATGCAGCGTTCCTCGAAGTGGAGGGACGCAGGGGGGACCGGGTGTTCCGGTCGCCTGAGCTGACGGCCCGCCTGTGCGAGATGTTCGCCGCTGCGCACCAGCCCCAACGGGCCCTCGAGTATGCACGGCAGCATGCGGGCTCGGTGGGAACAGACGGTACCGGGCTTGCCAACCTGGGACGCAGAGTCCTGTTCCTGGGGGCACCGGAGGCAGCGCTCGAGATCCTGCTGACTGCGCATCAGCGCCCCGCCGGCGACTCGCGGGGGGAGGTTTCACTCTTGCTGGCATCCCTGCTGCTCTCCCAGGGCCGCCAGGACGAAGGAGTGGCCGTCCTTGACGACCTGATTGCCGACGACGAGGGGGCGCCGTTTGCCACGACCGCGGCTTTTCTGCTCATCGATGCTCTGTCTCAGTCCGGACGTCGGGGCAAGAAGCCGAAGTCGAAGATCGGAGACGACGCGGCTCCGGGGGATTCCCTGCCCATGAGCAAGGAGCAGTTGCTTGCCATGCTGGGCGACGCGCTCGAGAACCAGGCGCCCGACTCGCGTGAGCTGTTGCTGGGGCTGTTCGCACATGCGTGGCTCGCTCAGGGCAAGTCGCCGGGCAAGCTGACGGAGCGCGTGCTCGAGCTGGTCGAGCCATGGCACGGCGAGCACCTGGCCGGAGCCCTCCTGTTGCGGCTGGCCGAGGTGAGCCGGGGGCTCGAGCTGTTCGAGGGGGCGTTCGAGCGCTCTCCGGGGGACTTCGAGCTGTTCGCCGGCCTCGTCGACGCCCTGTCCCTGTCCTCCTTCCTCGCGGGCGGAGATTCGGCCGACCTGGCGGGAGCGCTGCGCAAGCATGCGGACCGGTTCCTGGCGGCCCGGGAGCGGGACGCGGATGCTCACAGGCTGGCAGCCGGCAGGCTGGCGCAGAAAGGCTTTGCCGCAATCGGGGCTGCGCTGCTGGAGGAGCTGGTGAAGAGCAGCGCTGACGAGCGCAGCCTGCTGGAGCTGGCCCGCGAGCTGGCGTCGGCCGGCAAGTTCGACGAAGGGCTCTCCGTGTTCCGCCGTGCGGTGCAGGCATCCGGTTGCGGCCTCGAGACTCTCGAGCCGTGGACGGAGGATTGCGAGAGACTCGGACGCTTCGACCTGGCACTCGCTCCGGTCGAGGAGTGCAGCTTGCGGTACCCGAGAGACGCGGGGATCCACCTTCTGGCAGGCAGGGTCGGCCTGGCCTCGTCGAACAAGGCGGGAAGCGAAGCCGCGGTGGAGCATATCCGCAAGGCCGTCGCACTCAATGCCAACCTCGCTGCGGATGCGCTGCGTGTGCTCGTGCGCGCCGACCTCGACGACGAAGCGGGGCGCTTCGTCGAGCAGATGGTCAAGTCCAAGGATCGGCAGCAGGTGCTGGAAGGGTTGGAGCAGGGATTCGCCCTGGCGTCCAGGACGGGCGACGTGGACCGCATGACGCGGCTCGGTGCCCAGGCCACGCGGCTCAACCGCAAGGATGCGTCCCTGGTGTCTGAGATCGCCGGTCTCTACTTCCGCTACAACCTGGTACCGCAGGGGCTCGACAAGCTCAAGCTCGTGGCCGATACCGGCGACGAGTACGTTTCGCTCCTGCTCGGCGTGCGGCTGCTGGCCTCGGGGGACCGGGGGGCCGGCCTTGCCCGTCTCGAGAAGTACAATGAGTCGCGCTGGGGCACTCTGTCGAAGCAGACGGGGGAGATGCCCGAGGAGCTCTACAACCCTCTCAAGATCCAGCTCCAGTTCCTGGACGACCTGGACATGAAGGCGGAATCCCAGAGGCTGACCGAATCGGCGCTGAGTGCGTTCCCCGAAGACGGCCGATTGCGTTTCCGGCGGCTCTCCGGATTGCTGAAGACCGGGGGGGGGGCGGCCCTGGAGACCGATCTGGGCGAGCTGTGCGTGAGGCCGGTTGAACCGCTCGTCGAAGAGAAGCAGTGGCGGGCCTTCGTGCACGAGGCAACCCAACGCGGAGAGGCAGGTACCCTGGTATCCCTCCTGGAGCGTGTCGGCGGGGCCGCACCTGGCGGCTCCTGCTTCCCTCTCTATGTCTACGCCATGGCTCTGTCCGGCGACGAGGGGTCTGTCGGCCAGCTCGCCAGGAGGACTGTGGACGGCAGACTGCTCGACCTGTCCGGATTGGTGAAGGTCGGCCGGCTCCTGCTCGATGTCGGACGCCACGCCCCGGCCGAGCTCCTGCTGATACAGGCACTGTCTCTGAGCTGGGGAGCACCGGAGCGGCTGGCGGAAATCCACAGAGCGCTGTGTCGGCTGTACTCGGCCACCGGACGCCGTGGCCGGATCAGCGAGGTCACCCGCTCGGTCCTGCTCCAGGGAGGGGCCGACCGTGACGTGAGGCTCCAGGTGGCTCGCAACCTGGTGGACTACGAGTACAACCAGGATGCCCTGGAGCAGCTCGAGCTGCTCTACCGGACTCTGGGGGACGACCTGGCGTCCGCACAGCTCATCTTCGACCTGCTGCTGCGGCTGGAGAAGCCTGAGCAGGCCCGGTCGCTGGCATTCCGTTCCGGGTATCGCCAGGGCAGCCTGGTCAACGGCCTGCTCACCTTCGGAGGACTGGCCCGAGAGCGGATGGCGTTCGACCTGGCCCTGGACCTGTACTCGGCAGCGCTGGCTGCGGACCCGACCAATACGGCCCTGCTGTTCAACACTGCCGAGCTGGCGCTCGTGGCGGAACGGACCGACCGGGCACTGGCGCACTTCCGGTCCTACCTGGAGGCGGGCAGCAGAGGGCTCGATTCCCGTGCGGAGGTCGTGCAGAACCTCGGCAAGTACGACCGGCTGGGGCTTGCGGCATCGCTGGCCGACGTCGCGGGGACCGAGGAGGCACTGACCAACGCGGCGGTCCATCACCTGAGGGCCGGGCTGAACGACGAGGGTAGCCGGATGTTGCTCCAGGCCCTCGAGGTCAGCCGCAACAAGCCACGCCCCCCCTCCGGCGTGCTGCTCTACTTCCTGGGCCGGCCCAGACTGCTCCCCTCCGACCTGCGACATCGGCTGGAGCAGGAAGAGTGCGGCCGCGGCAAGACCGTTGTCTGTCTACACTACCAGGCGGTCGAGAAGGCATTGTCGGGTGACCCTGCTGCCGCCCTCCCGCTGTTCCAGCAGCAGGTCGTGGGCTCGTCGGAGACCTGGGCCTTCGTGCTTGCAGGGATGAGAGTCCTCGCCTCGCTCGGGCACACGGAGCTCGCAGACCGGCTGCTGCGCGGGACCATGCAGGGGTACAGCCGCGACCAGGTGCTCGGGGAAGCGATCAAGACCCTCGGGAACATGCTCGAGGAGGATCGCCCCGACAACAAGGCCAGGCGGGCGACGATTGCGCTCATGACCCGGTACGCCGGCGTGCTCCTGGCTTCCGATCCCTACGACTTCTGGAACCGCACGCTGCTGGCGGAGGGAGAGGTGAGCGCCGGCCGCAACGACGACGCCACCCGGCTGTACGAGGAGTTCCGCACCCGGACTCCGTGGGATCCCGGCCTGAGCAACAACCTGGCCTACCTCCTGGCCAAACAGGACCGGGACGTGGACCGAGGCCTGCAGCTCGTCCGCCAGGCCATCGCGACCGAGCCGAGCCACAGCCCGTTCTACCTCGACACCGAGGGATGGCTCCTCTACCGCAAGGGAGAGATCGGCGCTGCGCTCGAGAAGGTCCGTGCCGCAGTGCTCCGCACGCATCTCGGGTTTGGCGATTCCCTGGCGGAGTCGCTCTATCACCTGGGCGTTTCGCAGGATGCTTCGGGGGACCGGAATGCGGCCATTCTCACCCTGCGCCGCGGCGGCTTCCTCGACCCCTACGGTGAGTTCGGCACCGTCTGCCGCGACCTCCTGAGGCAATGGGGAATCGACCCCTATCGCACCGACGAGAAGGCCAGGTGGTAGGACTCCCGGGGGCTTTGGAACGACGACCACCGGATCGGAGCGCAGCTCACCGACTGCCATGTCCCTGCCGACCCTTGGACTCGGTGCGCCCACGGGGTCGTGGCATTGGCTCGGCCTGGCTGAGCTTCGCGACCAGACGGGTCGCACCGTAGCCCGCAAGGGCACCACCGAAGATGCCGCCGACGAGAATCCCCACCAGCGGCAGCGCGGGCCTGTCCGGCGGCAGACCCCGAAGCACGAGCTCGTTGACCACTGCAAGGGCAAGCGTGAATGGCACCGCGGCAGGGAACGAGGCCTGCCGCAGCATGGGGACGGCCAGAATCAAGGTCACGAGCACGATTCCCCAGAGCACGAAGGCCATCCCGCGGGGAGGCAGCATCGGCACGTGCAGAGCCAGAGTAAGGGGAAGGGCCGTCTCGGGTTTCACCCCCGAAAGCTCCAGCTCGGCATCCCCGGCAGCGGGGGAACCGAGGTACCACATGTCCGCCTCTCGAGCCGAAATCGAGGGGCCGCCGCGCCCTCGGCCACCCCCGGAGGAAGCCTGGCGGCGCCTGAACAGCTCGACGGAAAACGACTCGCTTCCCGATGCTCCCCTCATGTGGATCGTGGCATGCACCTCGCTGTCCTGCCCGCTCGGGCTGGCGCCGGGGTGCCCGCGCACGGACAGGAAACACCCCCGCTGCGCTCCCTCGGGTACCGTGATGCGCGCCTGCGGGTGAAGGAACGAAAGCTGGGCCTGGGCCGCTGGCTGGCCCGGGAAGAGGACCTGCATCGCACCCGCCAGGAACACGATGCCTCCTGCCACTGTGGCCCCGGTTCCCAACACTCTCGTCGGCAGAGCGGATGTGGACGACATGCAGTTGGACACGACGAAGAACCCGGCCACGACCGTAGCAACCAGGCACAGGAACATGCCGAACACCGGCTCGCTGAGCAGACCGGAGAAGTACAGCCCGGCCAGAGCGGCACACAGGCCGATCAGGGTGACCCCTCTGAGCCAATCCTGCCACACGACCTGCCATTCCTCCCGCCGCATGGGCCCTCCGACCCGCATCGCATGAAACTGGTTTGGACCCAGGACCCCGGACCCTGCTTCCTACTAGCACACGAGACGCCGAAATGATAGGGTCCGCACCGGAGGGAGGCCATGTACGCCGCAGACCTGCACATCCACTCGAAGTACTCCAGGGCCACTGCGACGGACCTCGACCTGGAGCACCTTCACCGGGAGGCCATGCGCAAGGGGGTCTCTCTGGTGGGCAGCGGTGACTTCACCCATCCGGGGTGGTTCACCGAGCTTTCCGAACAACTCGTACCGGACTCAGGAGGGCTCTATCGGCTCAGGGACGACGTCGCCGCGGCTTCCGCCGCGGGAAACCCCCCTTCCTGCCGGGGCGAGGTCCGGTTCGTCCTTCAGACGGAGATCTCCAGCATCTACAGGGCTGGGGAACGGGTCCGCAAGGTCCACAACATCCTGCTCATGCCCGACCTGGACAGCGTGGCACGGCTCAATGCCCGCCTGGAGCGCGTCGGCAACCTCAAGTCGGACGGGCGGCCGATCCTGGGGCTTGATTCCCGCGACCTGCTCGAAGTCGCGCTCGAGGCCCACCCCGAGGCGATCTGCATCCCCGCACACATCTGGACGCCATGGTTCTCCGTCCTCGGCTCCAAGTCGGGGTTCGACTCGGTCCAGGAGTGCTACCGGGATCTGGCCGCCCACATCACCGCGGTCGAAACCGGGCTGTCGTCGGACCCGCCCATGAACTGGCGAGTCTCGTCGCTGGACGGCTATGTGCTCGTATCGAACTCGGACGCGCACTCCCCCTCGAAGCTGGCCCGTGAAGCGACCCTGTTCGACGGTGAGCCGACCTGGGCAGCGCTGCGTCGGGCCCTGTCCACGGGGGACGGGCTCGTCGGCACGGTCGAGTTCTATCCCGAAGAAGGGAAGTACCACCTGGACGGCCATCGCAAGTGCGAGACGAGGATGGCACCGGTCGAGACAGCCAGGGCCGGCGGGCTTTGTCCGGTCTGTGGAAAGCCGGTCACCGTGGGTGTCCTCAACCGCGTCGAGCAGCTCGCAGACCGGGATGCAGGCATCCGTTCCCCCCGGGCCCGGGACTTCCGCAGCCTGGTGGGACTCGACCAGATCGTGGCCGAAACCCTCGGCGTGGCCGGCCGGACGACTCGTCGGGTCGAAGAACTGATGGGAAGGCTCCTCGAACGGCTTGGCCCCGAGCTCTCGATCCTGACCGAAGTGCCTGGCGAAGAAATCCAGAAGGTGGGCGGGCCCCGCCTCCGCGAAGGGATCGAGCGGGTCCGCAGCGGCGACATCGTCCTGCTGGGCGGCTATGACGGCGAGTTCGGGACGGTCAAGGTCTTCCCGGACGAAAGCGCCCCCTCTTCCCTCCGCTCCCTCTTCCCTCCGTCTTCGCCTTCGTCGCCGTCGCCGACCTCTTCGTCCCAGTAAGGAACTCGGCGCAGATCTGCCCGATTTCATTAGACCGGGAACGCTTCACCGTGCGGCGAACCTGCGTCCGCCCACGAGCCAGGATTCGAGGAGCACGAGCCCCATGGCAACGAGCAGGAAGAGGGGACCGTGTCGGCGGTGCAGCGGATTCCGGGCCGTCCCCCCGGACGGATCGCCGGCGGCAACGGTCGGGGCCGCCGCAGGCACGGGAGCGGAGATGAACTCCGTGTCCGGGACCCTGCACGAGAACGCCAGCTCTCGGCCGGCCTTGCCGACCGAGACGTAGGGACCGGGACGGATGCACTGGATCTCTCCGGCCGCGGTGGCATTGAGGAAGATCTCCGGGGCATCGCCGGCTTCGTACCTCCGGGCGGAATCGGAAGGGGGCAGCGGCCGGCACTTCTTCCCGATGCCGCAGGATGGTGGAAGTCGCCATGCCTGTGACGGAGGCAGCGCCTCCTTGAGGAACGCGGTCACGGCCAGGGGAAACAGCGGATGATAGGCGAAATCGCCGTTGTCCGCCTCCGGGACGAGCGACCAGAGCAGGATCTCCCCTTTGCCGGAGGGAATGCGGAGGAGGGCCGGCACCTGGTCCCCGAAGCGGGCCAGCACCCGGGCGGATCTGGAGGGGACTGCCGGTGCGACGTGGCGCAGGCTGGTCCAGGTTCCGATCAGCGAGTCGCCTGCCTGGCGCAGGAAGTCGAGGGTCGGCTCGGCCCGGTCGTACCAGCCGACGAGGAAGGGGTGCTCGGTCACCGCGACGCACGGACGGAACAGCGCGCCAGGAAGGAGCTGGTTGTCCGGATTCCAGCGGGCCGTCTGGCTCCCGGCAAAGAGCCAGAGCCGTCCCCCTCCGCGAACGAACTCCGCCAGCCGCTGCTCGAGGTAGGAGGGCATTGGCTGCGGGTCCACGAGGACGAGCATGTCCGCTACCTTGGCGGTATCGAACGAGAACTCCGGCTGGCTGAGCCGGAACGTGGCAACCGGCTCCCCAGACGATTTCATGGCCGCGGCAAGGAAGAACGACGGGGAGAGGGCGGTGCCGGCAGCGGGACTGCCGTCGACCAGCACCACGTTGAGACGGTCGCGGCGTTGGAATTCGACCCACAGGGTGTTGTCCACCTCGAGGGCATCAGGGGGCAACGACACGGAGCAGATTCCGGCAGGCATGAGATCGGAGGGTACCATGGCGACGGCGCTGATCCGTCCGGCCGGCGCCTCGAACCGGAACGTCTCGGTGCGATCGGTGCAGGTGAGCGCCAGCTCCCCGCTGGCATCCCCGCCGAAATTGGCAACAAGGGCCGTCATGCCGTTGCGCTGGGGCTCGAGCTCCACCAGAGCGAGGTTCGCTGCCGGGGGCTCGGGCGACACGCGGATCGTCTCGAATCGGCCGGAGGGAAGGGACAGTCGGGAGAGTGCGGCCACCTCCTCCGGGGCAGCGGCGAGGTCGGTCAGCCAGAGGACGTGGGTGCGGGGGGGGAGCTGCGGGAGCAGGTCGGCCAGGACCCTGCCCGGCTGGCACTGGCCGAACCCCTGGCTCACATTGTCCAGGAATCGCAGAGCGGTTGGCCGGGTGAGCCAGGGAATCCGCCGCGGCGCCGGTCCCGGACACTCGATCACGGCTGCCCGCCCCTTGTCCGGGAGCTCGCCGATGCGCTCCGCCGCGATGCGTTGGGCCTCCTCCAGCATGGTCGCTGTACCGTCCGAGGTTGCCATGCTGGCCGACACGTCGACCAGGAGGAGCAAGCGCGGTGCGCTTTCCAGTCCGACACTCGGTCCCCCCAGCCCGGAATGGGGTTCGGAGAAGGCCAGCACGATCGCGGACAGAAGCCCGACGCGGACGAGCGTCGTGAGGAGCTGCCGCAGCCGCAGTCGGGCCAGTGGCTTCCGATCCCGTCCGAACAGGAACCAGACTGCAGGGAAGGAGGCCCGCCTGGACCGGACGTAGTGGGACAGAGCCATGGCGGCCGGAAAGACGGCCAGGATCAGTGCGAGCAGGTACTCGGGCCGATCGAAGCTCATCGGCGCCTCGTGAGGTGCTCCAGGATGAACTCCGAGGGCGCAGTATCGGTGTTGCACGGGCTGAACTCGATGCCCGCCTCCGCACATCGCTCCCGCAGGTCATCCTGGTAGGCATTGAACCGGGCGAGATAGTCGGCCCGGGCGAGGCGTGCGTCCATGAGGATCCCGTGTCCGGTCTCGGCTGAGCGGAAGAACACCGCTCCCTGGAATGGGAACGTGCGCTCGCTCTTTCCCGGATGCAGGTCGAGCTCCGAAGGGTCGAGCACCTGGACCAGCCAGACATGGCTCCCGCCTGCCACCAGGTAGCGCAGGTAGGGTAGGAACTCCTCCAGCTCCATGAACAGGTCGGAGAGAACGATGACCGCGCTGCGTCGGGTCCGCCTCGATACCAGGAATTCGAGCCCTTCCGCCAGTGAGGTGGGTCCTTCGTGGTGGTCGGAAGAAGCGGCCTTTCCCGTCACCGCAGCGTCGAGGTGCTCCTGCACGGTGACGAGCTGGGACGCGTGGCTGCGCGGAGGCACGAAATCGGTCATGTGGCTCCCACGGACGGCGAGGAGCCCCACGGAGTCGTTCTGCCTCAGAAACAGGTAGCAGAGGGCAAGTGCCAGCCCTGCGGCGTGCTCGGCCTTGGTGACCCGGACTGCTTCGGAGCGATAGAACATCGAGCCCGAGCAGTCGAGGACCAGGCATACCGCGGCGTGCGTGTCCTTGGCGAACTGCCGGACGTAGAACTTGTCGGAGCGGGCGTACACCTTCCAATTGAGCTGGCGGATGTCATCGCCGGGAGAGTACTCCTTGTGGTCGGAGAACTCGACGCTGACCCCGGGCTGGGCGCTGCGATGGACGCCGGTAAGACGTCCAGCCATGGATTCCGGGAAGTGGAACCGGATGCCTGCGAGCCGGCGCTCGACCTCCGGATCGAGCACGATGCGCGGTTCGGGGCGCGTCACCACCGGACCGGTGCGCAGCGCGTTTGAGCGCCCGCCGTTCTTGCGGAAGAGCTCAGCCAACTTCCTTCACCAGCTGCTTGAGGATCTCTTCGGGCTCCACGCGTTCGGTCTCGGCCTTGAACGTCATGACGAGCCTGTGTTTGAGGACAGCCGTGGCGATGTACGCGACATCCTCGATGCGCGGCGTGGGTGTTCCGAGGAGCAGCGCACGGGCCTTGGCTGCCACGAGCAGGTTCTGTGCGGCCCGCGGCCCCGCGCCCCAGAGGATGTACTCGTTGACGTACTCGGGGGCCGAAGGGCCGGGGCGGGTGGCCCGGACCAGCTTCACGACGAACTCGGCCACGTGGTCGCCCACCGGGACGCGGTCCACCAGAGCCTGGGCATCGAGAAGCCTCGACTTGCTGACGACGCACTCCAGCGGAGTCAGGGCCGTGCGGGACATGCGCACGATACGCCGCTCCTCGTCCACCGAGGGGTAGTCCATCTGGATGTTGAGCATGAACCGGTCCAGGAGGGCTTCGGGCAGGGGATAGGTCCCCTCCTGCTCGATCGGGTTCTGGGTGGCCAGCACGTGGAAAGGGGGCTCGAGGGGATAGGTCTTGCCCATGATCGTGACCTGGAGCTCCTGCATGGCCTGCAGCAGCGCCCCCTGCGTCTTGGGGGGCGTCCGGTTGACCTCGTCGGCCAGCAGCAGGTTGGCAAACACCGGTCCCCTCACGAACGTGAATGCGCGACGGCCGGTCGCACGGTCTTCTTCGATCACCTCGGTACCGGTAATGTCCGAAGGCATCAGGTCCGGTGTGAACTGCACTCTGGAGAAGGCGAGCTCCGTCACCTCGGCCAACGACTTCACCAGCAGCGTCTTGGCCAGCCCCGGTACGCCGGTGATGAGGCAGTGCCCGCCCGAAAGCAGTGCGACCAGCATCAGCTCAACAGTCGTCTCCTGCCCGACGATGCGCTGCTGGATCTGCCCCCGGAGGCGGCCGCTCACCTCGGCCACGAACTCCACCAGGTCCTTGTCGTTCATTTCACCCATGTCTCATCCCCCTGCCACGGACGTGGAGTCATTATCGCGTCTGCCGTCTCCTTTGAAAAGGGATTGACGAGCCAGGCGTCCCGGGCAAGACGCCCCGCCAGCTCGGCGTCCCCTGCTGCCCGGGCCACCAGGGCCGCCGCATACAGCACGCGGGAATCCGACGGAAAGAGCTCGAGCGGCCCCCGGATGCGGGTACGAGCCTCCGCAGTCCGGCCAAGATCGACCAGCAGCCGGCAGATCCGCCACGAGACGTCCGGAGTGACCTGGAGCTCCGGTGGGAGGCGCATGTAGACGGCCAATGCCGCCGCAATCCGCCCCCGTCCCCACAGGAGATCCCCCAGGGTGACCAGGGATGCTGCCTCGTCCGCTGCCTTGCGGGCCTTCTCGGGGAGGTAGTCCGGCCCGCTGTCGTACTGGAGGGTCAGCAGGTTCTCTCGCGAGGCTGCCGAACGCCACCGGGCCTTGACTCGGGCGAAGAAGGCGTCGGGCGACACCCCGGTCAGCGTGCGCTGGAGCTCGTCGAACGGAGTGCCGTCCGCAAGGCCGTCCAGGAGCTGCCGCAGCGATTCGACCTGTGCCTTCTGAAGCAGGAGGGCCGCCGCAAGGCGGGCCTGGACGAATGCCAGCCGGGCCTGGAGCCCCCCTTCGATCTGCCAGTACGGTGCGTCCAGTACCGCCCGGTCGAGCAGAAGGCCCTTGTCGTCCGCCAGTTGGAGGAGTGCCTTCTCGAGGGGAAGCAGCTCCTTGAGCTTCCCGGTCCGTCCCCATTCCTCGAGCAGCGAAGCGATCCCCTCCTCGTAGAAGTGGGGAAGCCTGCCGGGAACGCGGCGCCGCAGCGCATGGTGTACCGCCTCATGGCCCAATACGACGTGCCATGCGTACCCCTCGGGAAAGCTGGCCGGACTGAGCAGGAAGACGCGGCCGAACAGGGTCATGCCCACGGTCCCGCTGCGCTCCAGGCGAGCGACAGGGACTCTCGACACCACCGCCAGCTGGTCCAGGTTCTCCAGGAACACGGCCTCGACGACCGGCCCGTCGGCCGCCACCTGGAACAGCTCCAGGACCGGGTCGACGATCTCGGCACAGAAGGGGGCCGCCAGCTTCCCCCACTCACGGTGGGAAGCAGGAAGCAGCAGGCGGACCCGAGACGAAACCGGCTGCGGAAAGAAGCCCCCCAGCAGTGCGTGCCACGAAGCGACGGTGTCGCGCAGCCACTCCGCCCGAGAGCGGGTCTCCTCCGAGGCTGCCTCGACCGCGACGGCAGCCAGGGCAGGCGCCGTGGGGTCGAACCGAAGGAATGCCGCCGCGGCCGCTGCAAGCTCCTTCATGCCGGCCGGACCGGGCTCGGCCGCAAGCCGGGCCAGCCCGCCGTCATCCCAGCGGGCCAGCAGCTCGTCGTAGCGGGCGATGGCGTCCTGCGCGCCGGCCGGGGCCGGCAACACCAGGAACGTCAGGGCGCAAGCTGCCCGCAATAGGATTCGAAAACCCGTCGCCATTCCTCTCGGCCTCCGAAACCGGTCCCGAGCGACAGCAAGCGCTGCACCCGGTCCCGAGATGTCACTTTCTCCTTTCCTTCGATGTCCAGCGCAGGCTGGATTCCCCCCGCCCCGAGTGCGCTGGCGGACCGGGCGTTGCGGGCCGCGCTGTCGAGCTCCTCCAGCAACCTCTCCAGCGTTTCATCCGCATAGACACAGGTCTTGAGCGCGTCCTGGAGAAGAAATGCCCCGAGCTTCTCCCGGCTCTGCCCGATGGCCTCTGCCAGCCGCTCCAGGGCCGGCGTGAACCGCCCGAAGAACATGGGGAACATCCTCCGAAGCCCCCCGGCACGCTGTGCGGCCTGCGCCACCAGCTGGTGGACCTCGTCCAGCCCCAGGGCGAGTCCTTCCAGCCGCTCCGAGCGCAGGCTGTACAGCTTCTGCCGCTGCGCCCGGATCGCGGCCAGGCGGCTGGCGACGTGCTCGGCGATGCGCCTGGCCTCGTGGACCTTGCCCAGCTCCTGCCGGCTGCGTTTCACCAGGGCATCGTCGCTGCTGTACTGGATGGCGAGCTTCAGCGAGAACTCCATGGACTGGGTCAGCGACACCAGCTCGGCCGCAACGATTGCAGCGTCGTCGATCCGGAACGAGCCGACCAGGTCGCTGAGCCTCTTCTGGCGCTCAGCAAACTCCACAACGGTCTTGCGGTCGACCGGCAGGTAGGTCGATGCGCGAAACTTGCGGGAGCGCTTGGACAGGGAGCGACCCAGGTCCGCCACGTCCCGCAGCGCCTCGATGGTACGGGCGCGCCGGATATAGTCGCTCGTCTCCTTCTCGACCTCTGCAACGAGCAGCTCCAGCTCCTTTCGGATGGCCAGATTGGAGGCCTTCGCTCTCTTCAGGCGCTGTGCCAGGTCCCCCTGGGCCTGCCGGAACGTGGACGACAGCCGGTTCATGCTGCGGGCGTAGGAGCCCTCCATCGACCGGGCGGCCTGCTCCACCGCGAGCGAGAGCTTCTCGAGCCCTTCCTTCCACTCGGCTTCGTCAGGACGTGCCAGACTCTCCGCCAGTTGGCCGGTCAGAAGAGCGATCTCCTCAAAACCGCCGTCAGCGGTCTCGCCTTGAAGGGTCGGCGTGAACAGACGTGGGAGCTGGGGGCGGGTGGCATCACGGAACTGAGCGGCACGGCTGGACATGCGTTGCAGCTTCCTGAGACCTCGCCGAACGGATCGCTCCGCTGCTGCATCGAGCGCCCCTTCCCGGGCCAGTGTGAGGAGACGTGCAAGCTCCGTCTGCAACCTCCCCGACAGGTGGAAGAGATGCTCGCCGAGGAGCTTCTCGACGACGCCGTCGAGCACGAGGGCCTGCTGCTCGAGATCCGCCAGGAGCGGCCGCGCCAGCGCAGCAGCCCGAGCCGGCTGCCCGGACAGATCCCCTGCGGCGGAGCAGAGCTCGTCGAGCGTCGCGGACAGGGAGGCCACCCGGCGGATGTCTTCCTGCTTGAAGAGACCGACCTCGGCCATGTGTGCGGAGGCCTTTGCCGCGGCCTGCGCGTGTTTCACGGCTGCGAGTCGGAACCGCTCGACAAAGGCCGGTTCGGGCGGGTCGCTGGCCAGCCCGGCGATCCCTTCACCGGCGAGGTCGACGGCCCCGTTCCTCAGCTCGGCCAGTTGCGAGATGACCTCCTTCTGCGCCCCGTAGGGCGAGGAGATGGTTGCCGTACGCCTTGCGGAGGTACATACCGACGGGCCCGGGTACTCGTTGGCATCGGCCACCTCGACCCAGAAGGAGATGCGGTCGTCATAGTCGGCTCCGAACGCGGTCACCGGCAGCTCGCGCTGGACCACGAGGCGCCGCTGGCCGGGGGACCGGGCCAGCTCCACGTGCGACGGGACCGCGTCCAGCCCCTCCACCATGTAGGCCGCGGTCACGGACGACAGCCCGAGATCGTCTACGGCCTCGACCAGGAACGAGATCGTCCCCCCCGGCCCCACCGAGAGATCGGACACCGGCTGTACGAGCGTGCAGGACGGTGCCTGGTCAGCAACCAGATCCACCCAGAGCCACCCCGACTGGGGCGGACCTTCGTCCCCCGAGAAGATCCTCAATCGCGTGCGTGCAGGAATCGAGACGTCGACCGAGAACCGGAATCCGCCGCGTTCCTCCCCGCCCTCGAAGTCGATGCGCTCCAGTGAATCGGGAAGCGCGTGCTCGAGCACCGGTGCTTTGGGACCGCCGGCCTCGCAGGCCACGGCCAGGACCGTCCCGGGAAGCACGCGCAGGGCACTTCCCCACTGTGCGGCAAACGCAGGCCGCCCCACGTAGGCCGGGGGTGTCACCACCACCGAGACGGCGCGACAGGGAGGAAGCTGCGCCCCGCCTGCCGCTGCCGAGGCCTGGGGGCCGACGTCCGCGACCACCGCAGCGACCGGCGTCCGAGGTCGCCCCAGGAGCCGCGTCAGGGCCTCGCGGGCCAACCCCGGCTCCCAGATCAGAGTTGCCAGCGATCCGGACAGCAGGAGCAGCAGCAGGACCAGCCCGTGGAACAGGCGACGGTACGGAACGGCAAGCGCCAGGCTCGCACCGGCCAGATCCCGAAGCGCAAGGTCGCCAACCTGTTCGAGAAGGACGGGAGACCTGCCCTGCACCAGTTTCTCCGACCAGGCGCGGAGGTCGGATGTCCGGCCCGGGCTGCCCCTGCCCGCCCCTTCGGCCAGCCGGGCCGACGCGCGGACCTGGTCCAGCACCTCGCACGCAGTCAGGATGTACCCTTCGCGTTTCAGCCCGACCTCGAGTCGGGATGCGAACTTGTGCAACGGCATGTTCCGGCGGAGGGGGAGCGCTATCCCATAGATCGAAATGAGCACCACGATGCTCGACAAAAAGGCCTGGGACAGCGGCAGGACGTTGCGGGGATCCGGCAGAAGCCAGGCAGCCAGCAGCGCCAGGTCCACGACGGTCACTACGGCGCACAGCATCCACAGCACTCCGGTGGCAACCACCGCTGCCAGGAATACGGCCCGCCAGCGCCGTACCTTGCGCTCCGCTGAGAATAGTGTCTGGAGCATTGCCCCCCTCGTACCGGCGGTCATTGTAGGAGAAGCGGCTCCAAAACGCAAAGGGCGTAACCTCTGGGACAGCCACGGCTCTGCTATGGTATGACAGTGCGGAGGTGATGCCATGCAGGTGCGATATCTAGATGGGTTCAAGTTCCAGGTCGAACAGCGCGGCCACGTCCTCGTGACGGACCAGCCGCGGCCCGTGAGCGGCGACGAGGGGATGACCCCGGTCGAGCTGATGGGCGCAGCGCTGGGCGGCTGTGTCGCTGTGTATGCGGCCGATTTCCTGACCCGCAACGAGATCCCCCGGGAAGGTCTGGTGGTCGAGGTCGAATGGCAGTCGGCAACGCAGCCGAATCGGGTCGGAGCCTACAACGTCGTAGTGCGTGTGCCGCACGCACTGACCGAGCGCCAGAACGCCAGCCTGTCGCGGCTGGTCCATGCCTGCACGGTGCACAACACGTTCTCTCACCCGCCCAGGATCGACATCGCGCTCACGACCCCCATCTCCGATCCGCAGCCCGGCGATAGTATGCCGACTCGGTAGACCCCAGGCCAGGACCTCGTCGGGTCGTTCCCCCTGACCACCTGTCCCGTCAGCGGCGAGACTGAACGCGCCCCCCCTCCCCCGTCTTTTCCCTTCCCCACTCCTGTCCAAGCCACTATATTGTGCGGGAAACGGGCGTAGACAACGCAAGGAGCGCACATGAAGCTTCGGGATTTCTACAGGGCGGCGGTGGCCGCGGGGATGGCAGCGGACCCTCGGGGCGAGGAGGGAGTGAAAGACTGGCTGGAGCAGCGGAAGAAGAAGTACGAGGGGCTGAAGGGGGAGGCGAAGGAGTACTTCGACACGGAGTCGCTCGAGAACCCGTACGGCGACACGAGGATTCTCTGCGGGACGGGGGAGGAGGAAGTGGCCCGCGTGCTGGTGGGCATCGACGTCGATGCGGGCGAGGTGGTGCTGGCCGACCGGCTGCGAGAGAAGGGGCAGCGGCTCGACCTGGTCCTGGCGCATCACCCGAGCGGGCGGGCACTGGGGAACCTGCACGAGGTCATGGGCATGCAGGCGGACATCCTGGCTGCTTTCGGGGTCTCCATCTCCGCGGCCGAGGAACTGATGGACAGCCGGGCCAAGGAGGTGGAGCGGAGGCTCATGCCGGGCAACCACACCCGGGCAGCGGATGCCGCACGGCTGCTTGGCATTCCGCTGATGTGCACGCACACGCCGGCGGACAACCACGTGCATCGGTTCCTGCAGGAGCGGGTGGACAGCGAGAAGCCGAAGCGGCTCGGCGATGTCGTCGACCTGCTCCAGGCCCTGCCGGAATACAAGGAGGGGGCGCTCCAGGGGGCCGGCCCGAGGCTCCTGCTCGGCGACAAGGACCGCAAGGCGGGCAAGGTGCTGGTGAGCATGACCGGCGGCACGTCGGGCAACAAGAAGCTGCTGGAGAACCTGGCTGGAAGCGGGGTGAACACCCTGGTCGAGATGCACATGTCGGACGAGCACCGGGACGAGGCCAAGAAGCACCACGTCAACGTGATCATCGCGGGACACATCGCCAGCGACAACCTGGGGATGAACCTCATGCTCGACAACGTCATCCGCACCGCAGGTCATCCCATCGAGGTGGTGAGCTGCTCCGGCTTTGTCCGCCACTCGCGGCTGTGAGCCTGAGGCCCTCGGCCGGCGGGCGTGGATGTGTGCGCGGGAATCGGATCGGTGAGTGCGCACGAGAGTCGGGCGTGCGCGCGTGATTGACTCTATGTACCACGTTCCTATAATGCTCGACAGACAGGACGGGGAGTCCATGAAGGGGGAGAGATGCAACTGAGGGTGATCCCGGTAACGATGTTCCAGTCGAACTGCGTGGCAGTCTGGGACGAGGCCACCGGCGAAGGGGTGCTGTTCGATACGGGCGGTGAGCCGACGCGGATCCTGGACTTCGTCAAGTCCGCGGGAATCCAGGTCAAGGCGATCTTCCTGACGCACGGCCACGTGGACCACGTGGCAGGCACGAACCGGGTGAAGGAGGCTCTGTCGGCGCCGGTGTACCTCCATCCGCTGGACAAGGAGCTGACCGAGCACACTTCCCGGCAGTGCCTGATGTTCGGAATCCCGATCGAAGATGCGCCGCTGGTGGATCACGATCTGGCCGAGGGAGACCGGTTCACGTTCGGGAGCCTGGATTTCTCGGCCCTGCATCTGCCCGGGCACAGCCCTGGCTGTACGGCGTTCCTGTTCGCCTGTGACAAGCCGGTGCTCATCAGCGGGGATGTCCTGTTCGAAGGGTCGATCGGCAGGACCGACCTTCCCGGGGGGGACATGGAGAAGATGCGGGAATCGCTCGGGCGGCTCAAGAAGCTCCCGGACGACATTGTGGTGGTACCGGGTCACGGCAGCAAGACCAGCATCGGACGGGAGAAGCTGCGGAATCCGTATCTCAGCGACCGCTTCAGCATGTGGTAGGAGAGGATGCGATGAAGAACGAAACAGGCAAGGAGCTCTATCCCAAGGAGTTCATCCGGGCGATTCCCAAATCGGATCTCCACGTTCACCTGGACGGCTCGGTGCGGATCCCGACTCTCATCGAGCTGGCCCGCAAGCGAAAGATCAAGCTCCCTTCGTTCACCGAGGAGGGGCTGCGCAAGCTGGTCTTCAAGGACCGGTACAAGAGCCTCAAGGAGTATCTCTACGGGTTCGTCTTCACGACTGCGGTCATGCAGGAGCCGGAGGACCTGGAGCGAGTAGCGTACGAGTTCGCGTGGGACAACATCGACGAAGGGGTACGGTACGTGGAGGTGCGGTTCGCACCTCAGCTCCACGTGAACGAGAAGCAGGGGCTGAGGGACGTGCTCCTCGCGGTCAATCGCGGGCTGAACCGGGCCAAGCTGGAGCAGAACACGCAGGCCGACGTGCTGGCCGGGAAGACAGCGCCGTTCGAGTACGGGCTCATCACGTGCGCCATGCGCAAGTTCGACCCGCAATACTCCCGGTACTACGCTCAGCTCTTCGACGTCCACCGGTTCGCCAGCCCGACGACGATCTACTCGTTCGCCTCCCTGGAGCTGGCCAGGGCGGCCGTTGCGGTCCGCGAGGAGGACAGCCTCCCCATCGTCGGATTCGACCTGGCGGGCGAGGAAGCCGGCTATCCTGCGGAGAATCACCAGCCGGCGTTCGACTATGCGCACCGCCACTTCCTCAAGAAGACGGTGCATGCCGGGGAGGCGTACGGCCCCGAGTCGATCTTCCAGGCGATCACCGACCTGAAGACCGACCGGATCGGCCACGGCTACTACCTGTTCTCGGTCGGGTCGATCAAGGCCCGGTCAATCGAGGATCGGCACAAGTACGTGAGGCAGCTCTCCGAGTACATAGCGGACCGCCGCATCACCATCGAGGTGTGCCTGACCTCCAACCTGCAGACGAACCCGAAGGTGAAGTCGCTCGATTCGCACGCGTACCACAAGATGCGCAAGTACAACCTGTCCACCACGCTGTGCACGGACAACCGGACCGTGTCGAACACCACGGTGACCGACGAGGTCTACCTGGCTGCGAACACGTTCGGGCTGAAGCAGCGGGAGCTGAAGGACACGATCATCTACGGGTTCAAGCGGAGTTTCTTTCCCGGGTCCTACATCGAGAAGCGCAGGTACGTCCGGGCGATCATCGACTTCTACGAGAAGATCGAGGAGGCCTACTTCGGGAACGTGGAGAAGAAGATCTGAGCAAGCGCCGGAATCCCTCCGGCGCCTGTGAGGGGAAAGAGAGGAAAGGCGGCGCATGGCCGGGACCCGGAAGAAATCCGTGGCTCTGATGTTCTCCGGCGGGGTGGATTCCACCGTGGCTGCCATCCGGCTGGTGGAGGAGTTCGACCAGGTCCACCTGCTCACCTTTGCCAACGGATACGGGCACTACGGTTTCGGCAGGACGCGGCGTCGCGTGTGCGAATTGAACGAGCGGTACCCGGGGCGTTTCGTCCACTTCGAAGCCTCCATCCGCGACCTGTTCGAGCGGGTCTGCCTGTCGACCATCGTCGAGGACTATCGCCGGTTCGGGTCAGCGTTCATGTGGTGCATGGGGTGCAAGCTGGCGATGCATGCACGGTCGGTCGTCTACTGCCGGGAGAACGGGATCGGCCACATGTCGGACGGGTCGGCCGCGGACTCGGACGAGATGGTGGAGCAGATGCTCCTGTCCGTGTCGATGATCCACTGGCTGTATGCGGACTACGACATCGAGTACATCGTGCCGGTCTATGGAATCGGACGGGACGAGAAGCGGGCGCAGCTCAGGAGGGAGGGGTACTTCATGGGCATCCCGCTGCTGGACCGCTACCTGGGGATCCAGCCGTCGTGCATCCCGGGGGAGCTGTACTACCTGCCCTACATCCTGTTCAACAAGGCCCCGGGACACGACGAGGAGACGGTGGCCCGTTACATCTCGGAGAAGAGGGTGGTCGTGGATGCGGTGGTTCGGGAACTCGGAACCGGAAGCGGGGGATGACATGGCCGGATGCTGTGGGGGGAAGAACGCGGGCAAGCCCATCTCGCGCAAGCGGTACGCGCTGGGCATGGCGTTCTTCGCCGCGTACCACGCAGCGGTCGGCGCCGCTCTGACTTCCGCGGGCGTGCTGGTTCCCCGGTTCCGTCCGGTCCGCGACTTCCATCGGCGCTACTTCCTGCACTTGTGGCAGGAAGCTTGGAGGCGGAAGGGAATCCACCTGGACACGGGGGCATGCCGACTCGACGAGGACGGTGCTTGAGGCGGCCCGACTCCAGGGCCGAGCCGCCATGGCGAACGGCAAAACGCAGATGTCAACTCGCGGGATTGAGCGAATGAGCGAGCGTGAGACGAGCAGGGGAGACGACTTCGGAAGAAGGGCCGGAATGGCGGGGCCGCTGCCATTGTGCGTACCGAGCAACCTGCAGGAGGACCTGCTCGACCTGCTCGACCTGACGCGGGTCCGAGAGGTGTACGGGAAGCTCCAGGAGGATCCGCTGGGGGGAGGACGGTCCAGTCTGATCCTCCCGCGGGTCTCCCGGCGCATGGCTGCGCGGCACATCCGGTCGTTCCGGGACCGGGGCATCTCCTTCAACTACCTGCTCAACGCGACCTGCATGGACAACCGGGAGTTCACCCGGCAGGGGAGGCGACAGATCGAGGACACGCTGGCGTTCGCCCTGGATTGCGGGGCCGACGTGGTCACTGTGTCGATCCCGTTCCTCCTGGAGTTGACCCGGGCGTTGCACCCGGGTCTTCGGGTCGCGGTCTCCACGATGACCGGGGTGGACTCCCCCGAGATGGCCGCGTACTTCCAGAAGCTGGGGGCCGACCGGATCACGCTGTCGGTGACCGACGTGAACCGTGACTTCGAGCGGCTTGCCGCGATCCGGCGGCAGTTCAAGGGGGAGCTGCAGGTCATCGCCAACCTGGAATGCCTGCGGGGGTGCCCGTTCACCCGCCATCACGGGAACATCAACTCCCACTCCTCCCAGACGGGGCACGAGTCGGGCGGATTCGTGGTGGATGTCTGCTACCTGTCGTGCTCCACCCTTCGGCTGGAGGATCCCGGACACTTCTTCAAGGCCGGGTGGATCCGCCCGGAGGACCAGCACCACTATGCCGCGGTCGGGATCGATTCGATCAAGCTCGTGAGCCGGGCCATGGCCTCGGAGCAGATTGCCCGGATCGTCTCGGCATACACCGCCGGCCGGTACGAAGGCAACCTGCTCGACCTCTTCTCGCATCCGACCAACAACCTGGCGTACCGGAATCGGAGCCGGTGGAGCGAGCTGAAGTACATGCTCAAGCCGTCCCGGATGAACCTGTGGCGGCTGTCTCGCTACAAGGACGTGTTCCGCTGGCCGATTCCGACGATCGACAACCGGTCGCTGGACGGCTTCATCGATTTCTTCGTGCAGGGGAAATGCAGACCTTCGGAGTGCGAGGTACGGTGCCGCTACTGCTTCGAGGTGGCGGAGCGGACGTTCCGGATGGACGAGGTTGAGCGGCGGAAGGCCCTGGAGCAGCTTGGCCGCCTGAAGCGCGACCTCCTCTCGGGAGACATCTTCCGGTGGGGGCCGTGACATGGCTCGTGTTGCGCTCGTGAACCTGCCGTTCCAGGAGGACGTGGCTGCCGTGGCGCAGACGTCGGTGGGTCCTCCCATGGGGCTCGCGTACCTGGCGGCAGTGCTCCGGGAGGCCGGCCACACGGTCGGCGTGCTCGATGCCAACGCCGTCCGGCGGAGCATGGGGGACGTTGGGCGGGAGTTGCTGGAGCTGAAGCCCGATGTCGTGGGGACGACTGCGGCCACCCCGTCGATCACGCTGGCGGACCGGCTGGGGCAGATGGTGCACCGGCTCTTTGCCCGGCCTGTGCCCGTCGTGGTGGGGGGGCCGCACGGGAGTGCCTTGCCGGAGCAGACCCTCGAGCAGTTCCAGGGAATCGACGTGGTGGTCATCGGCGAGGGGGAGAGCATCGCACATCGGCTCGTCTCGCACCTTGCCGAGGGGGAGCTTCCACTGCGGGTTCCCGGCGTGGCCTTCCGCCGTCCCGAGCGACGGAAGAACCGCGGTGCGGGTCCCGAGATCCAGGTGAACCCTCCGGCCCCGCCGGTCCAGGACCTGGATCGGGTGCCGTTTCCGGCCCGGGACCTGCTCCCCAACCACCGCTACCGCACCATCGATGCCTGGCCCACCACCTGCATGGTGGCCATGCGGGGCTGCCCGGCCGGCTGCCGCTACTGCAATGTTCCCCGGCTGGCGGGACGCTCGGTGAGGCGGCGGTCGCCGCAGAACGTCGTTGCCGAGATGACCGACGTCTCGGCCCGGTACCGGGTGCGCCACTTCTCGTTCCTCGACGATACGTTCACCACCTCCCGCACCTGGGTCGAATCGCTGTGCCAGGCGCTGATGGCGTCCGGCCTTGCGGGAGACGTGACCTGGTCGTGCCTGACCCGGCCCGACATGGTGGACTACCCTCTGCTCTCGATGATGAAGCAGGCCGGCCTGACGCGGGTCGAATTCGGGATCGAGAGCGGTTCCCCCGCCGTACTGGAGATGCTCGGCAAAGGCGCTCGGCTGGATCAGATCCGGGAAGCGTTCGCTGCGGCCCGCAAGGTTGGCCTGGTCACGCTCGGCTTTGCCATGATCAACACGCCGGAGGAGACTTCTCAGGACATCGACATGACCCGGGATGAGGTGCTCCTCATCGACCCGGACTTCCTCCAGCTCAGCTACTGCACCCCCTACCCCGGCACGCCGATCTTCGACTACTGCCGGGACAACGGGCTCCTGACCACGACCGACTGGGACGAGTACCGCTTCCTGCGAACGCCGGTGATCCGGCACCGGCAGCTTAGCCGGGAGCAGGTGATGAAGCGACACAAGGAGATAATCCGCGGCTTCTACCTGCGGCCCGAGAAGGCGCTTCGGCTGGCCCGGATTGCGCTGTCGAGCCCGGGGACCGCAAAGTCCCTGGCCTACACCTCCTACCTGGCAATGAGGCACATCCTCGGCTCGTGAACGGCGGGAGCCGGTGTGCCGTCCGGCGACGGCCGGGGCTACGGCTGCGGCGGCAAGGGGGCCAACGACGGCCTTGCTTGATGCAGGCGTGCGTGGTACCAAGGCGGGAAGGGGGGGGGAACCATGAATCTGCTGCTGTACGCGTGGTACCTGTTTGCTCTGTTCTACGCATTCCTGCTGCCGGCCTGGTTGCTGGGGAAGGTGCTCTACCCGCAGCACCGCCAGGCGGTCCGGATGTCGGTGGGACTTGCGCTGGTGGTGACCGTGCTGCCGGTGATGACATTTGGCCTGTCCATGCTGTTGTCGACCCATCTGTCCGAGACGTTGCTGCTGGTGGTTGCATCGCTCTGCAACGTCGGTTGCGCTGCGGTGTTGGCCGCCCGTTTCCGCAAGCGGACCCGCGCTCTGGAGGAGTAGGTGAAGCTCCTCTCGGTCCACGAGGATTCGAACTCGAGCCTCGCCCTTTTTTCGGGCGACGAGGTGCTGTTCGCTGCTGCTGAGGAGCGATTCACGAGAAGCAAGTTCCAACACGGTTTCCCGCACCGTTGCCTGGAGCACGTGAAGAGGGCTTTCGGCATCGGGCTGGAGGAGGCCGACGTGGTGATTGCGGGCAATCCGCACCATTTCCTGGCGCGGCTTCCGGGGCTTCTGCCCGGGGGCGAGCACGACTTCTTCGGCCCGGCTCAGAAGGCGTACCTTTCGTTCCAGCACGCGATTCCGTCGAGCCGGCTCCTCCGGGCTGCGACGCGGGGGGTGAGCTCGACCGCGTTCCGAGCGCGCCATGGCCGCAAGGTGCGGTTCGTGGATCACCACACTGCACACGGCTACTCTGCGTATGCGACGTCCGGCTTTCCGGAGGCGGTCGCGGTCAGTGCGGACAACATGGGGGACGGATACGCTGCCAAGGTGTTCGACTGCAGCGGCGGGAGATGCCGGGAACTGTACGGGAGCCGTGCCCTCCGCTCCC